>Ga0206117_101116_pt1 | contig 16284 bp, 13 predicted proteins | sample 3A5Ametagenome_FD_177997 | JGI IMG/M metagenome (GOLD analysis project Ga0206117, IMG submission 177997) | Enriched microbial communities from leaf-cutter ant dump, University of Wisconsin, Madison, United States - 3A5A | ecosystem: Environmental > Terrestrial > Nest > Insects nest > Nest dump... | reverse complement strand
TGCTCGACGATGCGGCCGGCATACATCACCGCGATCTCGTCGGCCAGGCCTGCGACCACCGACAGGTCGTGGGTGATCCAGATCATCGCCGTCCGGTTGTCGCGGGCCAGGGCCTGCATCTCGGCCAGGATCTGGGCCTGAATGGTCACGTCGAGCGCGGTGGTTGGCTCGTCGGCGATGATCAGGTCGGGCCGGTGCAGCAGGGCGATGGCGATGGCCACGCGCTGGCGCATGCCGCCCGAGAACTGGTGGGGATAGGCCGAAAGCCGCTCCTCGGGGCTGGGGATGCCGACCATGCCCAGCGCGTCGCGCGCCCGCCGTCGCGCCTCGGTGCGGCCGACCGCATCGTGCGCCAGCACCGTCTCGATCATCTGGGTATCGATGCGCAGCACCGGGTTCAGCGTCATCATCGGGTCCTGGAACACCATGGCGATGCGGTTGCCGCGCAACTGGCGCATCTCGCGTTCCGACAGCGCGGCGAGGTTGCGGCCCTGGTAGAGGATCTCGCCGGCGACCACCCGTCCCGGCGGATCGACCAGCCCGATGATCGAGAAGCCGGTGACCGACTTGCCCGAGCCGGATTCGCCGACCAGCCCCAGCACCCGGCCGGCCGGGACGGCGAAGGAGACGCCGTCGACCGCGCGCACCGCGCCGCCCTGGGTCAGGAAATGCGTCTTCAGGCCGCGGACGTCGAGGGTCGGGGCAGTCATGTGCGCAGCCGGGGATTGAGGATGTCGCGCACCTGGTCGCCGACCAGGTTGATCGAAACCAGGGTGAACAGCAGCGCCAGGCCGGGATAGAAGCTGATCCAGTATTTGCCCGACAGCATGTACTGGTAACCGTTCGAGATCAGCAGCCCCAGCGACGGCTGGGTCACCGGCACGCCGAGGCCCAGGAAACTCAATGTCGCTTCCAGGGCGATGGCGCGCGCGACCTGCATGGTGCCGACCACGATCAGCGGTGGCAGGCAGTTGGGTAGCAGATGGCCGAACAGGATGCGCCGCCGCGGCAGCATCAGGCATTCCGCCGCCTCGACATATTCGCGGCGGCGTTCGACCAGGGCGGCGGCCCGCACGGTGCGCGCATAGTAGGCCCATTCGACGATCACCAGCGCCAGGATCACGTTCATGATGCCCTTGCCCAGCAGCGCCAGGATCATCAGCGCCACGAGGATCGCGGGGAAGGAGAGCTGCAGGTCGACCGCCCGCATGACCGCGGCATCGGTGCGGCCGCCGGCATAGGCGGCAATCAGGCCTAGCGAGGTACCGATCAGGCAGGCGATCAGCGACGAACCCAGCCCGACCCCGAGACTGATGCGCAGGCCGTAGAGGATCGCCGACAGCATGTCGCGGCCCTGCGCGTCGGTGCCCAGCCAGTAGGTGCCGCCGTCCTCGGCGTCGGCGCCCGGCTCCAGCCTGCCGTCCATGATGTTGAGCTGGGTCAGGTCGTAGGGGTCCTGCGGCGCGATCCAGGCGGCGAAGACGGCCAGCAGCACGACCGTCAGGACGCCGGCCAGCCCCAGCAGGGCCAGCGGCGAGCGGGCGAAGTCGATGACGAAGCGGCGCAGCGGCGTATCGGCCGGCACGGCGGCATTGTCGGCAATCGCGGTCATGCCCGCGCCTCCTGCCGGACGCGCGGGTCCAGCACCATGTAGAGCAGGTCGACGATCAGGTTGATGACGATGAACAGCACGACGACGATCATCAGGTAGGCGACGATGACCGGCCGGTCGAGCACGTTGATGCTGTCGATGATCAGCTTGCCCATGCCCGGCCAGGCGAACACGGTCTCGGTGACCACGGCGAAGGCGATGGTGGTGCCGAATTCCAGCCCGACCACCGTCACCACGGGCACCATGATGTTCTTCAGCACATGGACGCCGATCACACGCGCAGGCGAAAGGCCCTTGGCGCGGGCGTACCTGACGAAGTCGAGCGGCAGGATTTCGCGCACCCCGGCCCGGGTCAGGCGCAGCGTCATCGAGATGTTGAACAAGGCGAGGTTCAGCCCGGGCAGCAGCATGTGCCGCCAGCCGTCCAGCGTCATGAACGAGGTCTGGATGCCGAGGAACGATCCGGTTTCGCCGCGGCCCGCGCTGGGCATCCAGCCCATCTGCACGGCGAACACCATCACCAGCATGATGCCGACCCAGAAGGCCGGCAGGCTGAAGCCGAGGATGCTGATCGCCATGATCGCGCGCGACAGCAGCGCGTTCGGCCTGAGCCCCGCATAGAGGCCGAGCGGCACGCCGATCAGCACCGCCAGCAGGATGGCGAACACCGCCAGCTCGAGCGTCGCGGGCATGCGCTGCAGGATCAGGGTCAGGGCCGGTTCGTTGAAGACGAAGCTGCGCCCCAGGTCGCCCTGCGCGGCATGGGTCAGGAATTGGAGATATTGCCGCCACAGCGGCTGGTCCAGCCCCAGTTCGCTGATGATCCTCAGCCGTTCGGCTTCGGTCGCGCTGGGCGGGATCAGGATGTCGACGGGATTGCCGATGGCATAGACGCCGACAAAGACGATCGCGGTCATCGCCAGGATGACGAAGAATGCCTGTACCAGCCTATGCAGCAGCCATTCCGCCATCTCTATGCCTCCTGAAAAACAATACTGTTCTGTACTGTATGTGTCAACGGAAGCTCAAGTCTATCTGAAGACGATGGTGCGGCCGCCGCTCAGCATGATGCGGCGCTCGGCGTGCCAGCGCACGGCGCGCGCCAGGACCATCGATTCCAGATCTCGTCCGACCTCGACCAGGCGTTCCGGCGTATGGCCGTGATCGACCCGTTCGACCGCCTGCTCGATGATCGGGCCTTCGTCGAGGTCGCCGGTGACGTAGTGGCTGGTGGCGCCGATGATCTTGACGCCACGCTCATAGGCCTGGTGATAGGGCTTGGCGCCCTTGAAACCCGGCAGGAAGGAATGATGGATGTTGATGCAACGTCCGGCCAGGGCCTCGCACAGCCGCGGCGACAAGACCTGCATGTAGCGCGCCAGCACGACGAGATCGATCCGCTGGTCTTCGACAATGTCGAGCAGGCGGTCTTCCTGCCGGGCCTTGCTGGCGGCATCGACCGGCAGGTGGTGATAGGGGATGCCGTTCCATTCGACGAACGAGCGCATGTCGTCATGGTTGGACACGACTGCCGGCACCTCGATGTTCAGGCTGCCGGCGCGAACGCGATGCAGCAGGTCGTAGAGGCAGTGGCCGAAGCGCGAGACCGCGATCAGCACGCGCTGCGGCGCCGCTGCGTCGACCATCTGCCAGTCCATGCGGAAACGTTCGGCGATCTGCGCGAACCCGGACTTCAGCGCCGCGAGCGGCGGCAGCGGGCCGTCGCGCTCGGTGAATTCGGCGCGCAGGAAGAAGCGGTCGGGCGCGCCTTCGTGGAAGTGATGGGCCTCGACGATGTTGGCATGGTTCTCGGCCAGGAAGCCCGATACCGCGGCGGCGATGCCGCGGGCATCGGGACAGGTCAGGGCGACGACGTAACGTGTCATGGGCGGATCAGCCCGGGCATGTCGGTGACGACGGCCTGCAGCCAGCTGGCCGCGTGACGGGCGACGCTGACATCGACATGCAGTTCGATGCTGGCATCGGCATGGCGATGCAGCAGCACGCCGACCTGGGCCAGTGTGCTGCGGGCGCAAGTGCCCGGCGTCAGCTGGTGCAGGTCGAGGGGGCAGCCGCGGGCCAGGACGGCGCCGGCCTGCGGACCGGCCAGCGTGAAGCTCGCCGCCGCGGCCGGCGTCAGGCTGTGCGTGCGGCCGGCCAGGGCGGCAGCCAATCGTGCCGCGGTGTCGCCGAGCCCGTCGGGATCGACGAACAGCCATTCCCGAGGGCCGAGCCACAGCCGCCAGGGCCGTTCGCCGCCGACCGTGTTGGGCGCGGCCGGCAGGTCGAGGCCGGCACCGTCGTTCGGGTCGTGCAGGCGCAGCCGCAACATGTCGCGCGGCGGCAGGCAGGTCAGGACGACGCAGGCCGGATCGCCCGATGTCGCGGCCAGGTCGCCGAAGGGCGAGGCGGCACAGAGGTCAGCCACGCAGGCGTTCTCCCGTCGGATCGTAGAACTTGGGTTCGACCAGGCGGACGGCCATGCGGCGCCCGAGGTCGTCGGCTTCCAGCACTTCGCCGAGGCGTGCGCTGCCGCCGGCGACCAGGGCAAGGCCGATCGAACGGCCGAGGGTCGGGCTGTCGAGCGCCGAGGTGATGTAGCCCTGCGAACGCCCCCCGTCGACGACATGCGCGCCGATGACGAGCGAGCCGCCGGCCGCCGGCTCGACGCCGACCAGCTGCAACCGGTCGGGCCGCCGGTTGTCCGTCCGCTGCAGCGAGCGGCGGCCGACGAAGTCGCCGGGCTTGCGGGCCAGGGCAGCCCCCCAGCCGAGGTCGTCGGGCGTCGTCGTGCCGTCGGTGTCGACGCCGACATGGATGAAGCCTTTCTCCAGCCGCAGGGCCAGCCACGCCTCGATGCCGACCGGCATGGCGCCCGCTGCGCGCGCGTGCTCGAACAGCGCCTGGCCGCGCGACCAGGGCACCGAAACTTCGAAACCCATCTCGCCGGTGAAGCTGACCCGCGCCACCCGCGCCGGCACGTCGCCGAGGCTGCCTGCCGTCCAGCTCATGTGCGGCAGGTCGAGGTCGGCGACGAGGCCGGTGGCCCGCAGCACCGCGCGGGCCTGCGGGCCGGTCACCGCGATCGTCGCCCAGGCGGTGGTCACCGGCGCCACGATCACGCGCAGATCGGGCCATTCGCATTGCTGCCATTCCTCCAGCCAGGCGGCGATGCGCTCGGCCCCGCCGCTGGTGGTCGACAGCAGGAAATGATCCCGGTCCAGCCGCGCGACCACGCCGTCGTCGATGACGACGCCGTTCTCGTTCAGCATCAGGCCATAGCGCACGCGGCCGACCGCCAGCGACGCCATCGCGTTGGCATAGATCCGGTCGAGAAACACGGCGGCGTCCGGCCCCGATACCTCGATCTTGCCCAGCGGCGAGCCATCGAACACGCCGGCCGTCTCGCGCACCGCCGTGATCTCGCGGCGGATCGCCTGTTCCGATGTCTCGCCCGGTCGCCGATACCAGGCCGGCCGCTGCCAGCCGCCATATTCCTCCATTGTCGCGCCCAGGGTGCACTGCGCCTCGTGGCTGGGCAGCAGCCGGCGCGGGCGGAACAGGTCGCCGCGGTTGCGCCCGGCGAAGACGCCCAGCGTCGCCGGCGTGTAGGGCGGACGAAAGCGGGTGGTGCCGACCTCGGCCATCGGCCGGCCGGCACTGGCCGCCAGCACGGCGATGCCGTTGACGGTGCTGGTCTTCCCCTGGTCGACCGCCATGCCCCAGGTGGTGTAGCGCTTGGCGTGCTCGACCGACCGGTAGTTCTCGCGCAGCGCCAGTTCGAGATCGGCGGCGGTGACGTCGTTCTGAAAGTCGACCCAGATCGAACGCGCATCGGCCCGGCCGGGCCGCCATGCCGGCGGGGCATCCGTCGGCGGAATTTCATCCTGGGTGCCGCGTACCGCGGCGATGCCGTCGGCGCGACAGGCGGCGGCATCCGCCAGCCCGCGGGCGGCGCCGGCCGAATGCTCGGCCTGGGCCGAGACATCGGGCAGGAAGCGGCCGCTGGCGGCATCGTGGCGCAGGCGGCCGCCCGATTGCGAGAACAGATGGACTGTCGGCGTCCAGCCCCCCGACATGGCGACACAGTCGCATTCGACATCCCGGCCGCCGGCCCGGATGCCGGTGACCTGGCGCCGCCCGCTCGTCGCGGTGATCTCGGTACCGGTCAGCAGCGGGATGCCGAGGGCGGCCAGACGGGCGGCGGCCGCCGCCGGCGCGTCGCGCCTGCTATCGACGACGGCGGCGACCGCGATCCCGGCGCCGGCCAGGGTGAAGGCAGTTTCATAGGCGCTGTCGTCATTGGTCACGACGACGGCGCGCCGCCCCGGCGCCACCCCGTATTCGTTGACGTAGTGCCGCATCGCGCCGGCCAGCATGATGCCGGGGCGGTCGTTGCCGGGGAACAGCAGCGGCCGTTCGATCGCGCCGGTGGCCAGCACCACGCGTTCGGCGCGCACCAGCCACAGCCGCTGGCGCGGCCGGCCGGGCAGCCGTTCGACCAGCGCCAGCATGTTATGGTCATGATAACCGATCGCCGTCGTCCGGGGCAGGCAGCGCACGCCGGCGGACGCGACCTCGCCGAGCAGGCCGTCGAGCAGCGCATCATCGGGAAAGGCGCCGCGCAGCGCGCCGCCCAGGGCCGGGCGCTCGTCGACCAGCATGACGTCGATGCCGTCGGCCGCCGCCGCGGCGGCGGCCGCAAGGCCGGCGCAGCCGCCGCCGACGACCAGCAGGCCGCAATGGGCAAAACAGGTTTCGTAGCGGCCGGGGTCGGGCGCGGTGGGCGCGCGGCCCAGGCCGGCGGCGCGGCGGACCAGTCCCTCGAAGGCATGCCAGTGCGGCCACATGAAGGTCTTGTAGTAGAAACCCGCCGGCAGCAGGTGCGACACCAGCCCCATGGCGGCACCCAGATCGCGGTCGACGCCGGGCCAGCAGTTCTGCGCGGCGGCCTGAAGGCCGTCGACCAACTCGACCTCGGTCGCCTTCAGGTTGGGTTCGGCCTCGGCGCCGCGGCCGATGCGCATCAGCGCGTTCGGCTCCTCCGGCCCGGCCGCCAGCAGGCCGCGCGGCCGGTGATATTTGAAGCTGCGCCCGACGACCTCGACGCCCGCCGCCAGCAGGGCCGAGGCCAGGGTGTCGCCGGGATGGCCGGTATAGCTCCGGCCCTCGAAGGTGAAATGCAGCAGCCGGCTGCGATCGATGCGGCCGCCGCGGGCCAGGCGGAAACCCGCCATCACCTGATCTCCGGCGCGGGCTCGCCCATCCGGTACACGGCGAGGATGCGGTGGTCGACGGTGTCGCGCGCCAGGTTGAACCATTGGCGGCATCCGGCCTCGTGCACCCAGCGTTCGTAATGCGTGCCCTTGGGGTTGCGGCGCCCGAACAGGTAGTCGGCCCAGCCGGCGTCGTCGACCGACGGGTCGGGCCGCTGGACATGCGATTCGCCGCCGCAGCGGAACTCGACCTCGGCGCGCGGGCCGCAGAAGGGGCAGGGGATCAGCAGCATTTCGGATCCTCTAATGGGCGATGCCCGCCGCGCCGGCCTCGTCGATCAGCGCACCGCTGGCAAAGCGGTGCAGGCCGAAGGGGGCGGCGATCGGATGGGGGGCGCCGGTGGCGAGATGGTGGGCCAGCAGGGTGCCGCCCGCCGGAATGGCCTTGAAGCCGCCGGTGCCCCAACCGCAGTTGAGCAGCAGGTTGGGTACCGGCGACGCGCCGATGATCGGGCTGGAATCGGCCACGACATCGACGATGCCGGCCCATTGCCGCAGCAGGCGCAGCCGGCCGAAGGCGGGAAACTGTTCCGCCACCGCCGCCAGCACGCCATGGGCAACGGCCGGCGTGCCGCGCTGGCCATAGGACAGGTGGTGGTCCAGGCCGCCGCCGATCACCAGTTCGCCCTTGTCGGACTGGCTGAGATACATGCCGGTGGCCGGCGACAGCACTACGGTGTCCAGCACGGGCTTGACCGGCTCGGTCACCATCGCCTGCAGCGCATGGCTGGCGATCGGCAGCCGGAAACCGGCCAGCCCGGCAAGCACGCCGGAATGGCCGGCGACGGTCAGCGCCACGCGACGGGCGCCGATCGTGCCCCTGCTGGTGTCGATCGCCGTGATGGCGCCGTCGGCGCCGCGGCGGAAACCGGTCACCTCGCAATTCTGGATGATGTCGACGCCGCGGGCATCGGCGGCGCGGGCATAACCCCAGGCGACCGCGTCGTGGCGCGCGGTCCCGGCCCGCGCCTGCACCAGCCCGCCCAGCACCGGAAAGCGGGCGGCGGGACCGACATCGAGGGCCGGGATCATCCGCGCCACGTCGTCCACGGTCAGCAATTCGGCGTCGACGCCGTTCAGCCGCATCGCGTTGGCGGCGCGGCGGGCCAGTTCCAGGTCGTGCCGGCTGTGCGACAGCACGACCATGCCGCGCTGGCTCAGCATGATGTTGTAGTTCAGCGTGCGGCTCAGCCCCTCGTACAGCCGCAGCGCCAGGTCGTACAGCGCGGCACTCTGCGGATAGAAGTAGTTCGAGCGCACCACGGTGGTGTTGCGGCCGGTATTGCCGCCGCCGATCCAGCCCTTTTCCAGCACGGCCACATCGGTGATGCCGTGTTCGGCGGCCAGGTAGTAGGCCGTGGCCAGGCCGTGCCCGCCACCCCCGACGATGACCACGTCATAGGCGGCCTTGGGGGCCGGGTCGCGCCACGCCTGGGGCCAGCCGCGATGGCCGCGCCAGGCCTGGCTCGCCAGGCTGAGGATCGAATAACGCATTGCCGCCTCCCCCTTTCTCGCTCAAACAGTACCATGGTGTACTGTATTGAACAACGCCGAAAAAGGCACCGCGGCAGGCCTGTGGCGGCGCGGCCGTCAGGCCTCGCCGGGATTCATTCCTGCAAGGATCTTGTTGTAGAGGGGCAGGTATTCCCGGCGCGTCTTCTTGGTTTCCTTGACCGCCAGGGCGTAGTAGCCGACCTGGTGGAAATAGGTGACGCGGGCGCGGATCAGTGCCTCGGGCTGGGGAAAGCCCAGCTCGACAAACACCGATTCCAGCAACCGCATCCGGTCTTCGTCGACCTTGGTGACATCGGCCCGCACCTTGCGCGAGGCGCCGGCCCAGCCGCGGACCGCGGCGTCGAAGGCCGGGTCGAAGTCGGTTTCTTCCAGCCACAGATTGACGATCGCCAGGTACTTGTCGCGGCCGTTCCGGGTCGTGTCGCGCGCTACGGCCTCGAACGGTGCGGTGTTCTGTGCGTGCCACAGCTTCAGCAGTTCTTCCAGCAATTCGGCATGGCTGTCGAAATGCCAGTAGAAGCTGCCGCGGGTGACCTGCAGCCGCTTGGCGATGACGTCGATCTTGACCGCGTTGTGGCCACCCTTGATAAGGGCGTCACGCGCGGCCAGCACCCAGTCGGCCTTGGTCAGCCGCGCGGCGTCGCGCACCTTTCGCCGCGGTTTTTCCACGGGCCCGGTTCCCGTCTCCGTCATCTGTCCATACCTGACGCCATGCCTCGAAGAGTGGTCTTATAGAAGACCGGATCAATCATCAAGCGCCTGAGCCGGGCCGGAGACGGGAGCCGCCACGGTCGTCACATCAGCGATTTCGCGATCTTGCCGCCCTTGATGACCAGCGGCACGTTGCGCCCGTCCTCGGTGAACAGCGAGACATCGTCCAGCGGGTCGCCGTCGACCACGATCAGGTCGGCCAGGTAGTTCGGGGCGATGCGGCCGATGCGGTTGCCGGCCCTGATGATGTCGGCATTGACGCTGGTGGCCGAGCGCAGGATCTCGAACGGCGACATGATCTCGCGGCGCAGCGTGAACTCGATGCACTGGTGGCGGTCCAGCTCGCCGATCAGGTCGGTGCCGAAACCGATGCGGACGCCGGCCTTCATCATCCGCTCGACGCCGGTCAGCGCCGTCGGCGCGATCTCGGCCAGCTTCTCCAGCGATTCCGGCGGATAGCCGAGGCGCGCGCCGTGCTGGGACAGGGCGCTGATGACGGCCAGCGTCGGCACGATGTCGGTGCCGCGGGCCGCGGCAAACGCCGCCGTCTCCTCCGAGATCATCGTGCCGTGCTCGATGCAGTGGATGCCAAGCTCGATGCAGCGGCGGATGGCGCCGTCGGGATGGCAATGGGCCGTGACATAGCTGTCGTGGCGTTCGACCTCGTCGACCACGGCGCGGACCTCGTCCTCGGCGTATTGCGCGCAATGCAGCGAATCGCCGGTCGAGGACACGCCGCCCGATCCCATGATCTTGATGAAATGGGCGCCGCGCCGCATCTCCTCGCGCACCGCGCGACGCAGGTTGTCGACGCCGTCGACCACGGCCGTCAGGCGGCCGGCATGGCTCATGCCGCAGGTGCAGATCTCGTGCTCGTGCGGGTCGTGCTCATGCGGCCGGCGCATGTCCCCGTGGCCGCCGGTCTGGCTCAGCCCGCGACCGCAATAGAACAGGCGCGGCCCGTTGACCCAGCCCCGCTCGATCGCGAGATACAGGCCGTAATCGGCCCCGCCGGTGTCGCGGACCGCGGTGAAGCCGCGGGCCAGCGACGCCTCGAACATCCGGCCGGCGCGATGGGCGACCATCGTCGTCGGCATGCGTTCGGATTTCAGCGGGTCGACGTCGGGGAAATAGGCATGGACGTGGGCATCGATCAGGCCGGGCATCAGGGTCCGGCCTTTCAGGTCGATGACGCGCGCCGTCTCGGTCTTGATCGGCGTGTCGCTGATTTCGCAGATGCGACCGTTCTCGACCAGGATCGAGTTGCCGGTGACGTCGGGCGAGATGCCGTCGAAGACACGACCGTTGACGAGCAGCAGGTTTTCCACGGGGCGGTTTCCTCTCACTTGTTCTTCGGCAGGATCAGCCAGGCCAGCGTTTCTTCGGCCGGATCGGGCGAATAGGTCAGATCGGCGCGGCTGGCCGTGATGACGTTCAGGAAGAACAGGGGCAGGGCGGCGACATCCCGGGTGGCCAAGTCCATCGCCGTGCGCATCTTGGCGTCGCGCTGCTTCTGGTCGAGGGTGGTGGTGGCGTCGATCACGGCGCGATCGAACTCGGCGTTGCTGTACCGGCCGAAATTGTACTGGCCGCGGCCGATCGACGGGTTGATGCTGTGCATAACCAGGGTCAGGGCCTTGGGCGTCGTGCCCTGCGATCCCAGGCCCAGCATGCCAAGGGCGATCTCGCTGCCGCGCTCGGGCGTGCCGCGCAGCTTGGGCATCAGGATGCTCATCGGTACGGTCTCGACGCTGGGGTTGAAGCCGCCGCGCGACAGCATCTGGCCGACTGCCTGGCAGACCTTGTCGTCATTGGGGTAGCGATTGTTCGAACAGGCGATGGTCAGGCCGAACCCCTTGGGGTAGCCGGCCTCGGCCAGCAGCTTCTTGGCACCCTGGGGGTCGTACTTGTCGACCTCGAGCTTGGGGTCGTAGCCTTCCATGATCGGCAGGGCGACCTGGCTGGCCGGCACGCCTTCGCCGTCCATGATGCGGGAAACCAAGGCCTTGCGGTCGATCGACTTGGACAGGGCCTGGCGCACGCGCAGGTCCAGCAGCGGGTTCTTGTCCAGCGGCTTGCCGTCGGCATCCTTGTTGGTCGGGATCGCGTCGGTGCGGAAATTGATCAGCAGGAACATCATCCGGGTGCTGGGGCCGGTCTGCACCGCGATCTTGGGGTTCGCCTTCAGCTTGGGCACATCGCTGGGCGGCACGAAGTCGATGAAGTCGACGTCGCCCGACAGCAGCGCGGCGACCCGCGTCGCATCGTTGGTCATCACCCGGAAGGTGACTTTCTCCCAGTAGGGCTTGTCGCCCCAGAAGGTCGGGTTGCGCTCCAGCACCAGGCGGTCGCCGGGCGTGAACGACACCACGCGATACGGGCCATATTCGTTCATCGCCTTCAGCGAGGTGAAGTCGCCGGTGGCCTTGCCCTCGACCGACTTGCGCGAGACGATCGCCATGTCGACCATATTGTCGGGCACGTAGGGATTGGGCGCGCTGGTGCGGATCAGCACGGTCTGCGGATCCGGCGCCTCGACGCCGACGATCGATTCCAGCCGCGAGGTATAGGGGCTGGGATTGCCAGGAATTTCGGCCGCGCGCTTCAGCGAGAACACGACGTCGTCGGCGGTCAGCACCGAACCGTCCTTGAACTTGACGTCGGGCCGCAGCTTGAATTCCCAGGTCTTGTCGTCGATCGCCCGATAGGACGCCGCCAGGCTGGGCAGGATCTTGCCCGTCTGGTCGTGCATGGTCAGCGTGCCGAACAGGTGCCGGAAGATCGAGACGTTGGTCCCGATATACATGTAGTGCGGATCGAGCGAGGGATCGCCCTGTGTGCCGATGCGCAATTCCTGCGCCTGGACCTGCGTCGCCCCAGCCAGCACGAGCAGGGCACCCAGTATCTTTTTCAAGGCCATTGTCGCTGTCTCCCCCTGTTTTCCGTACAGTACACTACCGTATGTGAATGGGGTTGGCAATCGCCCGCCGCTGGGGTTTGCGGCCGGATTTCCCGCGCCGTGGCCAGCCGTTGCCGCGCGCCGTGGCAATCAATATAATCTTGTAAATCCCAAAATATGAGATATTGTTTACATATTGAACAATTCGTGGCGATCGGGTTACAAAACATCCGTCAAGCCGGACCGACCGGTCCGGCACGCGCAGAGGAGGGATGCACGTGTTCGGATTCGCCAGACGCCTGATCGCCACGACGGCGATCGCTGCGGCCATGCTTGCCGGCGCCATGCCGGCCGAGGCCCAGAACAAGGTCATCAATGTCGCGACCGTCGGCGAGCCGCCGACACTGGATCCGGTCGGCGTCACCGCCGACCTGGTCTCGATCATCACCCAGCACATCTTCGAGACGCTCTACACCTTCGACGGGACGTGGAAGGTGGTGCCGCTGCTGGCCTCGGGCCCGGCGACGATTTCGGCCGACGGCCTGACCTACACCATCCCGCTGCGCCAGGGCGTGCAGTTCCACAACGGCAAGCCGATGACGACCGCCGACGTCGTCGCCTCGCTCGACCGCTGGACCAAGGTGTCGCCGCGCGGCAAGCAGGCCGGCGCCGTGATCACCGGCATCACCGCCAAGGGCGACGCCGTCGAGATCGCGCTGAAGGAGCGTTTCGCGCCCCTGCTGCCGCTGATCGCGATGTCGAACGGTGCCGCCGCCATCGTGCCGGCCGACACCATCGATGCGGCCAACCCGCTGAAGCAGTTCATCGGCACCGGCCCCTACAAGCTGATCGAGCACAAGCCCGACCAGTTCATCCGCGTTGCTAAGTTCGACGGCTACAAGTCGCCGGAAGGCCCGGCCTCGGGTTACGGCGGGCATCGCGAAGCCAAGATCGACGAGATCCGCTTCGTCCCGGTGCCGAACGCCTCGACCCGCGTCGAGGGTGTCCTGGCCGGCCAGTACCAGTTCGCCGATTCGCTGCCGGCCGACATGGCCACGCGGTTCTCCGGGCAGACCGCGGTCAAGGGCATCATGGTGCGGCCGTTCGGCTTCCCCCTGATGATCATGAATTCCAAGACCGGCGTCGCCGCCAACCAGACCCTGCGCCAGGCGGTGCTGGCGGCGCTGTCGCCGTCGGACATGCTGCTGGCCGGTTTCGGCAACCGCGCGTTCTTCGAGGTCGAGGGTTCGATCTACCCGAAGGGCACCGCGTTCTATGACGCCGCGTCCGTCCAGGGCTATGGCGCCGCCGACGACAAGAAATCGGCCGAGCTGCTGAAGAAGTCGGGCTACAAGGGCGAGCCGATCCGCATCATGACGTCGATGCAGTACGACTTCCTGTACAAGATGAGCCTGGTGGCCCAGGCCAATCTGGAGGCTGCCGGCTTCAAGGTCGACCTGCAGGTCCTGGACTGGGCGACGCTGGTCCAGCGCCGCGCCGACGAGAAGGCGTGGGACGCGTTCTTCACCTTCCACACCTTCGTGCCGGAACCCTCGCTGATCACCTTCATGAACCCGGCCTATCCGGGCTGGTGGGACACCGCCGACAAGAAGGCCGCGCTGCAGGCCTTCAACACCGAGGCCGACCCGGCGGTGCGCGCCAAGAAGTTCGCCGAGATCCAGAAGCTGTTCTACACCGAGGTGCCGACCATCAAGGTGGGCGAGTTCTACAACCTCGCCGCCCAGTCGGCCAAGCTGACCGGCTATCAGCCGACGCCCTGGCCGTTCTTCTGGAACGTCGACCTGACCAACTGACGCCGACGCTGACGACGGGGGCGGGTTCCGCGGGGGCCCGCCTTCTGCCGGCCCACCCAGCCCGAGGATCCATGCTGACCTATCTTGCCCGCCGCATCGCCGGCATGTTCGTGGTGATGTTCCTGGTGGCCACCGTGGTGTTCGTCATCGCGCGCGTGGTGCCGGGCGATCCCGCCGCGGTCATGATGGGGGCGGCGGCCACCGCCGACGACATCGCCGCGCTACGCGCGCGCCTGGGGCTGGACCAGCCGCTGCCGCTGCAATACGTCATGTTCCTCAAGGACGTGCTGACCGGCAATCTCGGCGATTCGATCTTCCTGAACCGTCCCGTCGCCCAGGCTTTGGCCGAACGGGCCGAGCTGACTTTTTTCCTGACGCTGATGTCGGTTTCGATCGCGGTCGCCATCGGCGTGCCGATCGGGATCATTTCCGCCGTCAAGCGCGGCACCGCCACCGACCAGGGCGTGATCGGCCTGGCGATGCTGGCGGCCAGCCTGCCCAGCTTCTGGGTCGGGCTGACGCTGATCCAGTACCTGGCTGTCGAACTGCGCTGGTTTCCCGTGGCGGGCTATGGCCCGCCCGATGCGACATTGGGCGAACGGCTGCGTCATCTGGTACTGCCGGCCATCGCGCTGGGCCTGCCCAATTCGGCGCTGATCCTGCGCTTCACCCGCACCGCCATGCTGGACGTGCTGCACGAGGATTACGTGCGCACGGCGCGGGCCAAGGGGTTGGGCCAGGCCGTCGTCGTCATGAAACACGCACTGCGCAACGCGCTGATCCCGATCCTGACCGTGGTCGGCCTGACCGCCGCCATCCTGATCGCCGGCGCCATCGTCACCGAAACCGTGTTCGGCCTGCCCGGCGTCGGCAACCTGATCGTGTCGGCCGTGCTGCGCCGCGATTACCCCGTCATCCAGGGCGCGCTGCTGGTGGTGTCGGGCATCTATGTGCTGATCAATCTGGCCGTCGATCTGCTGTATGCGGTCGCCGACCCGCGCGTGCGTTACTGAAGGGGGCCGGCATCATGATGAAATCCCCCACGGGCCTGCTGATCCGCCGCATGTTCCGCCGCCGCCTGGTGCTGATCGCCGCCATCGTCCTGCTGGCCATCATCGCCGTCGCGGTGGCCGCCCCCTGGCTGGCCCCCTATGCGCCCAACAAGATGGACATCATCAACCGTCTGAAGGGCCCGGCCGGCAACCACTGGTTCGGCACCGACGAATTCGGCCGCGACGTCTTGAGCCGCGTCATGCACGGCGCCCAGTTGTCGCTGGCGGTCGGCGGCATGGTCGTGGTCGTCGCCTGCATCCTGGGCACGCTGACCGGGGTGATCGCGGGTTACGCCAAGCGGCTGGACGGCCCGGTCATGCGGCTGATCGATGCGCTGATGGCCTTTCCCGACATCCTGCTGGCCATCGCGCTGATGGCCGCCCTGGGCCCGTCCCTGTTCAACACGGTGCTGGCGCTGGGCGTGGTCTATACCCCGCGCGTCGCCCGCGTGGTGCGCGCCGCCACCCTGGTCCTGCGCGAACTGCAGTTCGTCGAGGCGGCGACGGCGCTGGGTGCGCGCCATGCCCGGATCATCGCCATCCATATCCTGCCCAACCTGGTCTCGCCCCTGATCGTCCAGGCCACCTTCATCTTCGCCTATGCCATCCTGACCGAGGCGGCCCTGTCGTTCCTGGGTGTCGGCGTGCCGCCGACCAGCCCGACCTGGGGCAACATGATCGCGGGCGCCCAGCAATATATGCGCCAGGCCGACTGGCTGATGCTGGCGCCGGGCGGGGCGATCGTCCTGACCGTGCTGGCGCTGCAGATCGTCGGCGATGGCCTGCGCGATGCGCTGGACCCCAAGCTGCAGAAGGTGCTGTGACGCCATGGACCGCCTGCTGATCACGAATGCCCGCATCGTCGACGGTTCGGGCGCGCCCTGGTTCCGGGGCGAGGTGCTGGTCGACGGGCCGCGCATCGCCGCGGTCGGCCAGAACCTGGATGCCGGCGGTGTCCTGCGCCTCGACGCCCAGGACCGCTACCTGGCGCCCGGGTTCATCGATGCCCATTGCCATGACGACCTGATCTTCCTGCGCGAACCCGCGCGCCCGGAAAAGGCCGCGCAGGGTGTGACCTCGATCGTCGTCGGCAATTGCAGCTTTTCGCTGTTCCCCCGCGCCGACGGCCTGCGCGCCCATTTCGGGTCGCTGCTGGGCGAGGTGGCCGAGGACGAGGTGTTCGAGGATTTCGCCGCCTATCGCCGGCGGCTGGAAGGGCAGGGCATCGCGCTGAACCTGATCGGGCTGGTCGGCCATGCCGCGCTGCGCCTGGCCGTGGTCGGCCCCGACGACCGCCCGGCCACGGCCGACGAACGGCGGCGGATGCAGGCATTGCTGGCCGCCCAGCTGGAACAGGGCGCCGCCGGCCTGTCGCTCGGCCTGGTCTATCCCCCCTCGGCCTATG
>Ga0206117_101114_pt1 | contig 16293 bp, 15 predicted proteins | sample 3A5Ametagenome_FD_177997 | JGI IMG/M metagenome (GOLD analysis project Ga0206117, IMG submission 177997) | Enriched microbial communities from leaf-cutter ant dump, University of Wisconsin, Madison, United States - 3A5A | ecosystem: Environmental > Terrestrial > Nest > Insects nest > Nest dump... | reverse complement strand
CCACGGCGCGACCGCAACCCATTGGTTCGCCCCCGCAACGACCAAACAAGCCCTTGGAATAAAAAAGATTTGTCAGCGTTGCAGATTCGCCGCCGCCGGTTCGCGGCCATGCACGGGCGAATCCGGCACCCCCGTCGTCGGCACGCTGCACCATCGGTATGGGCGCCGGCTTCGATGCGCGATCCGACTGCAACCGTAAGATGGCCGGTCGGCTCAGGAAGTCAGCTTGGCCAGTTCGACCTGGGCACGCAGGTCGATCTCATCGAGGATTTCGGCAAGTCCGGGATCGTCGACCTGGGCGCGGCGCGTCTGCACCACCTTCGCCAGATCGGTCAGCTTCTGAACCGACAGGGTGCCGGACAGCAGCCCGTGCTGGATTTCCTCCAGACGGTCCAGCATCTCCTCCGCCCGCATCTTCCCGCGGGAGGCACGCGCGGTGGCGTCGTCGGTGACGTCAACCTCCTGCAAGGCCAGCACGCCCGAAACCCCGGCGGCGGCGGCGGTACCGCTGACGCCGTGGGCGGAGCCGGTCTCTCCCACCAATTGCTTGGAGAAGGCAGCGCCGGACGAGCCTTCGGCCTTGCCGGTGCGGCGGACCGACCCACCGCCGCGAATGTTTCCGGAGCCTTCGACTTTCATGATCCGTGCAACCGTTTGCAGTAAAGGATGCGTAAACGCGCACACTCTAGATGGATCAACCTTAACATCCGGTCAAGGCTTGCCGCAATCGGGCAAAAATTGCCGGCTGGCTGTGACCTAAAGGCGCCATATAGCGGGCGTTTTTCAGGACAGCCGTGGAAAGCCACCGTCAACGGTCTCTGGCACGGCGTTTGTATAGGGATGGGCACGAGTTCAGGAGTGTCCGCGTCATGATCCCCACCGCCTTTCGCCTTCCGCGCCGCCGTGCCGTCCTGGCCGTGCTGACCGCCCTGCTGGCGTTCGGTATCGCAGCCGCACCGGCGCTGGCCGCGTCCGCCCGTATCAAAGACATTGTCGATGTCGAGGGCGTCCGCGACAACATGCTGATCGGCTACGGGCTGGTGGTGGGCCTGAACGGCACCGGCGACAGCCTGAACAACTCGCCCTTCACCGAACAGAGCCTGCAAGGCATGCTGGAGCGGATGGGCGTCAACACCCGCGGCACCAACCTGCGCACCAAGAACGTGGCGGCGGTGATGGTGACGGCGACACTGGGCGCCTATGCGGCGCAGGGCACGCGCATCGACGTCACGGTCTCGGCGATGGGCGATGCCAAGAGCCTTCTGGGCGGCACCCTGCTGGTCACGCCGATGCTGGGCGCCGACGGCGAGGTCTATGCCGTGGGCCAGGGGCCGATCGCGGTTTCGGGCTTCACCGCCCAGGGCCAGGGCGCCAGCGTGACCCGCGGCGTGCCGACGTCCGGCCGCATCTCTTCCGGCGCCATCGTGGAGCGCGAAATCCAGTTCTCGCTGGCCGAGCTGCCGGTGCTGCGGCTGTCCCTGCGCAACCCCGACTTCACCACCGCCCAGCGGGTGGCCACCGCCATCAACATCCAACTGCGCGGCAACCGCGCCCAGGCGACCGACCCGGCCTCCGTCCTGATCAACGTGCCGGAATCGCGCCGTGGCGACGTGGTGGGTCTGGTGACGGAGATCGAGCAACTGCGCATCACCCCCGATCAGGTCGCCCGCGTGGTGGTGGACGAGAAGTCCGGCGTGATCGTGATGGGCGAGAATGTCCGCATCTCCACAGTTGCCATCGCACAGGGCAACCTGACCATCCGCATCACCGAAACCCCGCAGGTCAGCCAGCCCGGCCCGTTCAGCCAGGGTCAGACCGCAGTTGTGCCGCGCACCGACATCCAGGTCGACGACCAGTCCAACAACCGGCTCGCCGTGATGAATTCCGGGGTGACGTTGCAGGAGTTGGTACAGTCCTTGAATGCGCTTGGGGTGGGACCGCGGGACATGATCGCCATTCTTCAGTCGATCAAGGCCGCCGGCGCCCTGCAAGCCGAGATCGAGGTGATCTGATGACCGTGAGTCCTGCCCTTTCCGCCGCTACGGCCCCGCGTCCGCCCGCCTCATCGCTGGTGGAGCGCGCCCAGGCCGCCGGCTATGGCGTGCGCACCCAGGCAAAGATCGCCGATCTGGAGGCTAAGACCGACCCGGCAAAGCTTGCCCAGCTCCGCAAGTCCGCCAACGAGTTCGAGAGCCAGTTCGTCTCGCAGATGCTGGGCCCGATGTTCGAGGGGATCGGTACCGACGAGACCTTCGGCGGCGGGCGCGGGGAAGAGATGTTCCGCCCGATGCTGATCGAGCAGTTCGGCAAGCAGATCACCCAGCGCGGCGGCTTCGGCATCGCCAATCAGGTTTACGGAGAGCTTCTTCGCGCCCAGGAGGCCAGCCATGGATAAGGTCGACGTTCGTTTCCCCCAGCAGCCCAAGCCAGCCGCCAACCTGCCGAAGAACGCCCAGGAGCGCGCGGTGGCGCTGGTCGAACTGATGGGCCGCCTGACCGCCCTGCTGGAGCGCGAGGCCGCCGCCGTCCGCGCCCGCCGCCCGGCCAGGGAACTGGCGCAGATCGTCAAGGACAAGCAGCCGATGACGCTGGTCTATGAGGAGATCAGCCGCATGCTGCGCGTCGACCGCGACGGGCTGATCGCCCTGCCGCAGGAGCTGAAGACGGCGCTGAAAGAGGCGACCGGCAGGCTCTATGCCGCCACCGCCGACAATGCCGAAGCGCTTCGCATCGGTGGCGAGGCGCAGAAGGTGATGGTCGATACCGTGGTGAACGTCATCACCCGCCAGCAGAAGGCGCCGACCACCGCCTATGCCGCCCATATGGGTGGCGGCCGCGGCTATTCGGCACCGCCCAGCGGTCCACGCACATCGGCGGCGCTGAACACCCGCCTTTGATCCGACAGCTTCCATCCGTGACTGCCGAGTTCTTCGGACGGCCGCCTCTCTCCACAGGGGCGGCCTTTTTTCTTTTCTTGCCGGGCCGCAACGGCAAGAAAGGCCCCGCACCCGGCGGATTTTGCCGATCAGGAGGCGCCATGCGACGGAAACTGCCGTCCCGCCCCCGGTTGGAGGCCCGGTAAAAGGATGCTGCGGTTGGCCCGCCCGTTGCATTGGTCACAACGCATCGCTGTCGGTGCGTTCCGCCGTCCCTGAGAGGCCCTTCCATGGAAGTCCAATCGAACAACATCGCCGCATCCTTGTTCGACGGTCTCGGCCAGTCCCAGCAGACGCAGGGGACGGCGACGAAGAATGACCTGTTTTCCAAGATGATGGACCGCATGCTGACCGACGCCGCCGCGCGCAAGCGCGAACAGGCTGACGCGGCAGCCCGCGACTCCGCGAAGGATGCGGCGAAGGAGGCCGCAAAGGACGCCGCACTGGACGCCAGGGACGCCCGGGCCGCGGAGGCCCAGCGCCGTCAGCCGGTGCGCGCGGAGCCGAAGCCCGACCTGACCCGTGACAGGACCGCTGAAGCCCGCCGCCAGCAGGATGCAGCCGACGCGACGCGTGCGGCCGATCCGAAGGCCGGCAGGGACGACGGTCCCAAGGTTCAGGTCCGCCAGGACGACCATCGCCCGGCCAGGACGGAGAGGCCGGCGAAAGACCAGTCCAAGATCGACAAAACCAAGGGCAGCCCGGATAAGGCCGCTGCGGAAAAGGCCAGCGCGGACAAGGCCGATGCGGCAGAAGCCGACGGAACCGCCGGAGACGCCGCCGCGAGCGACGCCGGTGCTTCGGCTGGCGTTGCCTCACAGGCCGAAGCCACGGCCGATGCCGACGGCAAGGGCATTGCGGACGATGCCGCCGACGGACAGGCCACTGCCCAACCAGCCGACCAGCCGCTGCCCCTTACCGAGCCGGTTGTGCAGCAACCGATCCCGCAGGCAAGCGACCTGATCCTCGCTGGCCTGATGCCGGCCGGACAGGCGAAGTCACCGGACAGCACCGATGATGCGGCCGGTGGTGGCGACGCCCCCGCGCCTGGAGCGGCCGGGCCGGCCGATCCCGCCACGCAGCTTGCCGCCCGGCTGGCCCAGGCGCAGGCCGCCGCCACCGGAGCGACAGTGGCAGGTCAGGCGGGGACGGAAGCCGCACCGAAAGCCGACGTCAAGAGCGCCGCGGTCGGCAGCGATGCCGCGCAGACGGCGGATGCAGCCCAGGCCGGGCCCGGTGCGCAGTCCGGCGCCGAGGCCCTGCCGACGGATGACACCGCCCTGCCCGACCGCTTTGCCGATCTGCTGGCCGCCGCCAAGGCGAAGGCCGGGGATGCCAAGCAGTCCGGCAAGCATGCCGGCACCGAAGGCGGCGGTCGGAACGATGCCCAGCCCCAGGCGCAGACCATGACACAGCAGCCGACTCCGCACGCGGTGCCGGCCGCGCCGGTGGCGGAAGCGGTCACGGCGGCCGCAACGGGCACCGCCGCCAAGGCGCTCGAAGGCATCGAGGGAACCGCGGGCGTCGGCACGTCCTCCGCTTCCGGTGCAAGCCCGCACACCCACCCGGCGCTTGCCGCGATGGAAGGGATCCACGGCGGCATTCCCAACCTCGATCAGCCGCAGGCCGCCACCGCGACCCTCCGGCCGTCGCGCGGCGCCGGCATGCCGCTGGGCGTTCAGGACCAGATCGCCGTCCACATCAAGAAGAGCGTCGCCGACGAGGTCGACCAGTTCACCATCAACCTCCATCCCGCCGAACTGGGCCGGATCGACATCAAGCTGGACATCGGTGCCGATGGCCGGGTCAATGCGATGGTCGCGGTGGAAAAGGCGCAGACGCTCGAGCTTCTGCAACGCGACAGCCGTGGATTGGAACGCGCCTTGCAAGACGCTGGATTGCAGACGGACGCCAACAGCCTGAACTTCAGCCTGCGCGGCGAGGGCAATCCCTTCGCCGGCGACGGCCGGGGCGAGGGCAAGGGGACCGGATCGGGTCGGCGCGGCCGCGGCTTCGGCGGTGGCGGCGACGATGACGGCTCCGACGGTGCCGCCTACACCGCGACGCTCGGCGACGGGCGCGTCGACATCCGCGCCTGAGCGGGGCGGCCAACCCGGCCGCCTCCCGCCGTCGCATCAGAGATACCGGCCGACAGGGCCATAAAGGACGACCGCCATGACCACCACCAACACGACCAACACCCCGACCGTGAACCAGTACGGCACCTATTCGGGCGGTCTTTCCAAAGGGTCCAAGACGGCGGCCGAAACCTCCAAGACGCCCCAGACCGATGCGGAAAAGACGGCATCGGCGACCAAGGGACTGGGCGACAATTTCCAGACGTTCCTCACCATGCTGACCACGCAGATGAAGAACCAGGACCCGCTGAAGCCACTCGACACCAATGACATGACCAAGCAGCTGGTCGATTTCGCCAACGTCGAGCAGAACATCGGCACCAACAGCCGCCTGGACAAGCTGGTGCAGTTGCAGTCGGCCGGCACCGCCTCGACCAACCTCGCCTATCTCGGCCGCACCGTCGCCTTCGAGGGCGACAATTTCCAATATTCGCAGGGGATGACCCAGGCGCCGCTGGGCTACGAGCTGGCGACCTCGGCCAAGTCGGTGCGCGTCGACATCCTGGACTCCAACGGCAACATCATCCGCTCGATGCCCGGCGAAACCACCGCTGGCACCAAGCATGCCGTCAGCTGGGACTTCAAGGACAACAACGGCCGCGCGGTGCAGCCCGGCACCTATCGCATGAACGTGGCGCCGGTGTCCGAGAACAAGAACGACACCATCAAGACCACCACCTACACCTTCGGCACCGTCGCCGGTATCGGCAGCAACAAGGACGGCGAGACGGTGCTGAACATCGGCACCAGCGAAGTTCCGCTGTCGAAGCTGACCACTGTCTACTGACCCGGATTCGTTGTATCGGCCGACTGCTGCAAGCCTGGACGGATGGGGCTCCCTGACCACCCTGTCCGTTCGGGTGAGCGACTACCACCCGATAAAAAGTTAACCCTTTCGTTTAGGCATTTGTTAAGTGCCGGCGCCTACAGTACCCCGAAATCGTGGAATCCACAGTTTGGGTTGGAGCGTCCGCGCATGGCACTCATCGAATTCGACATCGGCGACGATTCTGCAGCCGGTGCATCGGTCATTGGTCCTGAGGGGCGTCCCATGACCGAAAACGACCTTCCCCCGCCCGACACCAAGCGTTGGGTGATGCGCCGCAAGGCGGAAGTGGTCGCTGGAGTCCGTTCGGGCCTGATAAGCCTGGAGGAGGCCTGCCGTCGCTACACGCTGTCGGTGGAGGAATTCCTGTCCTGGCAGAGGCTGATCGACAGCCACGGCATGCGTGGTCTGCGCGCCACCCGCCTGCAGGACTACCGCCCCGGCCAAGCCGTCCGCGACCGCGTCGGCGCCGACTGACGCAGCCTGCCGATTTGAGAAAAAGCGCTGTGGGATTGCCCTGTGGCGCTTGTTGCGTTCGGACGGCGCCGGCAGGGCATGACTATTTTTCCCAGCAGGCCACATCGATCAGCGCCGCCGCCGCACTCGCCACCGCCTCGTTGCCCGGCCCGAGATCCAGCGCACGGCCGGCGGCATAGGCGCCCTCCATCAGAAGCTGCAACTGGCCGCACAGCCGGTCAGGATCGGCGGCGCCCGCCGCGACCGCCAGCGCGTGCAGGCGGTCGCGGACCATGCGCTTGTGCGCCAGCGCCTGCGCGCGTGCAGGGCTGGCGGGATCGCGCAGTTCGGCAGCGGCGGTGGTGAAAGGGCAGCCCTGGAATTTCGGATGATCGATCCAGTGGCCGAGCGCGATGAAGATCGCCTTCATCTGGGCGCGCGGATCACCGGGATGGCGGGCGGTCACCCGGTCCCACCACATGGCATGCTGAACCATGCTGCGCTCCAGATACGCGCAGATCAGATCGTCCTTCGACGCGAAATTCCGATAGAGGCTCATCTTCGCGACACCGGACCGGGCGATGATCGTGTCGATGCCGACCGCGCGGATGCCCTCGCGGTAGAACAGCTCCGCCGCGGTGTCGAGAATCCGCTCGCGTGCCGGCTTCCTCTCGCCTTCGACTCCATCCATCCGCCAACCCCACCCGCTGCGAACCGCCGGGTCCAAGCCCGGCATTGACAATGATACAGACCTGTCTCTACCATCGCAACGAAGAGACAGATCTGTATCATCAAGAATGGAGTTCCGGGGGATGCGCTATTTCGAGGATGTCACGGCAGGGGACCGCTTCACCGGCGGACCGATCGCGGTCGATGCGGCGGAAATCGTCGCCTATGCCGAACAGTTCGACCCGCAGCCCTTCCACCTGGACGCAGAAACGGCAAAGGACACGCTGTTCCGCGGACTGGCGGCCAGCGGCTGGCACACCGCCGGGATGACGATGCGGATGATCGTGGGCAGCGACGCTGAACTGGCCGGCGGCTATATCGGCATGGGTGTCGACCAGATCAGCTGGCCCCGCCCGACCCGTCCCGGCGACGTGCTGCGCATCGAGATGGAGGTGCTGGAAGCCCGGCGCTCCGCCAAGCGGCCCGACCAGGGCGTGCTGCGGGTCAAGACCACCACCTTCAACCAGAAGGACGAGGTGGTGCAGACCATGGTCGCCAATCTGCTGGCGCCCGGCCGCCCCGCCTGACGGGAACATGCCTGCAAAGAAGCCCCCGCATCCGGGACGGGATGCGGGGGCTGGAAACCTCACCCTATGGGGTCAGCGCTTCAGGCCGGCAGTGAAGGCGAAGTTGTCGAAGGAGTTCTCCGCCACCCGGAACCACAGATATTCGTCGTCGCGGAACTTCTTCCACGGCTCGTAGATCTTGGCGAACTTCGGATTGGTCTTGGCGGTTTCGTCATACAGTTCGGTGGCGGCCTTGTAGCAGGCCTCCATCACCTCGCGCGGGAACGGGCGCAGCTGGGCGCCACCGGCAACCAGACGGCGCAGGGCTGCCGGGTTTTCCGCGTCGTACTTAGCGTTCATGGTCAGGTTGGCCTCGAAGCAGGCGGCCTCCAGAACGGCCTTGTAGTGCTTCGGCAGCTGTTCCCACTGCTGCTTGTTGACCAGCAGCGAGACGTTCAGCCCGCCTTCCCACCAGCCCGGATAATAGTAATACTTGGCGACCTTGTTGAAGCCGAGCTTCTCGTCGTCATAGGGGCCGATCCACTCGGCGGCGTCGATGGTGCCCTTTTCCAGCGACGGATAGATGTCGCCACCGGCGATCTGCTGCGGCACCGTGCCCAGCTTGGCGAGAACCTGCCCGGCGAAGCCGCCGATGCGGAACTTCAGGCCCTTCAGATCCTCGACGGTCTTGATCTCCTTGCGGAACCAGCCGCCCATCTGCACGCCGGTGTTGCCCGCCGGGAAGTTCATGACGCCGTAGCCGTCGAAGAACTCGCGCAGCAGGGCCATGCCGCCGCCATTGTAGATCCAGGCGTTCTGCTGGCGGGCGTTCAGGCCAAACGGCACCGTCGCGTCGAAGGTGAAGGTCGGATCCTTGCCGACATAATAATAGCTGGCGGTGTGGCCGCATTCGACCGTGCCGTTCTGCACCGCGTCCAGCACCTGCAGGCCGGGAACGATCTCACCGGCGGCGAAGGGGCGGATGGTGAACTTGCCGTCGGTGGCGGCGGCGACGCGGGCCGCGATGGTGTCGGCAGCGCCGTAGATGGTGTCGAGGCTCTTGGGGAAGCTGGACGCCAGACGCCAATGGATCTCCGGCTGGCTCTGCGCGATGGCCGGGGCCGCCAGGGTGCTGGCGGCGACGCCGACACCGGCGGAGGTCAGGAAGGAACGACGCTTCATGAACGTTTCCTCATCGTTATGGCCATGGCGCCGGTTGACCGATGACGCCATTTGCCGAACACAAGACACTATGGTGTCCGAACAATCCTAGAAATCGCAACGGCTTCCCGACAATTCGTTAAATTGCATAGCTTCCATTCCGGATTTATTTCAGCACGCGAAAAATGCATCACACATGCGTGACTGAAGCGGCGCCAAGCAGTCGCCACCCTAACCGGGATTTTTCAAAGAAATGCATCGCGGAATGACCCAGGACATCTGTATCCGCTCTGGCGAGCATCAATCAGCCGTATCGATCAACCGCGGAACCGTCTTGCCGTCGCCTGATTGGTTACATGTACCGATGATATAGGCGACACGCAGAATGCCACCTACCCCTACTTTCGTTCATGGATACGGGCGACTGTGGCCGTCGATGAACCGCGCCGGCGCCAGGCGGTTCGGACACACGGGAAGGCAAACGAATGCGACTACACGCGACCAACGGCTTGCAGGCTGCAACAGGGCGGGCAAGCCGGGGATCGCGGCCCGCCCGTTCCGGAACAGGGCCTTTCCGCCCCATCGGCAAACGCTCAGCCCAGCGCGCGCTTCACGATCAGCGACAGCTTTTCCAGCATCGCCGGATCACGGTGGCCGGGCACCGTCATGATGGCGTTGTCGAGCGCCGTGTGGCAGCCCTGCGTGCACAGTCCCTCGCGCCGCGCCACCTTCGGCGTCAGCGCCGCCACCAGGGAGCGGGCCTTGCCGGCATTGGCGACCACCACGCGGACCACCGCATCGACCGACACATGGTCGTGCCCCTCGTGCCAGCAATCGTAATCGGTGACCATGGCGACGGTCGCGTAGCACATCTCCGCCTCGCGGGCGAGCTTCGCCTCCGGCATGTTGGTCATGCCGATGACGTCGCAACCCCAGCTGCGGTAGAGGTTCGATTCGGCGACGGTGGAGAATTGCGGTCCTTCCATCACCATGTAGGTGCCGCGCCGCTGGTGCGGAATGTCCAGCTCGGCCAGCGACGCCTCGATCAGATCGCCCAGCCGCCCGCAGACCGGATGGCCCAGCGCCACATGGGCGACCAACCCGCTGCCGAAAAAGGTCTTGTCGCGGGCGAAGGTGCGGTCGATGAACTGGTCGATCACCACGAAGGTGCCGGGCGGCAAATGCTCCTTCAGCGAGCCGACCGCCGACACCGACAGGATGTCGGTCACGCCCAGCTGCTTCAGCGCGTGGATGTTGGCGCGGAAATTCAGCTCCGACGGCGGGATGCGGTGGCCGCGGCCATGGCGCGGCAGGAAGACCAGCCTCTGCCCCGCCAGTTCGCCGGTCAGCAGTTCGTCGGACGGCTCGCCGAAGGGGGTCGTCACCTTGACCCAGCGGGTGTTCTCCAGCCCATCGATGTCGTACAGGCCGCTGCCGCCGATCACGCCCAGAACAGTCTCACCACTCTTGCCGTCGCTCATGAACCGCCGTCTCCCGCTGAAGATCGCGTGAGTATTTCGGTGACCGGCGTCGATTGCAACCGCCCTGGAAACTGTCCTAAGTGCCGCTCTTCGAATGGGAGCGCCCCGGCAGGACCAGCAATGCACCCAGCAGCAGCCCGGCGGCCAACCCGCCGGCATGGGCTCCCCAGCCGACCTCGGCGAGCGGGGATTCGGCGTTCAACGGCACAAGCGTCATCGCCGCGTTCAGCAGCGCGAAGACCAGGATCGCCCCCTTCACCAGCCGCCGGGGCAAACACCCCGACAGCAGGCCGGCGCGCGGGCGCATCCACAGGAAGGCTCCCATCAGCGCACAAATCGCCCCGCTCGCCCCGATCAACGGCGCCATCCGATCGACGGCCAGCAGCCCCTCCGTCAGCGCAGCCGCCACCGTTCCGGCGAGGAACAGCAACAGATAGCGGAGATGACCGGCCTCCCGCTCCACCACGTCGCCCAGCAGCCAAAGCACCGCCATGTTGGACAGCAGATGCGTCAGGTCGCCATGGATCAGCACATGGCCGAACAACCCGCGCCACAGCGCGCCGGTGGGCAGCGGCCCGGCCAGTTCGACCGTTCCGAAGAAATAGGCGGGGACGAAGGCGAAGGATTCCGGCGGCAACCGCAGAACGAAGGCCAGCACGCAGAGGAGGATCACGGTGCGGTTGGCATAAGGCGGAACGGCCATGGCGATGATCGGTCCCCCTCTCCCGCCCCGGCCTTGCCGGTCCGCCGCCAGCGCCATGCCCTGCCCCCCGCAAGATCCGATGCCGCACTCGAGCACCGCCATGGCTTCGCGCGGCGATCGGTCTCACCCCAATGTAGGGAGGGATATTGCCGAAAACAGCGGATTTCCGCGGCATCCGGGCCGATCCTATACCAGTCGGACGGATTGGAGCGTCGCCCCCCTGCTGGCACAGTAATTCCACCATCCGGCGAGGCTCCGTTTGCCGGACAACGACAACCGGGGAAGAAACGACCATGAACGAACGTCAGGATACCGGCAGCATGACGGTGGAGCGCCAGGGCCGCGTCATGGTGCTGACCATGAGCGACGCCGGCACCCGCAACGCGCTGGGTTTGAAGATGATGGCCGCCGGCCGCGACGCGCTGGACGAGGCGACGCACGACCCCGGCATCGGCGCCATCGTGCTGACCGGCGCCGGCGGCGCCTTCAGCTCGGGCGGGCATCTGAACAACCTCTATCACCATGGCAGCCGGTCGCGGTCGGAGAACCGGGACGGCATCGAACGCTTTCACGGCTGGGTCCGCGCCATGCGTGAATGCCCCAAGCCGATCGTCGCCGCGGTTGAGGGTCCCGCCGCCGGCGCCGGCTTCTCGCTGGCGCTGGCCTGCGACCTGATCGTCGCGGCGGAGGACGCGCAGTTCCTGACCGCCTATGTCAAGGTCGGGCTGACCGCCGATGGCGGTGCCTCCGCCTCGCTCGCCCGCGCTCTGCCGCCGCAGCTCTATGCCGAACTGATGCTGACCGGCGGCCCGGTCGATGCCGCGCGCCTGCATGCGGCCGGCGTGGTCAACCGCGTCACCGCCCCCGGGCAGGCGTTGGCGGAGGCCATCGCCTGGGCCGGGACCATCGCCGAAGGGCCGAGCGGCGCCATGGGCCGGGCCAAGAAGCTGATGGAACTGGCTTATGGCAGCTTCGCCACCCAGCTTGCGCGCGAAAGCGACCTGTTCGTCGAGGCTCTGCACCATGGCGAGGCGAAGGAAGGCATCACCGCCTTTTTCGAGAAGCGGCCGCCGACTTTCCACCGGCGCTGAGGGGCCACCGGCGCTGAGGGGCCACCGGCGCCGACGGACACGATAGGTCAGGCGCCGACAGGTGCGGCGCCCGGCTGGTCATCCGTCGCCGGGCCTTGCCTTAGCGCACGAGAACGTGTGCCGCCTCCTTGGTCCGCTCGACCGCACCGGCGACCTGGCTGACCGCACTGGAGATGGCGGTCACGTTGGACGTGACCGTCTCCACCGCGGCGGATGCGCTCTGCATGTTGGACGACATGTTCTGGGTGACGGCGCTCTGCTCTTCCACCGCCGACGCCGTGCCGGTCACATGCTCGCGAACCACCGCGACGGCCTCGCGGATGGCGTTCAACGCGTTGGCGACTTCGGCCGAGGTCGACTGGATGCCTTCGATCTCGGTGGAAATCTGCTCGGTCGCCTTGCCGGCCTGGTTGGCGAGGTTCTTCACCTCCGAGGCAACGACGGCGAAACCCTTGCCGGCCTCTCCGGCGCGGGCCGCTTCAATGGTGGCGTTCAGCGCCAGCAGATTGATCTGGCCGGCAATGCTGTTGATCATTCCGACGATGCCGTTCATCGCCTGGGCCGCCGCAGCCAGCCGGTCGGTGCTTTCCGCAACCGCCACCGTGCGATCGAAGGCGCCGTCGGTCGCCGCGCGGGCGCGGGTCATGCTCTGGGAGATCTCGGCGATGGAGGCGACCAACTCCTCAGCGCTCGCGGCCACCGCCTGGACGCTGGCCGAGGTCGAACCGGCGGCATGGGTGGCGGAATCCGCTTCGCCCATCGACAGGCGGAGCGCATGATCGACCTCGCCGAAGTTCTTGTCGATCATGATCTTCAGGTTGTTCAGCAACGAGACCTGCGCGGTCACGTCGACGGCGAACTTGACCACTTTGACAACCCGCCCCGTCTCGTCGAGAATCGGGTTGTAGGCGCCTTCGATCCACACGGGCTTTCCGGATTTGGCGATCCGCTTGTACTGCGCAGCCTGGAAGTCGCCGCGGCGCAGCGTTTCCCAGAAGCGGGCATAGTCCGCGCTGTCACGATAGGCCGGCTCGACGAACATGCTGTGGTTCTTGCCGACGACCTCGTCCAGGCGATAGCCCATCACCTTGAGGAAATTGTCGTTGGCCCTGGTGATGACACCTTCGGTGGTGAACTCGATCACCGCCTGCGAGCGGTTGATCGCCGCCATCTGCGCGGCATAGTCGAGATTTTCCAGCCGCTCCTTTGCGTCGGCCCACTCGACGGCGAAGCCGATGCGCCGGCCGCCCTCGGTCAGCGGGGTGACCAGCAGGTCAAACTGGTGCCCGCCAAGTTCGATGGTGGTGCCGTGCGGCTTGGTCAGCGACGCAAACAGCGTCCGCTGGTGGCTCGCATCCTTGTGGAACTGGTCGAGGCTGCTGCCGACCAGACGATTGACGTCCAGACGCGGCAGGTCCCTGCGCAGGTCGTTTTCCACCCCGCGCAACAATGCGACCATGGCGGGATTGGCATGGACGATGGTCAGATCGGCGTCCGCCACCATCACCTTCGCCCGCACCGCATCGAGCGCCGCCATCCTGCGCTCCAGCGCCAGATTGAGCTTCCCCCGTCCGAACATCGGCCACCCCGCGTGAGTACTCTAATATGTACGCGAATGATAACGCTGATTATTGAAGTTTCCATAAGGATAAATCTGTCAGGTTGTGACAAATTTCACGGATCATAAAGCATCAAACTGTTTCAGAAACGGAATAACCATAGAGTTTGGGCGTGCATCTCAAAGATGAATTAAAGCTAATATCTTGAGAGAAAGCCAAAATTTGGAATTTCGTTACCATGGTGAAATAAGATTGTTTCGCAGCTGCACACCGCCAGCCCTGTCGGACGGCAGCCGATCAAAACACGGCGCCATAGACCCGATGCGGGAGCGGAAATATCGTAACCTTCGCGGAATAATGCGAATGTATGTTGAATGCGTCGATATCAGGTTGTAGATGTTTTCGGCATGACACAGCCGCGCTGCACATTGACCGACGCCGAACGGCTCGACTGGATCCGCCTCATTCGAACGGAGAATGTCGGACCGATCACCTTTCACCGCCTGCTGGACCAATATGGCAGCGCCGCCAAGGCGCTCGACATGCTTCCGGATCTGGCGCGGCGCGGCGGGCGGACCAAGCCGCTGCGCGTCGCCTCCAAGGCCGAGGCGGAGCGGGAGATGCAGGCCAACCGCCGCTTCGGTGCCCGGCTGATCTGCGCCTGCGAACCCGACTACCCGGAACCGCTGGCGGCGGTGGACGATGCGCCGCCGGTGATCTCGGTCATGGGGCATGCCCATCTGCTGCGGCGGCGCGCGGTTGCCATCGTCGGGGCGCGCAACGCCTCGCTGAACGGCAAAAAATTTGCCGAATCGCTGGCGCGCGAGCTTGGAGCGGCCGGGCTGCTGGTGGTTTCAGGTCTGGCCCGCGGCATCGACACTGCCGCCCATGCCGGCTCGCTGGCCAATGGCACTGCCGCGGTGCTGGCTGGTGGCATCGATGTCGTCTATCCGCCGGAGAACGAGGGGCTGTACCGCGACATCCTGGCGCAGGGCGTGGTGGTGGCGGAAAGCGCCATCGGCACACAACCGCAGGCCCGCCATTTCCCCCGCCGCAATCGTCTGATCTCCGGCCTGTCGCTGGGGGTTCTGGTGGTCGAGGCCGCCTTGCGCTCCGGCTCGCTGATCACCGCGAGGATGGCGCTGGAACAGGGGCGCGAGGTGATGGCGGTGCCGGGCTCCCCGCTCGACCCCCGCTGCCATGGCACCAACAACCTGCTGCGCCAGGGCGCCACGCTGGTGGAGCGCACCGACGACGTTCTGCGCGCCATCGAAAACCTGCGTCCGCCGACGCTGGCCGAACGGCAGCCCGACCTGTTCAGCGCACCCGCCCTCACCCATGGCCGAGCGATGGAACCCGACGAATCCGACCTTGCCAAGGCGCGTGCCGTGGTGCTGGAAAACCTCGGTCCCTCGCCCGTCACCATTGACGAACTCGTTCGCGGGTGCCAATTGTCCGCTCCGGTGGTGCTGACCGTGGTTCTGGAACTTGAGCTTGCCGGCCGAGTCCAGCGTCTTCCCGGTCATCAGGTCTCTCTCGCCTGATCGGCATCGCCTTGGTTTGAGTGGGCATACGCGAAGGGCTGGTTTCTTGCCGGGCAGCAACGTCGTCATCGTCGAATCGCCGGCCAAGGCGAAGACCATCAACAAGTATCTGGGCGACGACTACACCGTCATCGCCAGCTTCGGCCATGTCCGCGACCTGCCGGCGCGGGACGGCTCGGTGCGCCCGGACGAAGACTTCGCGATGGAATGGGAGCTGGGCGACCGCTCCAAGCGCCACATCGACGAGATCGCCAAGGCGGTGAAGTCGGCCGACCGCATCTATCTCGCAACCGACCCGGATCGCGAGGGAGAGGCCATCGCCTGGCATCTGTCCGAACTCCTTCGCGAGAAGCATCTGTCCGACAACCGCGACGTCCAGCGCGTCACGTTCAACGAGATCACCAAGTCCGCGGTCCAGACCGCCATGGCCAACCCGCGCGCCGTGTCGCAGGAACTGGTCGACGCCTATCTGGCGCGCCGCGCCCTGGATTATCTGGTCGGCTTCACCCTGTCGCCGGTGCTGTGGCGCAAGCTGCCGGGCTCCAAGTCCGCCGGCCGCGTGCAGTCGGTGGCGCTGCGCCTGATCTGCGAGCGCGAGTCGGAGATCGAGGTCTTCAAGCCGCAGGAATACTGGTCGATCGCGGTGGGCTTCACCACGCCGGCCGGCGCCACCTTCACGGCGTCGCTGACCCAGCTGGACGGCAAGCGCCTCGACAAGTTTGGCCTGCCCAACCGCGAGGCCGCCGAGGCAGCGGTTGCGAGGATCCGTCCGCAGGCCTTCGCCGTCTCGACGGTGGAGCGCAAGCAGAGCCGCCGCAACCCGTCGCCGCCCTTCACCACCTCCACCTTGCAGCAGGAGGCCTCGCGCAAGCTGGGCTTTGGCGCCACCCGCACCATGCGCACGGCGCAGAAGCTGTATGAGGGCGTGGATATCGGCGGCGAGACGGTCGGCCTCATCACCTATATGCGAACCGATGGCGTCAGCCTGTCGCAGGAGGCCATCGACGGCGCCCGCGGTCTGATCGGATCGCAGTATGGCGAGCGCTATGTCCCGGCCCAGCCGCGCGTCTACAAGACCGCCGCCAAGAACGCCCAGGAGGCCCACGAGGCCATCCGGCCGACCGACCTGCATCGCCGCCCCGACTCGGTCGCCGCCTATCTGG
>Ga0206117_101111_pt1 | contig 16350 bp, 16 predicted proteins | sample 3A5Ametagenome_FD_177997 | JGI IMG/M metagenome (GOLD analysis project Ga0206117, IMG submission 177997) | Enriched microbial communities from leaf-cutter ant dump, University of Wisconsin, Madison, United States - 3A5A | ecosystem: Environmental > Terrestrial > Nest > Insects nest > Nest dump... | reverse complement strand
GGGCCTGTGACCCCGGAATCGCGCGAGGCGGTGATCCAGGTGCGCGGCCTGCGCAACCAGTTCGGATCCCAGGTCATCCACGACAATCTCGACCTCGACGTCTGGCGGGGCGAGGTGTTGGGGATCGTCGGGGGGTCGGGTACCGGCAAGTCCGTGCTGATGCGCACGATCGTCGGCCTGAACCGGCCGCGCGCCGGATCGATCGACGTGCTGGGCGTGGACGTGCTGAATGCCGACGAGGAACTGCGCCATGCGGTCGAGCGGCGCTGGGGCGTCCTGTTTCAGGACGGGGCGCTGTTCTCGTCGCTGACCGTCGCGCAGAACATCGAGGTGCCGATGAAGGAGCATCTCGACCTGCCCGACAAGCTCAGGGCCGAGATCGCCCGGCTGAAGGTGAAGCTGGTCGGCCTGCCGCCCGAGGCCGCCGACAAGTTCCCGTCCGAACTGTCGGGCGGCATGCGCAAGCGCGCGGGCCTGGCCCGTGCCCTGGCGCTGGACCCCGAGATCGTCTTCCTGGACGAACCGACCGCGGGTCTCGACCCGGTCGGTGCCACCGCCTATGACAACCTGATCAAGGACCTGCAGCAGGCCCTGGGCCTGACCGTCTTCATGGTCACCCACGACCTGGACTCGCTTTATGCGATTTGCGACCGTATCGCCGTCCTCGCCGAAAAGCGCGTGCTGGTCGAGGGGCCGATCGAGGTGATGCTGGAACAGACCCACCCCTGGATCAGGGAATATTTCCATGGGCCGCGCGCACGCGCCGCCCGCGGGACTTGAGGGAACGACAGATGGAAACCAAGGCCCATCACGTACTGATCGGCGGCTTCGTCCTGGCGTTCGTCGCCGCGATCTTCTTTTTCGTCATCTGGCTGGCACGCATCGACCTGACCAAGAAGGGCGACATGTACGACATCTACTTCTTCGGCTCGGTGGCGGGCCTGGGCGTAGGTGGCGACGTGCGCTTCAACGGGGTCAAGGTCGGCACGGTCAACGAGATCGAGCTGGATGCCGACGATCCCCAGCGGGTCAAGGTGACGATCGAGGTCGAGGCGGGCACGCCGGTGCGTACCGATTCCTATGCCCAGCTGGACCTGCAGGGCATCACCGGGGTGTCGTTCGTGCAGATCGTCGCCGGCACCTCGCGCGCGCCGCTGCTGGCCCAGGACGGGGCATCGCGGCCCGTCATCCTGTCGCGGTCGTCCAACATCGCCAAGCTGGTCGAAGGGGCGCCGCAGCTGATCGGGCGGATGATCGAGGTGGTCGATCGTATCGCCAACATCCTGAACCCCGATACCCAGGCCGACATGGTCCGCATCGTCGCCGACCTGCGCAAGATGACCGAGATGCTGTCCAGCCGCGACGAAGCCTTCGGCCGCATCATCGACAATTTCGATGCGACCTCGGGCGAGGTGGCGGCGGGGTCCAAGCAGCTGCGCGACTTCGCCGGCCGCCTGAACAAGCTGGCCGCCGACGCCGAGAAGACCATGGCGGGCCTGAACGCGCTGACCAACAACGATGCGCGCGCCATGGTCTCCGACATCCGCCAGACCACCCAGTCGGTCAATGCGCTGACCAAGGAAGTCCACGGGCTGATCGCCGAGAACCGCCGGCCGATCGGCGATTTCGCGACCGACGGCCTGGCCGATTTCCGTCGCCTGCTGGATGAGGCGCGCCTGCTGGTCGGCAACCTGCAGCGTGTCGCCAACCGGCTCGAGGACAACCCGAGCCAGATTTTCTTCGGCGCCCGGGATTCCGAATTCCGGCCGAATTCGCGGTGAGGCCCCGAATGATCCTGTTCCCGACCAACCGGCGCAACCTGCTGGCCCGCGGCCTGACGCTGGGGGCGGCGGCCCCCCTCTTGGGTGCCTGCGAGGGCCTGCGGCTGGGCGGGCCGCCGCCCGACCTGTTCACCCTGGCGCCGAAATACCGCTTCGACCCCAACCTGCCCAAGGTCGACTGGCAGCTGGTCATCGAGGAACCGCTGTCGTCGGGGGCGCTGGACACCAACCGCATCGCCGTGCGCCCGACCCAGTTCGAACTGAAATACTGGGCCGAGGCGCGCTGGACCGAACGGGCGCCGCGCATGGTGCAGACCGTGCTGATCGAAAGTTTCGAGAATACCGGCAAGATCGTCGCGGTCGGCCGCCAGGCCGTGGGCCTGCGGTCGGACTACAACCTGAAAAGCGAACTGCGCGAATTCGAACTGGACCTGTATCGCGACCCGAACCGGCCGCAGGCACGGGTGCGGCTGAACCTGAAGATGGTGCGCATGCCGCGCGAGCAGATCATCGCCTCGGCCAGTTTCCAGAATGCCGAACCGGCACGCAGCCTGAACCTGCCCGACGTGATCGAAGCCTTCAACGAGGCGATCAACAAGGTCCTGCGCCGCGTCGTCGAATGGACATTGCTGGCCCCGACCCGGGCGCCCGGGGATCAGCCAGGCGGCGACCCACCGGCCGACTGACGCCGGATGCCGTGCAGCGGCACCAGCGCGGCGCCGCCCTGGCCGTCGATCCGATAGTCCACCCGTCGGATCGGCACGCCGTACAGCCGTGACAGGTTGGTTTCGTTCAGCACGGCGGCCGCCGGCCCGAACAGCGGCGCGCCGCCGCCCAACATCAGCGCATGGTCGGCGACGTCGACGGCATGTTCCGGGTGATGGGTGGTGAACAGGACGGTCATGCCGCGTTCGTCGGCCAGCCGCCGCATCAGTCGCAGCACGACGCCCTGATTGGTCAGGTCCAGCGCCGAGGCGGGTTCGTCCAGGATCAGAATGTCGGCACCGGTGGCCAGCGCGCGGGCCAGCAGCACCAGCTGGCGCTGGCCGCCGCTGAGCTGGTCGTAGCGGCGGTCGCGCAGCGCCGCGATGCCGACCTGGGCCAGGCAGTCGTCGGCGATGGCACGGTCCTGCCGCCCCGGCGCGCCGAACCGGCCGAGATGCCGGCTGCGCCCCAGCAGCACCATTTCATGCACCAGGTAACCGAGATCGGCCTGGGTTGCCTGGGGGACATGGCCGACCGGTCCGGATGCCTCGATCGTTCCCTCGACCAGCGGGGCTATGCCGCACAGCGCGCGCAACAGCGTGGTCTTGCCGCAGCCATTGGGGCCCAGGATCGCGGTGACGGCGCCGGACGGGGCGGCGAATGTCAGCGATCGGAACAGCCATTGGCCCCGCTGATAGGCATGGCCGGCCGCGCGACAGCCGATCATGCCGCCCGCCCGCGGGCGGCGGCCCGGTGCAGCAGCAGGGCAAAGACCGGCGTGCCGACCACCGCGGTGACGATGCCGACGGGTATCTCGGCCGCCGTCAGGTCGCGGGCCAGCGTGTCTGCGACCAGCATGAAGGCGGCGCCGATCAGCACCGATGCCGGCAGCAGCCGGCGATGGTCGGCCCCGACCAGCAGCCTGGCAAGGTTCGGCACCACCAGCCCGACCCAGCCGATCACCCCGCTGACCGCGACCTGGGCGGCGACGATGATGCAGATGGCGGTCAGCAGGATCAGCCGGTCGCGGCCCGGCGCGCAGCCCAGCGCGCGCGCCTCGTCGTCGCCCAGCGACAACAGGTTGATGCGCCAGCGCATCGCCAGCACGATCGCGCCGGCCGCCAGGGTGCAGGCCGCGGCCAGCGCCAATCCCGGCCAGCCGGCCGTGGCCAGGCTGCCCAGCAGCCAGAAGACCAGCGCCGGCAGCTTGGTTTCGGGATCCGCGATGAAGGTGATGAAACCGACCAGCGCCGAACAGAAGGCGCCGATGACGATGCCGGCCAGCACCAGCGTCAGCACCGGGGCGACGCGGCCGCGCGGCTGCATGGCCAGCACCGCGGCCAGCGCGCCCGCCGCGCCGGCAAAGGCGCCGACGGTGACGCCGGGGCCGAACCCCCAGGCCAGGATGGCCGCGACCCCGCCCAGCGAGGCGCCGGCCGACAGGCCGATGGTCTGCGGCCCGACCAGCGGGTTGCGGAACACGCCCTGCAATGCGGCACCGCACAGGGCCAGCCCGGCGCCGGTGGTGATGGCCATCAGCACGCGGGGCAGGCGGACGACCAGCACGACCATCTGTTCGGTGGGCGACCAGGTCCGGGCGGTGTCGAACAGGCCGGCCGACAGGATGGCGACGACGCGGGCGGGCGGCACCGGATAACGGCCCGCGGCCAGGGCATACAGGGTCAGCCCGGCCAGCAGCAGGGCCAGGCCCGACCAGAACAGGACGGGATGGCGCAGCGCGGTCACGGCCGTTGCGCCCCGACGAAACGGTCGTAGCCGGCCGACCCGCGGTTGCCGGCGGCAAACAAGATGCCATCGATATCGGCATCGTCGACCGGCCGGCCGTACAGGAACCGGTACCAGTCGCGGATATCGGCCCGCAGATCGGCATCCAGGCGGCCGGGTTGCAGCAGCCCGGCGATCCAGGTCCAGGCCAGTGCCGATTCCTGGCTGGGCGGATCCCAGCGATAGCCGCCCAGCGGCACGCGGTAGACGCGGCGGTCGCGCACCGCCGCGACCGCCCGCAGCCGGGGATCGGCGTAGAGGTCGGCGGGCATCGCGGTGTCGAAATTGCCCAGCAGGATGACGTCCGGATTCCAGACCAGCACCTGTTCGACGGTGACGGTGCGTCCGCCACGGGGCAGATCGGCCGCGACGTTGCGGCCCCCGCCCAGGCGGATGCAGAAATCAATGTAGGAATCCGTGCCCCCAACCGACAGCGCGCCGTTGTAGCGGTTCAGATAGAGGACGCCCGGGCGCGCCCGGGCCGCCAGCCCGGCCATCGCCAGCTCCAGCTGGGCCTGCCTGGTGGCCTGGCGGGACATGATCTCGGCGGCGCGCCCCTCCCGGCCGGCGGCAACGCCCAGCAGTGCGGTATAGGCGGCCATTTCCGCCTGGCCGCCGTAACGGATGCCCATCACGCGCAGGCCGGCCCGTTCCAGCATCGCGATCGGCGCATCGCCCTCGGTCGCCCATTGCACGACCAGGTCGGGGTTCAGGGTCAGAATCTGCTCGACATTGGGCAGCATCGTATTGCCCTGGGTCACGCCGGTCGCGATCCGGGCGAAGCCGGGGAAGAAGCGGCCCAGGATCCCGTCGCGCATCGCCGCGGCCGACGCCCGGTTCATCCCGGCGATGCGCCTTTCATCCTGGTCGATGGCGATGAAGGTCGAGGGCGCCGGCATCGGCAGGAACACCGCGCGCTCGACCGCCCGGGGCAGCGACAGCGCCTTGCCCCGCTGGTCAGTCACCTCGGCAGCGCGCGCCTGACATGAAAATAAAATAATCGCATGGGTTGTTAACAGCGCGATGGTTGTCGCGTGGATAAGAGATGCTTGTTTCGATATCAAATGTTTGATTTTGAACATATATGGCAGGTCCGTCCGGGCTGGCATCCTAGTAACTGATATTGATTTCGATTCTTATTTACAAGTGATGATTCAACTAATAACGTCCGCCCCCGACGCTCCGGGGGGACGCCGACACATTCATTTTTTCAGGGTATCTGCCGATGACGTTCGGAAAGCCCGCCGGCGCGCTTGGGTTCGCGCTGGCCTTGATTCCAGCAAGCCTTGCCGCCCAGCAGACCACGCCGGCGACCCTGCCGGTGCTGTCGGTCACCGGCGCTGCCGGGGCCGTTGTCAATGCGGGCTTGCCCGACGCCGAAAAACCGGCCCAGACGCTGCATCAGGACACCGCGTCGGTCACCGTGATCGACCGGGCCGAGATGGATATGTTCAGCCCGGCCTCGACCCTGGATATCCTGCGCGACGTGCCGGGTATCTCGATCTCGCGGTCGGGCGGCATCGGTGGCCAGGTCTATCTGCGCGGGTTTTCGTCGAACGATTTCCGGTCGTCGATGTATATCGACGGCGACCGTTTTCACGGCCGCAACACGCTGCAGCTGTCCTATCTCGACCCCGAGGAACTGGCGCGGGTCGAGGTGATCCGCGGTCCGGGTTCGGTGCTGTACGGGTCGGAGGCGATGACCGGCCTGATCAATTTCATCACCCTGCGGCCGACCGGCAACGTGTTCGCGCCGACCTTCCGCTATACCGGCGGCAGCGCGTCGATGACCTATGGCAGCGCGGCTGACGCGGTGCGCGGCCATCTGGCGGTCGAGGGCGCGGGGGCGGGCTTCGATTTCCGCGGCAGCGTCGCGGCGCGCTATGGCGGCGACTATTACTCGCCGCTGGGGACCGTGCCGAACTCCGACTACAAGACGTTCGGCGGCAGCCTGACGCTGGGCTACAGCCCCAAGCCGGGCGAGCGGTTCGAGGTGATCGGCCGGGCCGAGACGGTGACCAACGGCCGCGCCGGCGGCGTCGGCGGCGTGCCCGGCCAGCCCCTGGTGACCGCCAAGGAACAGCCCAACCAGGTCTATATGGGCCGGCTGGGTTACGTTCGCGACCTGGATACCGGCTGGTTCTCGCGCATCGAAGCCAGTACCTATGTGAATTATTTCTTCACCAAGCTGAACACGGTCAACAAGACCGTCGCCCGCCAGGTGACGTCGTCGAACAGCTACGTGATCGGCCCGACGGTCTGGGGCGGCAAGGTGATCGGCACCGTGCCGTGGCACAACGCGACGACCAATCTGGGCGTCGACTTCATGTACGAGGAACGCTCGGGCAGCGAGCAGTCGACCCAGGTCACACGCTATAATGCCAATGGCACGCTGGCCTCGGTCACGTCGCGGGCGCGGTTCCAGACCGGCCCCGACGCCAACCAGACCAATGCCGGCGCCTTCGTGCTGCATGAATGGACGCCGCTGCAGCAGGTGACGATCTCGGCCGGCGGGCGGCTGGACTGGTTCAATACCCAGACCGCGACCTCGCCCCTGTCCTCGCCGGCGCTGCTGCCGGCCTATCTGCGGTCGTCGGAAACCAACAACTATGCCGCCACCGGCTCGATCGGCCTGGTCTACCGGCCGTTCGCCCATCTCGACCTGGTCGCCAATATCGGCAATTCGTTCCGCCAGCCGACCACGTCGGAAATGTTCTCGTCGGGCACCTCGGGCGCCGGCTACACCGTGCCGAACCCGGGGCTGAAGCCCGAGCGGGGCATGACCTACGAAGGTGGGTTCCGGCTGAATTTCGCCAATGCCAGCGCCGGCGTCACCGCCTATCACAACACCTACAAGGACCTGATCATCACCGCGCCGGTCACCTATCTGGGCACCGCGTCGACCCAGCGCCAGAATATTTCCGAGGCCAGGATCGACGGCATCGAGGTGCAGGGCAACGTCAGGGTCGCGCCCGCGCTCAGCCTGTTCGGGAATGCGACCGCCCTGCGCGGCACCAATACCGCGTCGAACAAGCCGCTGCCCTATATCGCGCCGTTCCACGGCCGGGTCGGTATCGAATTCGCGCCGGATGGCCAGGGCTATGCCCTGACCGGCACGGTCGACATGGCGTCGGCCAAGACCCGCATCGATCCGTCGCAGGAATTCTCGACCGGCGGCTACGGCGTCTTCAACCTGTATGCGACGCTGGAACTGGACAAGCTGGTCTCGTCGCGGCTGGGCGACACGCGCCTGATCCTGGGGGCCGAAAACATCCTCAACAAGGCGTATCGCGACGCCTCGACCTACGGCAACGTCGCCTATGCCGAAAGCCTGACCAACCCGCTGGTCGAACCCGGCCGCAACTTCACCGCCACCCTGCGGATGAAATTCTGATGTCGGAGACGATGATGGCGGGGCCGGTCCTGCGGGTGATGGGCGAGGAAGAGGCGATCGCCCTGACCTGGCCCGCATTGGCCGCCTATCACGGGCAGGGGGCGCTGGCGATGCTGGCGCTGACCTTCCAGGCGCAGAACGGCATGCTGGCGATGCTGCCGGCGATCCCGCGCCGCGACGAGATCGCCGTGCTGTCGGGGCATCCGGGGCCGGGCGTGCGCGACGCCTTCGAATTCGTGACCCGTGCGGTGACGCGCGGGGCCTATACCGTCGACCGCAGCCTGCCGGCGGCGCGGTTCAACCCGCATGGCCCGATGTCCTATAGCTTCCGCCTGAGCGTGGGGGCGCGGACGGTGTCGGCCGAACTGCGCGACGGCATCCTGCCGCCGCGGTTCTTCGCGCTGTTCAAGGGCGGGGATCCCGCCGAACTCGGCGCGCTGAAGCGGCGGATCGCGGCCGACGCCCTGGCGGCCGACCCCGCCGACTTGTTCGTGCTGTCATGATCCTGGTGCTGACCACCGGGTTCGAGGAAGGTGCGGCGGCGCGGCTGGTCCAGCTGCCCGGCATGGCCGGCCGCGTGACGGGGCTGGACCAGTACGACCTGGAAGGGGCAGGCCTCGACCATGCCCGCGCCCTTGTCGTCGGCATGCATTGCGACCAGCGCCGGCTGTCCGAGCGGGCCGGCATGATCGCCGAATTCCTGGCGCGCGGCGGGCGGGTGGTGGCGTCGGGCCATCACGCCTATCCGTTCCTGCCCGGCGTCGGCGATTTCCAGCCGATGCCGCAACCGACCCTGGCCGATCTGACGGTGCATCGGCTGTCGGATCATCCTGTCTGGGCCGGGGTCGAGGGCAAGGATCTGACCTTCCGCCGCGGTGTCGCCGGGTTCTATGGCCGCGGCTGGCACGAACCGCCCGGCGATGCGCAGGTCATCAACGGCATCGGGCCGGACCGCCGGCCGCTCGACTTCGTCTATCGCGTCGGCGCCGGGGCGGTACTGTTCCACGGCGGCAACGACCTGACGGGCTATGGCGCGGCCTGCGATACCAGCGGGCGGATCCTGCCCCAGCTTCTCGACTGGATCAGCGCGCCATGACGATCGCGGTTCTCGACGGCGGAACCTACTATCACCGCGAAACCATCCACGGCGATCGTTATCGCGGCTGGTTCGACCGGGTGATCTATGCCCCCGACCTGACGGTCGCCGACCTGGACGGCATCGATACGCTGATCGTGCCCGACCGGCTCAGCCCGACCCTGCTGCGCCGGCATCGCGATCTGCTGAACGCCTTTCCCGCCGCCGCCGGGCGCACGCTGGTGGTGATGGGCGAGAACGATGTGCCGAGCTGGCTGGACGGGGCCGCCTGGTCGCCGCGCCCGACCAATTTCTGGTGGTGGCTGGATCAAGGCGCGGTGCCGCCGCACCAGTTCCCCGCGCCCGATCATCCGCTGTTCCGGCACATCCGGCCGGCCGATGCGATCTGGCATTTCCACGGCGTGCTGCAGCCGCTGCCCGGCGCCACCGTGCTGGTGGCGGTGCCGGCCGATGCGGAGGGGCGCGACGGGGGCGGGGCCTTGCTGTACGAGGACCGGGTGACCAGGCCGGGGCGGCTGATCGTTGCCACCCTCGACCCGTTCTATCACCACGGCAGCCGGTTCATGCCGGCCACCACCCGTTTCCTGGACGGGTTCCTGCCCTGGCTGAAGGGCGGCTGACGGGGCCCGCGTCAGCCCTTGCGCAGTTCGGCGATCGGCTTGGACATCACGGCTTCCTGGTCCCAGGGGAACAGGATCCAGGTGTCCTGGCTGACCTCGGTGACATAGCTGTCGACCATCGGGCGGCCGGCGGGCTTGGCATAGATCGTGGCGAAATGGGCGCGCGGCAGCATGTCGCGCACCGCCTTGGCGGTGACGCCGGTATCGACCAGGTCGTCGACGATCAGCCAGCCTTCGCCGCCCTTGGCCAGCGCGGCTTCCGGCGTCTTGAGCATGGCGACGCTGTCGCGGCGCGACGTCTTGTCGTAGGTCGAGCAGCAGATCGTCTCGATCAGCCTGATATCCAGTTCGCGCGCGACGATCGCGGCCGGCACCAGCCCGCCGCGGGTGATCGCGACGATGCCGTTGAACGGCCCGCGTTCGATCAGCCGCCAGGCCAGGGCCTTGCAGTTGCGGTGCAGTTCTTCCCAGGAAACCGGGAACATGCGGGCATAGGCGGAAGCCTCGGCCATCTTCTAGTCACTCCTTGAATGCAACGGGTCGTTTGTCGAGAAAGGCGCGGATGCCGGTCGCGGCATCGGGGCTGGCCTGGGTCAGGGCGGTGGCGAGGGTTTCGGTGAACAGGCCGTGCGATGCCGGCATCTCGGCGATGCGGGTCAGGGCCTGGACGGTCAGGTAGTTCGACAGTTCGGCATTGCCGGCGACGGTTTCGGCCAGTTCCATCGCCTTGGCCATGCCGGCCCCGGCCGCCACCGAATAATGCGTCAGGCCCAGGCGCTGGCCTTCGTCGGCGTCCAGCCGCCGGCCGGTCAGCATCATTTCGCGCATGCGGTCGCCGCCGATGATGCGGGCGACCCGGACGGAAGCGCCGCCGCCGACATAGATGCCGCGGCGGGCCTCGGGCAGGGAATAGAAGCAGGACGGTTCGCCGACGCGGATATGGGCCGCGGTCGCGACCTCCAGCCCGCCGCCGATCACCGCCCCGGTCAGGGCGGCGATGACGATCAGCCCGCCATATTCGACCTTGTCCAGGATGCGATGCCACATCCGGCTGTGATGCACCGACTGGATCGCGCTGCGGGTCAGATGCTCGGACAGGTCGAGGCCGGCGCAGAAATGGTCGCCGGCGCCGGTCAGCACCGCGACCCGCACGCCGTCGGGCGGGCTGTCGAAGAAAGTTTCGATCTCGGCCATCAGCGCGTCGTTGACGGCATTGCGCTTTTCCGGCCGGTTCAGACAAAGAACCGCGACCGGGCCGTCCACTTCGATGCGCAGCAGGCTCGTATCGGTCATGCCGGTTCCCCCTCGCTTTCGCAGCGAAAATAGCGAGCGAATCGCCTGCCGCACAAGGGGCGCCCATGCTATAGGCGGTGGCGATGATCGAGCTGCAGATCCTCTTCTTTCTGCTCAAGGGCCTTGCCTGCGGTTTTGCCATTGCCGCGCCCGTGGGCCCGGTCGGCGTCATCTGCGTGCGCCGCACGCTTGTCCATGGCCGCCGGGCCGGGCTGATCGCCGGGCTGGGTGCCGCGGTTGCCGACATGCTTTACGGTGCAATCGCCGCGTTTTCGCTGACCCTGGTATCGGACTGGCTGATCGAGCACGAGACGCCGATCCGGCTGGTCGGCGGGGTGCTGCTGGTGTTCTTCGGCATCCGCATCCTGCGCCGGATCGCCGGCACCGGCGCGGCCGAGGCCGCGGCGGCTGCCCCGGTCGCGGGCGAAACCTTCCGGCCGGGTCAGGCCTTCGGGTCGACCTTCGTGCTGACCGCGACCAACCCGATCACCATCGTCGCCTTCCTGGGGATCTTCGCGGCGGTGGGAATCGGCAATATCGGCGACAGCGTCTGGTATCGCGTCAGCCTGGTGTCCGGGGTCTTTATCGGGTCCTGCCTATGGTGGCTGGCAATCGCCATAGGTGCCGGCCATGTCCGCCGTTTCCTGACCCATGGCGGCATGACCTGGGTGAACCGCGTTTCGGGCGCGCTGATGGTCGCTTTCGGCGTCTATGCCTTGATATCGGTCATTTTTGCGCTGCGGCAATAATCGCCTATTCCGCGGGCACCGACTTTCGCATCCTTCGGCTGGACTGGTGGACAGGACACTTGCTCCGGCCCTAGAGTGTCGCCATCAAAGCTATGGAGGGGAGGCTCCAATAATGCGACTTCGTACCTTGTTTACCGTGGCGGCTCTGGGTCTGACCATGGCGCTGCCGCTGGCGGCGGTCACCACGACCCCGGCCGCGGCGAAGGTGTTCCGCTGGGCCAATGACGGCGACGTCAACTCGATGGACCCGTATGCCCGCAACGAGACGTTCCTGCTCAGCTTCAACCTGAACATCTACGAGCCGCTGGTGCGCCGCACCGCCGACCTGAAGAAGGACGCGGCGCTGGCCACCGAATGGAAGGCGACCTCGCCGACCGTGTGGCAGTTCAAGCTGCGCCAGGGCGTCAAGTTCTCGGACGGCACCCCGTTCAACGCCGACGACGTCATCTTCTCGTACCAGCGCGCGGTCGGGCCGGGCTCCAACATCGGCACCGCCTTCGCCTCGGTCAAGGAAGTGCGCAAGGTCGACGACTACACCGTCGAGGTCGAGACCAAGTATCCGAACCCCATCTTCGTCGACGAGATCACCAACTGGGGGATCATGTCGAAGGTGTGGGCCGAGAAGAACAACGCCCAGAACTCGGCCGACCTGACCAAGAACGAAGAGAACTTCGCCACCCGCAACGCGATGGGCACCGGCCCCTTCATGCTGAAGAGCCGCGAACCCGACGTGAAGACCGTGCTGGTGCCGAATCCGGGCTGGTGGGACAAGCCCGAGCACAACCTGACCGAGGTCGTGTTCCAGCGCATCGCCAACGGCGCCACCCGCGTCGCCGCCCTGAAGTCGGGCGAAGTCGACATGGTCTACACGATCCCGCCCCAGGACGTGGAACCGCTGAAGAAGTCGGACGGCATCGCGGTGCTGGAAGCGCCCGAGACCCGCATCGTCTATCTCGGCTTCGACCAGTCGCGCGACGAACTGCTCTATTCGAACATCAAGGGCAAGAACCCGTTCAAGGACCCGAAGGTCCGCCAGGCCTTCTGGCAGGCGATCGACACCGACGCGATCAAGAGCCGCGTCATGCGCGGTCAGTCGCAGCCGGTCGCGCTGATGTGGGCGCCGGGCATCAACGGCTATACCAAGGACATCGACGTCCGTCCGAAGTACGATCCGGAAGCGTCCAAGAAGCTGCTGGCCGAGGCCGGCTACGACAAGGGCTTCGAACTGACCCTGGACTGCCCGAATGACCGCTACGTCAACGACGAGGCGATCTGCCAGGCCGTCACGGCGATGCTGGCCCGCGTCGGCGTCAAGGTCAACCTGCGCGCCCAGAACCGCCTGAAGTACTTCGCCCAGATCCTGGGTCCGAAGTACGACACCAGCTTCTACATGCTGGGCTGGACGCCCACCACCTACGATGCGCACAACGCCATGCAGGCGCTGATGCAGACCCGCGACAACAAGCAGATCGGTCTGTTCAACGTCGGCGGTTACTCGAACAAGAAGTTCGACGACCTGGCCAATGCCATCGCCCAGGAACTGGACCAGGGCAAGCGCGACGCGATGATCAAGGAAGCCGCGATCATCCATCGTGACGAAGTCGGCCACATCCCGCTGCATCAGCAGTTCGTGGTGTGGGCGGCGCGCAAGAACATCAGCCTGAAGCAGCAGGCCGACAACATGTTCCCGCTGCGCTTCGTCAAGGTGAACTGAACTCGTAGAGCGTGCGGCGCCGTCCAGGATTTCCCGGGCGGCGCCGTGACTTTTTCTGGGGCGGACATTCGTTCCAGGGTGAGTTATAGAAAGAGTCGAGTGGTCAGAGACGGCCAGTATCTGCCGGCCATGACCACCGGGGGACTTCACTCAAGAGTACGAGAGGGCTCGACGCAGCGATGCTCGCCTTCATTTTGCGACGTCTTTTCCAATCCGTGATCGTGATGCTGGCCGTGGCGTTCGTGTCGTTCGCCATGTTCAACTTCGTCGGCGATCCGGTGAACGCCATGGTGGGCCAGGACACCACGCTGCAGGACCGCGAGGCGCTGCGTGAGAAACTGGGCCTGAACGATCCCATGCCGATCCGCTTTGCCCGCTTCGTCGGCAATGCGCTGCAGGGGAATTTCGGCCTGTCCTACCGCACCGCCGAACCGGTCGGCCGCATGATCGCCGAACGCCTGCCCGCGACCTTGGAACTGTCGCTGGTCGCGGCAAGCTTTGCCCTGCTGGTCGGGCTGGGCATGGGCGTCTATACCGGTCTTTACCGCAATTCATGGCTCAGCCGCGTGTTCATGACCGTGTCGCTGATCGGCGTGTCGCTGCCGCCGTTCATGGTCGGCATCCTGCTGATCCTGGTCTTTGCCGTGCAGCTGGGCTGGCTGCCGTCCTTCGGCCGCGGCGACGTGGTCCGGATCGGCGGCTGGACCACCGGGTTCCTGACCGTGTCGGGCTGGAAGGCGCTGATCCTGCCGGCGGTGACGCTCGGCCTGTTCCAGATGACGCTGATCACCCGCCTGGTGCGCGCCGAAATGCTCGAGGTGATGCGCACCGACTACATCAAGTTCGCCCGCGCCCGCGGCCTGTCGAACCGGGCGGTCAATTTCGGCCATGCGCTCAAGAACACGCTGGTGCCGGTCATCACCATCACCGGCCTGCAGCTCGGCGCGATCATCGCCTTCGCGATCATCACCGAGACCGTGTTCTCGTGGCCGGGCATCGGCCTGTTGTTCATCCAGTCGGTCTACTTCGCCGACATCCCGGTCATGTCGACCTATCTGGTGATGATCGGGCTGATCTTCGTCATCATCAATCTGATCGTCGACCTGTTGTACTTCGCGGTCGATCCGCGGCTGCGCCTCAGCGGCGGGGGAGGGCACTGAGATGATCGCCCGTCTGGCCGATACCACGCGCCGCGCGTTCGATTCCGACATCTTCTATTCGTTCCGCAAGTCGCCGATCACGGTCCTGTCGGCGGCCATCACGCTGATCTTCTTCATCGGCGCGTTCTTCGCCCCCTGGCTGGCGCCGCATAACCCGTTCGACGTCGCCACGCTGAACCTGATGGATGCCTTCACGCCGCCGGTATGGATGGCCGAGGGCAATCCGCTGTTTCCGATCGGCACCGACGACCAGGGCCGCGACCTGCTGTCGGCGATCATGTACGGCACGCGCGTGTCGCTGGTGGTCGGCTTCGCCTCGGTCGCCTTCGCCATGGTGCTGGGTGTCTCGCTCGGGCTGATCTCGGGGTATTTCGGCGGCATCGTCGATGCGGTCATCATGCGTGTCGCCGACGTCCAGCTCACCTTCCCCGCGATCCTGATCGCGCTGCTGCTGGACGGCGTCGTCCGCGGCCTGCTGGGGACCGAACGGCATGACGACCTGGCGCTGACGGTCCTCGTATTCTCGATCGGCCTCAGCTACTGGGTGCAGTACGCGCGCACGGTGCGCGGCTCGGTGCTGGTGGAACGCAACAAGGAATACGTTCAGGCCGCGCGTGTCATCGGCCTGCCGTCGGTGTTGATCATGATCCGCCACGTGCTGCCCAACGTGCTGGGCCCCGTGCTGGTCATCGCCACCATCAACCTGGCGCTGGCCGTGATCACCGAGGCGACCTTGTCGTTCCTCGGCGTCGGCCTGCCGCCCACCCAGCCGTCGCTCGGCACGCTGATCCGCATCGGCAACGGCTTCCTGTTCTCGGGGGAATGGTGGATCACCGTATTCCCCGGCATCGCGCTCGCCACGTTCGTGCTGGCCGTCAACCTGCTTGGCGACTGGTTGCGCGACGCGCTCAACCCGCGTCTCCGGTAAGCGTCATGGCAGAGCCAGTTCTTGAAGTGAAAAACCTGCGGGTCGAATTCCCGACCCGCCGCGGCACCCTGGTGGCGGTCGACGACGTCTCGTTCTCGATCGCGCCCGGCGAGGTGCTGGGGGTGGTGGGCGAATCCGGCGCCGGCAAGTCGATGACCGGTTCGGCCGTCATCGGGCTGCTGACCCCGCCGGGCCGCGTCGCCTCGGGCGAGATCCGCCTGATGGGCCGCCGCATCGACAATCTGCCCTATGGCGAGATGCGCAAGATCCGCGGCCGGCAGATCGGGGCGATCTTCCAGGATCCGCTGACCAGCCTGAACCCGCTGTACCGGATCGGCGACCAGCTGGTCGAGACCATCCTGACCCATCTGCCGATGTCGAAGGCCGATGCCCGGGCACGCGCCATCGACCTGCTGAAGGAAGTCGGCATCCCCGGGGCCGAGGACCGCATTGACCATTACCCGCACCAGTTCTCGGGCGGCATGCGCCAGCGCGTGGTCATCGCCCTGGCCCTGTGCTGCAACCCGACGCTGATCATCGCCGACGAACCGACCACGGCGCTCGATGTCTCGATCCAGGCGCAGATCATCACACTGTTGAAGCGGCTGTGCGCCGAGCATGGCTGCTCGGTCATGCTGGTCACCCACGACATGGGGGTGATCGCCGAAACCGCCGACCGCGTCGCCGTCATGTATGCCGGCCGCATCGCCGAGATCGGCCCGGTGCGCGACGTGATCAAGTCGGCCCATCATCCCTATACCCGCGGCCTGATGGGCGCGATCCCGACCATCAGCGAACGCGAAGGGCGCCTGAACCAGATCGACGGCGCGATGCCGCGGCTGAACGCCATTCCGCGTGGCTGCGCCTTCAACCCGCGCTGCCCCGAAGTCTTCGATCGCTGCCGGATCGACCGCCCCGACCTGATGCGGGCCGGCGGGTCGCTTGCCGCCTGCTGGAAGGCGGAGGAGACCGTCCATGGCTGACACGATGCTGCAGGTCGAGAACCTCAAGCGGTATTTCGACGTCTCGCCGCCCTGGCTGAACCGCATCCTGGACGGCTCGGGCCGCCGGGTCGTGCATGCGGTCGACGGCGTGTCCTTCACCATCGAACGCGGCGAAACCTTC
>Ga0206117_101110_pt1 | contig 16350 bp, 12 predicted proteins | sample 3A5Ametagenome_FD_177997 | JGI IMG/M metagenome (GOLD analysis project Ga0206117, IMG submission 177997) | Enriched microbial communities from leaf-cutter ant dump, University of Wisconsin, Madison, United States - 3A5A | ecosystem: Environmental > Terrestrial > Nest > Insects nest > Nest dump... | reverse complement strand
GGCTACCTCGCTCGCAAGCACGATCCCCCTCCCGGAAACACGGTCGTATGGAGAGGGCTGACCCGCCTCAATGACATCGCATTTGGCATCTCCATCGGGGTGCGACGACAATGTGGGTAATCGAAAGCTTCCTCGGATGCGTACTCTGAAACTCAGTGAGCGACACTTGAATGCGCAGGTGTCGAAATGACTGCGCACAACATCGTGTGATGCGTGTCAGCCGGTCGAGACAAGGACAAGGGAGGGGAGGACAAGATCACGGGAGCTTTCCCGCGATCGAAGATAGAGGTATGGGTCATGTAGCCCGATCCTTCTTACCAAGGTTGAGGGTTAGGCTTCCGTCGGTGTTACCAGCACCGGCGGGAGCCGCAAATTGAGCAAGCCATGTTGCTCGTGCTGGGTACCTATAGATTCGAATCATCCAGCTGGCAATTCCTTGGCAAAACTTCCATTAATTATGGTTAATTTTTGATTAAGCAGGTCGCGATAGGGATCAGGACGAGAGGCGTTTGTTCTCGACTGTTCCAAACTGCTCGTCGACCTCAATATAATTGACCCGGCTTGACAATTATCTTCGGCCGATGGTCGAATGGCAGTGTGTGTACGCGATGGCCCCTTGAACTAAACCGAATGTTACTCCCGAAATCTGCGGTTCGTGGTAACCGCCCGATTGTGGCCGCCTGTCGGAGATCGGCATGCTAGTTTATGAAGCAGTCAACGCGTTCGAGGGTCAATTCTTCTCGCTCGACCACGCCGTGCAAGGCGCAATAGTTACGAAACTGCTGAATGTGGTTCAGATAGACAATCATTGTTCTTGCCCCAAGCCGCCGTTCCGCGCTCCAGATGCGGGATATCGTCGGGAGTGGGCGCGGCGGGTCGGTTGCAGCAATATGATCGACATGTACGGGCATGGCTTCACCTCGATCGGCAAAGCGTAGCTCGCGATGAACGCGTGATCACGCCCCGCATCGTGTTGGCAAGGGACACCGGCGTCGCCACCACTGCCTATCCTCTGGATAGGTCGGAATCCCAGGGGCGCCGGAATGCAGTGCAACAACTGCCGAGGAAGTGCTTGGTGGAGCGCCGCAAGGGTCGGAACGTCGCCCACCGGCAAGCCCGGCCTTGCCAGCCAGGGCGCTATCACTTTGACGGCGGCAACGGATCTGCGCACCGCAATAACACGGCGGCGAAGCCATCGCACCGCGCCTGGAAGGCAAATATCCGGGCCGTGCGTTGCATCTGCAGCGGCTTCCATGCTTCGCGCCGACGCGCTAAGGCAGCAAGAGCCTAGCAAGGGAGAATTTTGCAAGCAGCGTAGATTACAAGAGTGACGTTCACAGAGGTAACCGCTGTCGCAAAACGTCCACGAAAATAGCATCTGCGAGCGAAGCGAAGGGCCCGCTTGGGGCAGGTCCTCGATTTGACGTACGTGGCGAATACCTCAAGCGCGTAGTAATTGAGGCAATGAATCCACCCCCAATCTTGGGGACCGGTTGTCCGTTTGGGTTAGCTGAAAAGCACCGGTTAGGACGGCTAGTCGATTGGCTTCAGTTGCCAACGCATGGCTTGCAGCGGTGGTTTGTTCAACCATTGCGGCATTTTCTTGCGTCACCTGGTCCATAGATCTTACAGCATTGTTCACCTGCGAAAGTCCGATAGACTGCTCCCGAGCCGAGGATGATATTTCGCTGATAAGTTTCAGCATCTCTGTCACCTGAGTGGTTATACTGCCCAGATTTTCGTCAATTTTCCCAACGAGTGATACGCCTTCTTTTACCTCCGATGACGACGATGATACGAGCCAGGTTATTCTTCGTGCTGCTTCGGCAGATCTCTGGGCTAGCTCCCGGACTTCTTGGGCTACGACTGAAAACCCTTTTCCAGCTTCGCCAGCTCTCGCCGCTTCGACGCCGGCATTCAACGCAAGAAGATTTGTCTGAAAGGCTATCTGGTCGATGAGGTCGATGATCTGGCCGATTTCTTTCGACGAAGCATCAATTCGAGACATCGCCAGAACAGCCGAGCCGACTATTTCGCCTGACTGTCTAACGCTTGTGTGAGCTGCATTAGCCAAGCTTGCCAGCTCCGCCGCGCGTTCGGCTGTCCCTCGTGCCGTCGACGTGATCTGTTGGACAGCCGCAGCTGTTTCCTCAAGCGATGCAGCTTGCCGCTCGGTCCGGAGGGCAAGGCTTGATGAGGCCTCGCTAATTTCTTTTGTACCGTTGCGAATCTGAGTCGCCGCGTCGACGACCGACGTCAAGCTGACGGCCAGATTCGCTGTAGATTCATTAAAGTTCTCAGATATTTGTGCCGACTTCGACGGAACGCTCGATACGTCTATGCGATGGGTAAGGTCCCCTTGAGCTAGAACTTGCAACGCTTTGCCGAGAGCTGCCATGGTTCGCTGGTCTTCTAGATTGTTTTGCTCAATTTTCTCGAGCATCAACTTTTGCTCGTGGATATCGACCAGTGATCCTGATGCCCTCACAATCCTTCCATCCGCTTGCCAGACACAGCCGCCCGAGGCGCGGTACCAACGATAGGCTCCGCTTTTGGTCTTTAGGCGTTGCTCACATGCGTAGCGAAGTTTTCCCGTACGATCTTGAAGGGATTCACCAAAAGCGTCCAGCGTTGCTGCCCTGTCCTCGGGATGGAGGAGGTCGGACCAAGACTCCGCGACGTTCGGGAAATCCTGCTCACTTTCAAAACCTAGAATCCTTCGGAACTCTCCAGACCAAATCCATTTGGACTCTGCATGAAGGCTGTCACCGTTGACAAGCATGCCCTCGTAAAGCCCAACCCCGCAAAGCTGATCCAGGAGCTGGAGCCGCTGGTCAAGTGACTTGGCCCGCATTTCAATTTCCGCAGTTGCTACTTTTCTCCGTCCGATGGACTTGAACAATTTCCCCTCCACTAAAAGAGCCGATCCGTCACAGTGCGTCCATAGAAAACAAGAGACTTGCTGGATGCAACGCGGCACTAAGAACTGTGGACAGTCTTCAGGAAAATGGTTAGCATTCGATTAATCAGCGGCTATCTCGCAAAACTGAGATCACACAAGTCCGCACGAGGTCGGCGCTATGCGTGGCGATCGTAAACGCGCGGCCTTGCAGGAAGGCCCATTCCGCCCGCGCGTGACTCAAAATGATTAGAAACGTGATCACAGTTTTCGGTCAATCCGCCTAATATCGCAACAAAATGCTATGAACATCCCGCTAGATAGCAGAAATTGTGTCATAAAGGCGTCATAGCCGCTTGCTTTGGCTCTAAAACTGTGATCTCACTATGGGGCCAGGGAGGGGCAAGCGATGTAGCGCCACTCTCAGCCTAGCGGCCGACCAGAGAAGCCGGCTGCCGAACCGCAAGCTTTAGAGGTGGAACTTCGATGACTTCAAGAACGGTTGATCCGATCACCCTTTCGGTCGTGCGTGGTGTGCTGGAGACGACCCAGCGTGAAATGACGCTGACGCTTGAAATGACCGCGCGATCCAGCGTTTTCAATCTGGCGCACGACTACAGCACTGCTCTTTTCAACGCGACGCCGGAAATGATCCTGCAAGGGCAGGACCTTCCAATTCATCTTGGCTCGCTAATGCCTGCGATGAAGTGCGTGAGCAATTATTTCTCGGGAAATATAAACGAGGGTGATCTCATCCTTCATAACGATCCTGAGTACGCCGGTAGCCACATCGTCGATGTCTGTATGTACAAGCCGGTTTTCTACAAGGGCGAATTGCTCTTCTGGGCGGTTTGCAAAGGGCATCTCACGGACATTGGTGGCCCAGTCCCGGCTGGTTACAATCCCGACGCTAAAGAAATTTTCGCTGAAGGACTTCGAATTCCCCCGATCAAGATTTGGGATCGTGGTCAGCCGCGCAGTGATGTGCTCAACATGGTATTGACCAACCTGCGCGCACGGCGAGACCAGGAAGGCGATTTCAACGCTCTGGTAGGCGCGTGCCAAGTGGGCGAGCGAAACCTCGTTGCACTCCTTGACAAGTACGGCAAGGACACTGTGCTCGCATGCATCGACGAGCTGCTCGGAATGGCTGAACGGCAGATGCGGTCGCTAATCTCGTCAGCTCCGGATGGAGTTTACAAAAGCACCGCAATTGTTGAGGATGCAGGGCACGGATTTGGTGATCTGCCCATCAATGCGACAGTGACGATCAAGGGCGACAGCTGCCATATCGAAATCGATAGTCCACCTCAGATCCCCTATTTCATCAACTCGTACGAAGGCAATTCTTATTCGGGCATCTATCTTGGCCTGATGATGTTCGCGCAATTGCCTCCTCCGTATAACGAAGGCCTTTACAGGTGCGTAACCGTTGACATGGGGCCGAAGGGAACGCTTTGCAATGCGAAGTCGCCCGCGCCACACGTGAATTGCACAAACACGCCGATGGAAGCGCTGGCAGACGCCGTCCGACTTGCTTTCGAGAAAGCGGCACCTGAAAAAGTTTCAGCGTCCTGGGGGCATGCGGCCGGCTGCAACATTGCAGGCTGGGACTCTCGTCACGACGAAGAATATGTGACCATGGTTCTTGCTTCACTTATCAGCGGCGCTGGTGCCACCCCGATCCAGGACGGGTGGCATGCCTGCGGGCCCCAGTCGTGCTTTGGTGGACTCACGTCCGGCGACGTCGAGTTGCTAGAATATTCCTACCCGATCATCATCCATAGCTACAGCTTGATGACCGATTCCGGAGGAGCAGGGAAGTATAGGGGCGGGTCTGGAACACACTGGGAAGTCGAGCCGCTCGATAAACCGATGACATTCATCACTCACGGTGAAGGGCGCCGGTTGCCCGCGCTCGGAACAGCGGGTGCGTCCTCGAAATTGATCGACAAGAAGGTCGGCCGCACTGACATCACGAAGAACGGTCAGACAGAAACCTATCGTGAAAATGCGATCCGGACGATCAAGCCGGGTGAGAGAGCAGCAAGTATCAGCCCAGGCGGCGGCGGCTACGGCAACCCGTTCGAACGTAACGTTGAGCAGGTCGTCGATGATGTTCGAAACCGTCTTGTCTCGATCAAGGCCGCTCGCGAGGAATATGGTGTCGTGTTCAGTGACGAGAGAACACTGACCGTCGACGTTTCGGCGACGAGGCTCCTACGCGGAGATGATCATCTGCAACGCATTGCCTGATTGATCACACTCACAACGCCAATTGCTTTTTCGGAGAATTCACTGTGACCATGCAATATAGACTTGGCATTGATGCCGGCGGTACGTTTACCGACTTCGTCCTGGCTGACACAGCAGGCCAAGTTCGCATCTACAAAGCTCTTTCGACCCCGACGGATCCAACAATCGCTATCAAGAATGGCCTCCAGCTGATCAGCGAGGATCTTGGAGTGACGCCGACAGAAATCGTCACAAATTCCGATTTCTGCATCAATGGTACAACCGTCGGCTTGAATGCGCTGATCCAGCACAAGGGAGCCAAAATCGGACTCATCTGCACTAAAGGCCACGAGGACTCCATCGAGATCCGCTTGGGCCACAAGGAAGATGGCTACCGCTACGATCCCAACTATCCTCCGGCGACGATGCTTGTACCTCGACACCGCCGGCATGGGATATCTGAGCGGGTTGTTTCAAACGGTGAGATCTACACCCCTCTCAATGAGGAAGAAGTTCGGGGTGCCTGCCGGCAGCTTCTGAAAGAAGGTGTCGAAGCGGTTGCCATTTCGTTTGTTTGGTCGGTTCTCAACCCCGTTCATGAGCGACGTGCCGCTGAGATTGTTCGTGACATGATGCCAAACGTATTATTGACGATTGGATCGGAGCTCTACCCTCAGATCCGGGAATATACGCGGACTTCTACTGCGGTCGTAAACGCATATCTTGGCCCTATTCTCAAGAAGTACGTCACTGCCGTCGATGCCTATTTCCAATCTCTTGGTCTCGCACAACCTGTTCGGTACTTCCAGTCAAATGGCGGTCTGGCCGTCGGTGATGTGCTGTCCGATAAGGCTGTGTACGCGATCAACTCCGGCCCCGCTTCCGCCCCCCAGGCTGGTCTCTACACCGCCGAACCGTGGAATGAAAAGAACCTGATCGCCGTTGATATGGGCGGTACATCATTTGACATCACCCTGACACACGATGGCATCGCCAACGTCAGCAAGGATGTGGATTTCCTTCGATATCGCATTGGTGTCCCGATGATCCAGGTCGAGACGCTTGGCGCCGGCGGTGGTTCCATCGGCTGGATCGACTCTACCGGCCTGATCCAGATGGGCCCCCAATCTGCAGGCTCGGACCCAGGCCCGGCATGTTACGGAAACGGCGGCGAGCGTCCAACGACGACAGACGCCAATCTCGTCCTTGGCTACTTGAGCCCTGAAGGACTGGTTGCTGGCCGCCTTCCACTTGATCTCGAGAAGGCCCGGAAAGCAATCGACAATGACCTTGGCAAACCGCTCAACCTTTCGGTCGAGCGAGCTGCGTACGGCATGTTCACGATCGTCAACAACAATATGGCGAATGGTATCCGTCGCGTGTCAGTCGAACGCGGACATGATCCTCGCGACTTCGTTCTGATCGGAGCCGGCGGCGCAACGAGCGCTCACATTACAGCTCTCGCACGCGAAATTGGCATCAAAAAGATCCTGATCTCAAAGCTTGCATCCGGACTTTGCGCTTTCGGCCAAATTTTGTCTGACGTAAAGTTTAACTACATGGCGCCTTGCCCGGGCAGAATGGAAGGCGCTGAGACGGCATCCAAGCTTGATGGCCTCTTCAAGCAGATCGAGGCGCAAGGTCGAACAGATCTCGCGAAGGACGGCTTTGAGGGTGATCGAGTGGCTGTTCGCCGGAGCGTGGATATGCGCTACGTTGGTCAGGTCCATGAATGCTCCGTTGATATCGACAACTTCGAGATCAATGAAATCTCTCTTCAGAAGATCGTCGACGCATTCCACGCCCGACATGAAGAGCTCTACACCTATAGCGAGAAGCACAGCCCAGTCGAAATCGTCAACATCGAGAGTGCCTTCTACGGGCTGCTCGATAGACCGCAGCGTATGCAGATTGCGTCTGGTAACGGTTCAGAGAGTGCTCTCAAAGGTCATCGCGGAATGGTCTTCTCGGCTGATGGCACACGCCAGCAAACGCCTGTCTATGACGGGTCGCGTCTGGGTGCTGGTGACGTAGTGAAAGGACCGGCTGTCATCGACGAGCCGACGACAACAATCGTTCTCGAACCGGGCTGGACCGCAAATCTTCACGAAACCGGCGTGTACGTCGTTACTGCCGACTAAGAAACGGCCTGCCCCTCCCTCCGATAGGTTGGGGCAGGAACTTCTAAGAGTGGCGGCAAACAGCCGTCTAACCGTGGATATAACATGCTGAACCAGATACAAGGATACGACTCGTCGCTGTTGCCAGAAGGCGTGCGAAGCAATTTCGCCGATAACTCCAACGGTCTGCGCGTGCACTATCTTGAGGCCGGATACGGCTCAGGTGATCGCCCCTGTCTGCTTCTGCTGCACGGGTTTCCGGAAATAGCTTACTCATGGCGGAAGATCATGCCGTCGCTGGCCGCTGCGGGCTATCACGTCGTGGCGCCTGATATGCGTGGTTACGGTCGAACAACGGGTTGGAGCGAGGGATTCGAAGTCGATCTCCGAGAGTTCTCGATGCTGAATATCGTGCGGGACGCTGTCGGCCTCCTTTACGCAATCGGCCATAAGAGCGTAGCAGCTGTGATCGGCCACGACTACGGCTCTCCGGCCGCTGCGTGGTGTGCGACCGTCCGCCCAGATGTTTTCAAACGACTCGTCATGATGAGCGCACCGTTCGGAGGGGCCCCAGACCTGCCATTTGACACGCAGACGAGCCCGGTTACGCCCAATAGTGCAAGTATCACCATCAATGATCAATTGGCTCTCCTTTCCGAGCCTCGCAAGCATTACCAATGGTACTATTCGACGCCATCCGCGAACGAGAATATGTGGCACGCGTCTCAAGGGCTGCGCTCTTTCCTGCGGGCCTACTATCATCATAAAAGCGCCGATTGGCTCGATAACAAGCCTTATCGACTTACTGCCTGGACAGCCGAAGAACTCGCGAAGCTCCCGACGTACTACATCATGGATCTTCACAAGGGTATGGCCGAGACGGTAGCCGACGAGATGCCAAGTCAGCTGCAGATCCAAGAGTGCGAGTGGCTTTCAGAGGAAGAACTCTCTGTTTACGTCGGAGAGTATCAACGAACAGGTTTTCAAGGTGGGCTCAACTGGTACCGGTGTGGAACCGAGAATATTGAGCTTAACGCGCTCCAAACCTTCGCCGACCGTCGCATAGAAGTCCCTTCCTTGTTCCTGAGTGGGGCAAGTGACTGGGGGACTTATCAGCGGCCACACTTTGCAGAAAGAATGCGAAACGAAATCTGCACCAACATGGTCGGGTTCCACCTCATTGAGGGTGCCGGCCACTGGGTGCAGCAGGAACAGCACGCGGCGGTCTCAGAATACCTCTTAGAGTTTCTTCGCGAAACCCAATCCGACCGCAATGCCAACGCAAATAGTCGAGTTAGCCAATGACATTTATCAAAGCTAAGACGGATGGTTCTCTGGCGATCTTTGGGGCTGGCCTCACGGCCACTGCTCTGCCTTTCTCCGATCTGATTGCCTCACTGCGAACCGCCTTCACGGACGGCGCTGAAGTCCCGCTGAGACATCATCATGAAATTCCACAGAAGGATGGCGACCACGCCACGCTCCTCCTGATGCCTGCTTGGCAGCAGGACGGCGTTCTAGGCGTCAAGATCGTGACGGTGTTCCCAGGGAACACGAATAAAGGACTGCCTGGCTTGCATTCGACGTACTTGCTGTCGGATGCTACCACCGGCCAGCACCTTGCGATTATCGACGGAAATCAAATCACCGTCCGCCGCACGGTTGGTGTTTCAGCTCTCGCTGCCTCATTTCTAGCTCGACCGGACTCCGAGCGTTTGCTGTTGGTGGGGTCGGGTCGCGTGGCGTCGCTCGCTGCGGAAGCCTTTCTCGAGGTTTTGCCGATTAAGACTGTTGAGGTCTGGGATATCGACGCTTCCTCGGCCAAGAGACTGGTGGAGACGCTTAATTCGAAGGGCATCGCCGCTACTGTTGCGGAAGATCTTGAGGCAGCGACGCGTTCCGCGGACGTGATCAGCTGCGCAACTCTCTCAAAAAAACCGTTGATTGAATACCATTGGTTGAAGAATGGGGCGCACCTAGACCTTATCGGAAGTTTCACACCGGAAATGTGTGAAGCAGACGAAAGCTGCTTTCGACATGGCCAGGTTTTCATCGATACACCTGACGCCTTGAAGGAGTCGGGCGATCTCTTGGGACCGCTCAAGTCCGGCGCTATCAACCTCGATTCCATTGTCGGAACCTTGTCGGATCTCTGCCAGGGAAAGGTGCCAGGGCGCGCCACGCCAGATGAGATCACGGTCTTCAAGGCGGTTGGCAGCGGTTTGGCAGATATCGCGGCCGGTTCCCTTGCATATCGAAATCTAACAGCCGGCTAAGTCCTCTAACGGGGGACACGGCAGGTTTATATCGAGTAACGCAACTCTAAGGTGTATATTATGGCAATGGTGCTCCGCCTCGCAATCGGTGATCAGGTCGCCGTTGCATTGCGTCCGATTCCAAAAGGTACGGACCTGCGTCCTGATTTCCCGGTCGTTGCCGCCTCAGACATTCCGGCAGGCCACAAGATCGCGCTGGAAAGCGTGGAGGAGGGAGCGCAAGTTCGGCGCTTCGGCCAGCCAATTGGCCTGGCGAGCCAACCGATTGAGGCAGGTCAGCATGTTCACGAGCACAATCTTGCCTACCCAGGGACCCTGGCGCAGCGCAACATTGTGACGAGGCCGCGTGTCCAACCGAAAAACGACGTTGCTACGTTCCAAGGGTACCGCCGACCTAACGGAAAGGCCGCAACCCGCAATTACATCGGGGTTCTGACCACCGTAAATTGTTCTGCGCGCGCAGCGAAGTTGATTGCGGCCCATTTTTCAGAAGACGTGTTGAAGCAGTACCCGTGGATCGACGGTGTGATGGCTCTCACACATACGTCCGGATGCAGCATTTCGGATGGGACGCCTTCGATGGATATGCTCAGGCGGACACTCGCAGGTTACGCAGAGCACCCCAATTTCGTCGGCGTTCTTATCGTTGGACTCGGTTGTGAAGACAATCAGATCGATCGTCTCTCAAAGGCGACCGGTTTGGAATTAGGTCCGAAACTTCGAAGCCTGACGATCCAGGACATTGGCGGCACTGGCGCGACGGTGTCCGCAGGCGTTGCGCAAGTCTATGAGATGATTATGCTCGCAGCCGATGTGCGGCGTGAGCCCATTCCCGTCAGCGAGTTGATTATAGGCCTTCAGTGCGGCGGGTCGGATTCCTTTTCCGGTTTGACCGCTAACCCCTCGCTGGGTGCGGCCGTCGACATCTTGGTCTCGCAAGGCGGCACGGCGATACTTTCGGAAACGCCCGAAATTTACGGGGCCGAGAACTTGCTGCTTCAAAGGGTTGCTAGCGAGGATGTTGGCAATAAGCTGATCGACCTATTGACGTGGTGGGACGGATACACGTCCAAGGAACCTCACGGCTTTGATCACAACGCCTCGCCCGGCAATCGCGCCGGTGGTCTCACCACTATCCTTGAGAAATCTCTTGGCGCGATCGCCAAGGCCGGCTCAACGCCAGTGAATGCGGTCTACAGTTATGCTGAGCCCGTCTGCGACAGGGGACTGGTGTTTATGGACTCCCCTGGTTTCGATCCGATCTCAGTGACAGGCCAAGTGGCTTCTGGGGCAAACCTGATCGTCTTCACCACGGGGCGGGGCTCCTGCTTCGGCTGTCGACCATCACCCTCGCTGAAGCTCGCCACGAACACTCCGATGTACGAGAGGATGAAGGACGATATGGACGTCAATTGTGGCGTGATTATCGAAGGGAAATCCTCGGTGAGCGAGATGGGTGAAATGATCTTCGACCGAATCATCAGAACCGCTTCAGGTGAAAAAACGGCAAGTGAGAAACTCGGCTACGGAGACGACGAGTTTGCACCTTGGCACATCAATGCGTGGACGTAGCGCGCGTCCGATGCAACCAAATTCCCTCGCGATTTCGCGAGGGAAAGTACCTGAACCTGCACCAAACGTAGGTCCAGAAGAACCAACGAGCCGTTGAGGAAACGCGCTCGAAGTGTCGAAAGCACATGGAAAAATAGAGGGAACTATGGAACTCAAATCGGCGCCGGCGACGGCTCAAGAACTAGACTTTACCAAGCGGCCCGTATCCGAGGAAGGCCGCATGCCAGCTCTTTCGCTCACCATGGCGTGGTGGGCGGTTTGCAGCGCGATGTTTTGGATCGTGGTAGCCGCGACCCTGGCGTCGATTTACGGAACCAAGCATACTTTGATCGGTGTCGGTCTTACGGTGATCACATATGCAATCGTGAACGCCACGATTACGAAATACGCCCTGCGCTCCGGCCTTTCGGTATCATTGTTTTCGAGACTGCTGTTCGGGCGCAGTGGCTCTGCACTCGCGACCTTCCTTTTCGCAATTACCGCGATCTATTACACGGTCTTTGAAGGTTCCGTGATCGCTGTTGCAGCTACTTTCGTGTGGCCTTCGATTGACTACAAGGTCGCCGCGCTCCTGGTGGTACTGTACAGCGTGCCGCTTGTCTTCGGCAGCGTACAACACTGGCTGGACAAAATTAACGGCATTCTCCTCCCAATCTACGTCGTCGGCTTGATTGCCGCCATCGTCATGGCCGTGAGTGAGTACGGCTACAGTTCAGCATGGTTGACCAATGCGGGCAGCGCGCCGAGCGACGCTGGATGGTGGCATGTGTACGTCGCCTACATGGGCGTCTGGGTCATGATGATGTACACATTCGACTTCGCTCGCTTCGGCAAGAAAAAGGATGAAAAGTACCATGCGTATTTTACCTTTGGGGCACCATTCTTCGTCGTGCAAATGCTTGTCAGCGCGCTCGCTGGCATCTTCCTTGTAAATACCATTCCCGTCGACGGCGCCTTGAATGAAGTTTCGGCCGTCAAATCCATTATTGTGCTGATGGGCCTTTTCGGCTTCATCTTCGTCCTCGTCACGCAAACCCGTATCAACACTGCAAACCTCTATCTCTCGACGGTAAACTTTGAGGCGTTTGCACGACTGACGCTGGGGTTGAACCTTTCAAAGGTTGTGTCGGCCATCGTCGTGGGCGCCATAACTTATGTTCTGATGCTTGCTGACGTGTTCCACTACCTCCTCGCGGCCCTCGCTTACCAAGGCATTTTCGTGGTCGCTTGGGTGGGCGTCGCCCTAGCATATATTTGGGGCCCGGGCCGTACCGCGCCGCTCGACGCTGGTGCACAACCAGACGAAGCGTATCCGGCATACAATGCCGCCGGGTTGGTAGCCTGGTTCGGTTCCGTTGCCATTGGCGTGATCCTCATGCAGATCCCGTCGCTCGCTTCGTTCTCGGCTCCGGCGACGGTTGCGGCAAGCTTCTTGATGTTTTCTATGGCACGCGGACGCGCGGCACCCGCGGCAGCCTAGGAAAGCAGGCAGCCCCGCCCGGATGTTCGTCCTGGCGGGGCTGGTTGGCACGATCGGCTCCTACTCCAGCTAGGAGTTGAGATGGGCCCAAGCTACGTCAATATGGTCTGATATAGCATTGATCGCCTTATCGGGTTCCCCGGTGCGAATAGCTTCAATGATCAGCCAGTGATCGGACGCAGCAGCAATTAGGCTCTCGAACTTTCGTTCCGACATGGTGATAAGCAGCTGCACCTCGGCTTGCATGTTGTTAAACGTGCGCAGAGTAAGCGGACTTCTCGAAAGCTTGCAGAATTCTTGATGGAAGGCCAGATCAAGCTCAACAAGCGTTCTTTCGTCGCCGGACTTCGCAGCATCAACCATTGTCTGGACATGGTTCGACAAGCGATCGACGTCGGCAGGCGTAATATGACGAATCGCTTGTTCCATCGCGTATCGTTCGATCAACTTTCTGAACGAAAATAAGTCATCGATATCTTCCTTACGGAGGGTGCGAACGAAGGTTCCTTTCCGCGGAACTGCAACGAGAAGCCCACGTTCCTCCAGGCGTCTAATCGCCTCTCTAATAGGATTGCGGCTGATCCCTAGCGTACGGGCGAGTTCTGCCTCATTTATGCGTTGTCCAGGTTGCAATCTCCCGAACAGCACTCCGCGGACGAGGATCGTGGCAACCTGATCTGGCAGCATTCGATTGTCGATGATTGCGGCATCACCACTCTCATCGTCCGCCATGAATGGGCTGACCACAGACATGCCTGAACTCCAATTCTCGTGCATTTCGCTGACTGGAGTATTACATCGCGCGAATAGCAAAGTGAACTGGTGAGATCACAAAGCCGCCTGTGGCAACCTGTTCGTGCAGTGGGGTGTCACATCGTCAGCTATCGGGAGCTTCCGTTTGATGGGCGCGCAAGTACTCCTGAACCAGTTCGACGCCGTCGGTGACGTCGTCGCCCAAGTATCGCACGAGGGCCTCGGGATCATAGGTCCTCATGGCATGAAGCATCGCAAGATGATGCTTTCGATCTGCGGTGATCCGGGACCCAAGGCTACTCGCGCGCAGAACAGGCCCTATCCGGAGCCAGAGCCCCTCTACCACCGAAAGTATGGCGGGCATTTGAGCAGTCTCGTAAATTCCAAAGTGGAATTTTCGATGAGCATAGAGATAGTCCTCCAGCCTAAGTCCAGCCGCCTCCTCCATCTTGTCATAGAGTTCGGTTATTCTAATGATGTCTTCGGATGTCGCAATTACAGCCGCACGTTCGCAAAGGCACGCCTCTAGTCGCAAACGCATGATCATGATCTGCCGATAGGTATCCACGCTGGTGACGGGTACTCTGAAAGCCCGGTTTGCAAGCGTCTCCAAACCTCCATCTGCTCGCAAACGCGAAAGCGCCTCTCGAACCGGCATTGGACTCATATTGAGCTCGTCAGCGAGTGGGCGAATATTGAGCAGGAGGCCTGGCTCGAAAGCACCTGATAGAAGGCTCTCCCTTAGAATGAGGTACGCCTTCATATTCAGTGCGGCATCATTGTGCGCACCATCGGGCTCAATTCCGCTTAAGCCAAGCTGTACGAACTTTGCAAGCTTCTGGTGCCTTGGACTCTTGGCCATGATAGATCCGCTTTCGTTTATGATCACAATTTTGCATCGGAAGGCAGGCTTCGCAAGTGGATAGGCAGGCGGGATTTTGAATAATCGACGATTTATTGAATAGCTCTAACACCTTGCGGCTTTCAGAATACTGTGATCTCAGTTATGGGCTGTTGCCACTGGAAAGGGTTTCATTCATGCGTCACAAGCTCAAGACCTCCCCCCTCGCGCCGCGCAGAGCCGGCATCACAAAAGCTATCGAAGGAGTGCGGCTTGCGACAGCGAAAGCTGGCATCAAGTATGCCGACCGGAAGGATGTCCTTTTGGTGGAATTTGATCCGGAGACTTCAGTCGGCGGTGCATTCACTACGTCCAGATGTGCAGGCGCGCCGGTCCTATGGTCCCGCAACAATCTCCCCGCAGGAACCGCACGAGCCCTTGTCGTGAATTCTGGAAACGCAAATGCGTTTACCGGGCGCCGTGGGACCAATGCGTGCGCTGAGATTTCCTCTAGTGCAGCTCGTGCGCTTCATTGCGCAGCTCACGAGGTTTTTCTAGCGTCGACTGGAGTGATCGGCGAGCCTATCGATGTCAGCAAATTCGAGGCAGTTTTCCCAAACCTCGTGAGCGATCTTGCTCCTGGCGGCTTTGAACAGGCCGCTGAAGCGATCATGACCACCGATACCTTTGCCAAAGCGGCGAGTGCGACCGTGGTGATTGATGGGGTTCCTATCGAATTTGCCGGGATTGCAAAGGGATCGGGGATGATAGCGCCCGACATGGCCACGACCTTGGCGTTTGTTTTTACCGATGCGGCGATCGCACCCGACGTGCTTCAGTCTATGGTTTCTCGCGCAATCCAAACTACCTTCAATGCGATCACCGTTGATGCCGATACATCCACATCAGATACTTTTCTGGTATTCGCTACGGGTAAAGCGCGCATTCGCGGCGCTATCGAAATAACCCGGGAAGACGATGCGGGCGCGCAGGAGTTTTATTCTGAGCTTTCAAAGCTGATGCTGGATCTCGCTCTGCAGGTTGTGCGAGACGGAGAGGGTGCCAGGAAGTTCATCACAGTCTCGGTGACCGGCGCGTCCAGCGTTGCTTCTGCTCGAAAGATCGCGTTTACGGTGGCAAATTCGCCGCTTGTGAAGACGGCTGTCGCTGGTGAGGACGCAAATTGGGGCAGGGTCGCGATGGCCATTGGTAAGTCCGGCGAAGATTTTGATCAAAACCGGGTATCAATCGCTTTTGGGGAGTACGTTTTGGCCCGCGACGGCATGCGAGCCGACGACTACAACGAAGGTTCGGTGACCGAATACATGCGGCGGCCAGACATTGATATCCTTATCGATGTGGGCGCGGGAAATGGTTCGGATAAGGTGTATACTTGTGATCTCACTTCTGACTACGTCGTTATCAATGGAGACTATCGATCCTGACGGTCCCGCGGGATGAGCGTTCTTGGTGGTTATGGCAGTCGCCCTTTGCGTCTAGCCATAGCCACTGTCGCCTCGACGAGCTCATGGTTGGAAGATGCCAAGCGGCCGTCTTCCAAAACTGCGACGTCTTCGAGGCCGGTACGTAAGCCGTGCCCGCTATCGAGAGCGCGCGCAAATACCGCCCAGCATGACCCGTCAAAGCCATGGTGAAACTGCTCAGTTTTAATTGCATGGAAATCCAATATAGCTCCCATCTCCGTTATGTCTCGCAGCGCGACTTCCGGGTTCGGATCCATTGCTTCGAGTAGGATACGGCGGCATCGTTCTCGGAGACGGGAACGCACAAATTTCTCTGCGTCGGCCGTACTTAATATGCATGCCTCGATCCCCACGCCAGCTGACAAGGCCCACTCAATGACTTTATCAATACCTTCTTCGCCCTGATTAGCGGTTATTAATTCGGGAAGCTCCGTCCAGGACTCTATGATGGATAGGCGCCTTTTCGGGTCGCTTTCGATCGACTCGATGGTTGTCAGTGACACAGGCGTCCGCAGGCAAACTGAACGAATCTCCCTAAGAACTCGGCTGCAAACGATTGGATCGTAAGCGCGCTTTTCGGCGCACGTCGTCAACGGGGGCAGACAGGCGGGTTCAGGCAGGCTGTTTTTTAAAGTTGAATGGCAGAAGGTCGTCGATGTCGGCATCTTCCGACCGTTGCGGCAGCTCGGT
>Ga0206117_101106_pt1 | contig 16370 bp, 17 predicted proteins | sample 3A5Ametagenome_FD_177997 | JGI IMG/M metagenome (GOLD analysis project Ga0206117, IMG submission 177997) | Enriched microbial communities from leaf-cutter ant dump, University of Wisconsin, Madison, United States - 3A5A | ecosystem: Environmental > Terrestrial > Nest > Insects nest > Nest dump... | reverse complement strand
CACCTCGCAGGAATAGGTTTCCTGCAGCCACTTCAGGATGACCGAGGTGTCGAGGCCGCCCGAATAGGCGAGCACCACTTTCTTGATCTGTTTGCCGGACGCGCCGCTCATGGGACTGCTCTTGCAGTAGAGAAAGGTAAGGCCGCGACCGTACGGCCTTTCCCGCCCGCCTTCAAGCCCTGCCGGAGCGCAGATTGACTTGGACCGGCTACTCGATCTTCTCGCCGGGGTAGGTGCCCCAGAAATCGGCGCGCTTCATCCAGCCGCGATAGCCCTTCACATCGACCTCGCACCACTCGTCGCGGCACTTCTTCAGCGATCCGATGACGCCGGGCTCGGCGCGGGCGACCACGGCGCTGTCGCCACGCGCCGACTCATGGATCGCGCGGGTCTGGCCGACGATCAGAATGCCGCGGCGTCCGGACAGCGCGCTCTGGTGCACCCAGCCTTCCGCCCCCTCCCAATCGCGGATGCGGCGCCAAGTGTCGAATTCCTGGATGATCTCCACCGGCATGTCCTTGCGCTTGAACACCCATTCGATGGGGTAGCTGCCGTTGGGGCCGGAGCGCAGGTTCACTTCGCCGACGCGCACGGTGACGAAGCGGGGGATCGGCAGGCCGGACGCGTGGGTCGGGTCCTTCCCCTCCGCGGCGAGCGCGGTGCCCTCGCCCGTAACCGTTCCACCCGCAAAAAGCCCCACCCCCAACCCCGCGATCAGGGCCAGAGCGGCGAGGACGGAGCAGCGGCGGACAGGCATGGCGGCACCGGAACAGGGATAGGGGAGGGCAAACCGGGCCGCACTATAGAGACCCCCCGTTCGATAGAGCAAGTGCCGCCACCCCCGCCCCCACCCCTATCGGACGGTGCGGCCGGCTTGCCGCAGGGTGGCCTTTCGCGACGGACTTCTGGACAGTCCAACGACCGCTTGGTATGGCAACCATGGACCGGAGCAGCCCGTGCCGAGACCTTCAGATGCGGGCAGCCGGGGCAAGGGAGGACCAGCACCGATGACCGACAAGAAGAAGCCGCTCGTTGTCGTCACCCGCAAGCTGCCGGACGTCATCGAGACGCGCATGATGGAGCTGTTCGATGCCCGGCTCAATCCGGACGACGTGCCGCTCACCCCGGCCCAGATGCAGGATGCGATGAACATCGCCGAGGTGCTGGTGCCCACCGTCACCGACCGCATCGACCGCGCGCTGATCGAGGCCGCCGGGCCGCAGCTGCGGCTGATCGCCTCCTTCGGCACCGGTGTCGACCATATCGACCTGAAGGCGGCGCGCGAGCGCGGCATCGTCGTCACCAACACCCCCGGCGTCCTGACCGAGGACACCGCCGACATGACCATGGCGCTGCTGCTTGCCACCGCACGCCGTGTGGCGGAGGGCGAGCGGCTGGTCCGTTCCGGGCAGTGGACCGGCTGGGGCCCGACCACCATGCTGGGCCATCGCATCAGCGGCAAGCGGCTGGGCATCCTGGGCATGGGCCGCATCGGCTCGGCGCTGGCCAAGCGGGCGCGCGCTTTCGGCATGTCCATCCACTACCACAACCGCCGCCGCGTCCATCCGGAGCTTGAGCAGGAGCTGGAGGCGACCTACTGGTCCAGCCTGGACCAGATGCTGGCGCGCATGGACATCGTGTCGATCAACTGCCCGCACACGCCGGCCACCTACCATCTGCTGTCGGAACGCCGGCTGAAGCTGCTGCGCCCGCACTGCTACATCGTCAACACTTCGCGCGGCGAGGTGATCGACGAGGTGGCGCTGACCCGCATGCTGTCGAAGGGCGAGATCGCCGGCGCCGGCCTGGACGTGTTCGAGCACGAGCCGGCGGTCAACCCGAAGCTGCTGCGGCTGGACAACGTCGTCCTGCTGCCGCACATGGGCTCCGCCACCATCGAGGGCCGCATCGACATGGGCGAGAAGGTGGTGATCAACATCAAGACCTTCACCGACGGCCACGCCCCGCCCGACCGCGTTCTGGAAGCGTTGCTCTAAGACGGCATTCCCTTCCCCTTCGGGTAGGGGAAAGGGGCCGGTCAGGATGCGGAGGCTTCCAGTGGAGTGGCCTCCCGTGCCGGCACCTCCTGCAGCTCCGCCTCCAGCCTTGCCTTGGCGGCGGCGGCCAGCTGCTCATCGGCCTGGATGCGGGCCATGTCCTCCGGCGCGACGGCGCCAGCGGCGATCACGAGTTCGGCGAAGTCGGACAGATAGACGCTGCCCTTCACGGTGCGCTGGACCAGCACGTTGCGTTTGTCCTCGGCATCCCGCTTGCGCTTGACGAAGCCCAGGACCGACAGGCGGTCGAGCGCACGGGTCACCGCCGGCTTGGAAATGTTCAGCAGGGACGCCAAGCCGCGCACGGTGTGCGGCGGGTCGGTCAGATAGACCTGGAGAAGGATCGCCAATTGACGCGCCGACAGGTCCGGCGCGTCCTTGCGGACGCTGGCGACCAGCGCGGTGCGCCACAACCCGAGCGCCTTGAGGTTCCGTGCCATGCCTCCCCCCGGAAAGCCGCGTGCGGTTCCGCAACCGCAGCACGCGCCGCGAAGTGTCGCTTACCCGAACGATGCAGGCAAGACTTTCGCGTTCCCGGGAGAAGGACGGTACCGGTGCTTGCCTACTTTCCATCCCGCTTCAGCACCACCGGCTTGGCCGTGCCGGTAACCAGCAGGTTTCCGCCGGCGAGCGGAACGACGGTCAGGCTGCCGCCGGCCGACACCGGGGCGAGGCTGACCGCTTGGCTGGCGGCGTTGGCGGCAGGCTTCATCCCGCCGGGGATCTCCTTGGGGTCGAAAACGGCGTCCTCCCCCTGGCCGGCGACGTCATAGCCCATGCATTCGTTGCCGACGCAAATGCCGGTCTCGTCGATGCGCGCCTTTCCGGTAGGGGCGTTGAAGGGCGCGTCGTCCGCCCCGCCGCCGCTCCAGCTCCAGCTGCCGCGCAGCCAGTCCGGCAGGCGGGTGTCCTTCTGGACCTCAAGATTGTCGATGATCAGGCCGATGCTGCCATTCAGCCCCTGGGCGGCCACCGCCTCGGCAATCTTGCGGGCTTCGGTGGCGGGGATGCCGTAGCGGGTAGCGAGCTGCGGCGTCCAGGCCGTAACCGCGCCATCCACCGCCTTGCGCAGGCGGTCACCCCAGCCGGGCGCGATCCAGCGCGGGTTGGACCAGCCGGAGGCATCCTTGACCAGCTGGGGCAGCTGTGGGGTATCGGCGCCCTGGTCGGCGACGAACAGGCGCGGATCGACCGCCGACTTCATGCGGTCGATGCCCATCTGGCGGTAGGTGGCGAAGCGGATGGTGCCGGTGCGGTTGGAGGCTGCCTCCAGCATCGGGGCGAACAGGTCGTCAACCGCCTTCCAGGCGGGGGAGGCGAGCAGGGCCTTGTCGTCGGGGCAGGCGGGATAGGCGCCGAAATTATCGCGGTTGCTGCCATAGAGCGGCTCCATCGCCTTCCAGGCCGCCGCTCCCCGTTTTTCCATTACCGAACAGGGCCACGCCATCTCCACCTCGTCGCTGACGACGCGCAGGGCAGTGAGGAAGCCGTCATCGGTGGCGAGATCGACCCCGGATGCCGTCTCGCGGGCATAGGAATCCTCGATGCCGGCGATGGCCTCGCGCAGCAGCGCCTCCGCCTTCGCGCGGTCGGGGGAGGGGCCGAAGCGCAGCAGGTAGGCGTTCCATCCCTTGCCCAGCCCGCCGCGGATTTCGCCAAGCCGTTTGGCGGCGCCGGCCGGATCGCCGGCGATGCCGTCGACGATGGCGGACATCGCTGCGACCGCCTTCGGCATCGACTCGGACAGCGCGGTGCGCCGGGCATCCAGCACCGGGCCGAGGCAGGGGCTTGGTGCCGCGGTGGTCGCACACTGGTTGCGCTGCGCCAGCCAGGACCGCTGTTCCGCCCGCAGCCGGTCACGGTCGGCGGTGCCGGACAAATCCTGCAGCGACTTGTAGAGGTCGGCGATCTCCCGGTCGGCATCGGCCAGCTTGGAATCGGCGCAGATCGCCTTTTCCACCGGCGTGGAGGCCGCCTTGCAGTCGAAGGACGGCTCCGCTCTTGCTGTCCCGCCGGCGAGCATGATCGAGAGCGCAGCCGCCGCCGCGAGCGCCACGCCGCCGATAGGTGGCTTCCCGTTTTTATGCTTGTCCATAACCGCTCGGTTTGTCTCTGCCCGGCCCATCATGCCTTCCTGGGACTGTGATCTGCGGAAGATACGGAATCCGTTGCGGCTTGTCCTCTGCCACCCTGGCAATTCCGGGGAGTGGCAATCAAAGAAAAGCGACTGCGATTGCGGCGAAATGGCAGCTGGCCGCGGCCAGCACGAACAGGTGCCAGACTGCGTTGTTGTAGGGCATGCGATCCATCAGGTGGAAGACGACGCCGATGGTGTAGATCAGCCCGCCGGCAACCAACAGCCACAGGGCAGGCGCCGACAGCACCGCTCCCAGCGGTTCCAGCGCCGTGACCACCGCCCAACCCAGCCCGAGATAGAGGGCCAGCCCCAGCCGGTTGAAGCGGTTTGGAAAGCGCAGCTTCAACGCCGCGCCGAAGGCCGCTCCGCCCCAGACGGCGCCGCCCAGCCCGATCCCCTGGCCCAGCCCCAGTGTGAAGGGCGTGTAGGTGCCGGCGATCATCACGAAGATCATGGCATGGTCGATCCGCCGCAGCAGTGCCTTGCCGAAGCCGGGTGGGGCGAGGTTGTAGGCGGCCGAGGCCGTCAGCATCCCCACCAGACCCAGGCCATAGACGGTCAACGCAAGCGCTGTGTGGACCGGCACGGCGCCGGAGAACACACCTTCATTCAGCAGCCAGACGAAGCCGGCGAGACCGGCCGTGACGCCGATGGCATGAACGACCGCATCGGCCCGCCGCTCGCCGACGCTGTAGACGGGAAACTGGTGGGCATCCGGCATCGGCACACCGCTTCGGTCGACGCAAGGAAAGAGGGTGGCCGCCGGAAGGGGGCCTGCGTCGAACATGGTGTGCCTGCGGCGGCCGCGCCACCGGTCCTGTCCGATGGAAGGAACCCGGCGGGCAATGCTTCGGCGAACCTCTTATGCCGGACGGAACGGCCGTGTTACGCCGACATCCCGCCATCGATCACTCCGCCGCGAAGGCCACGGCGGTGGTGTGGCGGTGGCGCGGCATCGGCTCCGACAGGTTGGCGGCCTTGCGGAAGTAGCACAGAGCATAGACGCGCACGCAGCCGGTGAGATTGTCGCAATCTTCGCGCTCGGAGTCGATCTTCGACACCAGCTCGCTCATCGTCATATTCTCGCGGGCACAGATTTCCTCGAGCGACTCCCACTCCACCGGCATCAACTTCATGCTGGTCCGCTTGCCGTTCACTCTGATGTTGCGCATGTGCATGGGAGAGCCCTCCGTTGCTGATGCATAAATGGGTATGCGAAACGACGGGGTGCGTGCTGTGAAGTTTTTCACAGGGGAAAATGGCTCGCCAAGTGGACAGCCGTTGAGGGGCAGCCCGCCATCACAGGTTCGGAGGTCGGCATGACACGAAGCGACACCCTGCGAGCGATCATAAACGAGGCGGCATCGGCACGTTCCGCCTTGTGCGAGAACGAACTGCTCATCCGTCTGGACAACATTCTCGCCATCGCCCTTGCCGCGCTGGAAGAACAGGACATGGACGAAATGCCGCAGTCTCCGCCCAAGGCCACCCCATAAAAAAAACCGCCGCTAACCCGATGGATTAGCGGCGAGTTGAACAGGGAGGCTTCACGTCTGGGAGACGCAAGGTATTTGTACGGCGATGTTCATGATAGTTCGGAGATACATTGTAAGGCACTGGAAAGAGATACATTTGTCAGATGACTACCACGCAGGCGTCCGTTGCTGTTCGCTCCTGTCTGCGCTAAGTTAGTGACTAAGCGGTGATTAGGCAGTCCAGGCGCAATCTCCATGTCGACAAAAGCGAAGCTGACCGACGCATACCTCAGAAGTCTCCCACTACGCCAAGGGGGCCAGGAGGTGATTTGGGATGAGTCGACGCCTGGCTTCGGGGTGAAGGTTGGTGCCAGAACGAAATCGTTCATTGTTCGATACCGCATAGCTGGAAAGGCCCGTGAAATCACACTGGGGGCATGGCCAGAACTGGGGCTAGCGAACGCACGTCAGCAAGCGAGGAAGGCTCGTGCTGGAGCGGTGAACGGCGAAGATGCGCTTGCACGGCGGAAAAAGCGCGAGGGCGAACTGGCTCTTGACGCTACGTTCGGTGCTGTCGTGCGCCGCTACTGGACGACTGATGCGAGGCATAAGCAGCTTCGAAAGCGTACGGATGAGGAAAGACTTCTTACGAACCACGTGATGCCACACTGGGAGCAGGAGCCCATCGCCGACATTACAAGTGCGAACGCGATCAATCTTCTCGAGGCCATCGCCAAGAAACATCCAATTCAAGCTAATCGCGTTTTATTCGCGCTAAGGCGGCCGTTCCGATGGGCTGTGCAAATGCGCATGATAGCTGCTTCGCCGGTTGCTGATCTCGAACGACTGACTCCAGAGAACAGAAGAGAGCGCACGCTGTCAGATGTTGAAATCGAGCGGATATGGGCCGCGACTGAGCAAGTCGGCATTTTCGGACAGTTTGTTCGAGCTCTGTTCGTAACGGGAAGCCGGCGGGACGAGGTCCGCGACTCGCAATGGGCTGAATTCGATGTAAAGGCAATGATCTGGACGAGGCCAGCGGCTCGCATGAAAGGCAAAGTCGATCACATATTGCCCTTGTGCCCAATGATGAATGGTATTCTGGCCAGTGTGAAAAGTAGGGAAGGCTACATCTTTTCGACGGAAGGCGGGAAAACGCGGTATGGAGCTGTGAGCAAGGCAAAGGCCAAGCTTGATCGCCTCTCAGGCGTTACAGGATGGACATTACACGATATACGGCGAACTGTTCGTACCCGCCTTGCTGAGATTGGAATACCGTTCGAAATTGCTGAAAAGATACTAGCGCATCGAACCGATAAAATAGAAATAGTCTACAATAGGCATGAGTATGTTGAGGAAAAGAGAGATGCGCTCATGAAGTGGGAGGCCCGTCTGAAAGAGATAGTGGGTAGCAACACACTATAAGCGCCTGCTGAAGTTAGTGAGTCGTGATGTGGATTCTAATCCGCAAGATAATCGTCAAATCTCTTCATGATTGTTGACACGTCGCCTTTATCAGCTCTTGAAGCCTCGTATTCGCTGTATTCAGGCGTATAGGTTGACCAGGGCTTCTGGTGCAACTCTGGTAATTGGATTGGAGGCGGAGATGTGCGTTTCGGAGAGACTCTGCTGCCGTTCTTAAAAAGACATCCTCGTGCGCCTATCCCAATAGTAAGTAGAAGGTTTTCAAAGCTATGTCTGAACAGAAACAGCAAGTGTTCATTGTGGATACTTGCAGGAGGTCTGTACGCGCGACTGCGATAGCGCCTATCCTGTGAGTCACATTGAAGAACATCTCTGACGAACGTGCGCGACTTGAATAGGTAGGTAAACAAGCGGGCACGATCTTCGTCGGTTTGGCCGACCTCTTGGATTACCATGCGATGGCTACCTGATACCGTATCGCCATGATAGTATTTGCGCAGGCGGTTAAGCTCTGGTCTGCTCGCTCCAGATACCACAATGTGACTATGTGGAACCCATTTAGCTTGGTCAGGCCTATATTCAACCTCTATAGAACCAACCGCACGAACATGGGGTAAGTCGCACCGTCGGAAATGCTGTCTTATCGTGTTGCGAATTGTGTGTGGGTGCCAGTCGACTAGGTTTCCGACAGGCACCCAATACCGTTCGTGAACCAGCGTAACATGGTACAGGGATTCATATGTTAGGAACTGCTGAGACAAGCTCTCATATACTCTCTCCTGGTAGGCTCTGACGCATGACATACAAGCCGGAGATGAGCACACAGTACCTGATATGCAGGCGTGGAGCGTCTTCGCTATTCTTCTTCTGGTGTATTTCCATGTGTGAGCCCGACTGGAAAGCTCAAGAGATTTAACTCTCGATCTCGTTTCTTCTAGGGCTGACTCGGTGCTGATGAACCCCTTATAAACATCACCTAGAGCTAACATAGTGCGTGCACTATTCCGAGGAGAGCTGCTGTTGTCCATCTTAAGCTCATGATCAATTTTTGTGTATCAATGAGTGAAAGTGCTCTCACATTAGTACCCATGTCTAAGAGCACTGCCACTCTGCTTGCATACTCTCTTTACATGCTAGGGCTTCGTCAATTTCTTGCGCGTTTTATATAAAAATTAGGCTTTTTGTATAAGTCGCAAATATGCGCCTGTCACGAGTAGCATATGAGCTGGCGAAACATTGGTAAGATCGAAATGCTGATGAAAAAAGGATGTAGAAGATTGAGTGGATGGCACTAACGAGAACGCGGCTCGTAGTCCGGCAGTGAACGTAGAAAAGTAAGAAGATCGGATCTTAGGATGATAGTTCGGTTATTCATCTTCTTAGCTTTCAGAGAGCCGGCGCGCAAAGCCTCGTAAATGGAGGTTCTCCCAATGCCTGAATGCTTTGCAGCGTCAGGCACACTATAAGCAATGCGGGACATTCGACGTTTTTTCGAGGTGCTTTGCTTATTGCTTTTCATGGCTATTGCTCCGTTCAAAGAGTGACAAACGGCGATCATGATCGGCAAGCTTTAACTCTAAGGCTCTGACAGCGGCTTCTAGTTGGCACATAGGAGCAGTGTCCGAAAGCACGCGCTTCTGGTGTTCACTTAGCCATGCGCTCACATGGTCGTCTTTGTAACTTGGGTTTCGGTACAACACAGCCGCCTCATAACCATTTACGGTTATCAAGAAACGGATGTCGTGAAGACGCACCAGCGCCCTAACATCAGACCACTTCTTTCTTACTCGATCACATGAGACAGGCAAACAGCTTGCTAGAAGGGCCTCTGATGCGAGGCTCGCTGTCAAGAGCTGGTACGGCGGAATACCTTCTCCGTTGCCTATATCGAGAAGCGTAGGGGTCAAACTCATATGCATCAACGTGTCTTTGAGCTCTCTGCGCAAACGCTCGGGCTGTCGATGATCCCTTTTTACATTGGCGCTGACCGCTAACGTGTTCATACCGGCTCCTAGTGTGGATCACCCTTCTCTGAGTGTGAACCACACTATGGCAGCCCGCGTTCCTTCCTTAGCTGCACAACTTAGTAGTAATCCTCGCGGGGCAGCGTCATTGTGGATGTAGTGGTATTGGGTTAAGAAGGCGCTTCAATAGGACTGGCCTCAAACAAGATAAGGGCGAGCTCTGAAGCTCGCCCCTAGTACGCCTAGATTAACTGATCAATGACGGGAGTACAGTTAAAGATCGAGCCTAGCCTTCAAGAGCATCTTCTATGATATCGTTGTCTTCAAGATAGTCCAATGTCACAAGGGGATCTGTAAAGTCAAAGCCGGCATCGCGTGTTCCCTCAAGGATCTCATAGAATATTTCGATAATCCTCCTAGGCGTCATCAGCTCTTCTGGCAACCTATTGATGACGGCATCGACCGCGAGCTCATCGAAGGGGTAGAACCCTGTATGAGATGCGCCATCTACTCTATGCAGCTCTATAAGCTGTTGAACGAAATCTTTCGCGTCATGAGCTCGGAAGTGGCTCATCACAATCTTCTTCCTAACGCGCTCAAGTACGTACGCAGGGAAGATTGATTCGAGGTCGCTCGCGCTGATGCTAAGGCCGCCGACTAAGCAGAAGTTTTTTGGCAGCATATCGTAGAAATCACGGAGGAGGTCGTTCGTGTTCTGGCGCTCTTTCACAGACGCTCTATCAAGATCATCCAACTCATCGATGAAGAGGTAAGCAGCCTTCTTGAAGCGAACGTTCGAACCATTAATGCGAAGTGGGGATGTAAAGAGCTTCATGGTCGTTGCGAAGGTGCTCATCACCTTGTAGTCCTTGCTCTTGGCAAGTTCTAGTTTGGAGATGATGTCCTCGTGGCTCTGGCAATGAAGAATATGTCTAGCAATTGTTACTTGTTCTACGTTCGAGTAGAGGCGCGCGACTGCATCTTCATAGGTAAAATCTGCACCAAGATGATTTTCTGTTTTAAACTCAGCAATTCTCTCCTTCAGCCATTGGCCAAAGTTCAGCACGTCTCTTAGAAAGCGGGATCGATTAACAACAAAATGATTGATCGCTTGGCCAAAGCTCAGCTTGTCCTCAACCTTCAATGTTCTGATATAGTACGCGACAGACTGGAAGTTACCTGCTTGTGCATGCACGATCTGGTGCCTAGCCCAGAGGAGAGCATGAGACTTTCCTGTTCCCCATGTGCCATAAAGCATGATGAAGTGGGAGCGACCGTCTTCCCGAGTGCATTTTTCTAAGAACCGGACCAGAACGGTCTTCTGATCATCGTATCCAACCCATATGCCTGAACGTGGATCGTCCTCTTGATCCTCGTTCTGTCTGAACGGGTTTTCCTTCAGCTCAGCATGTTGATAAAACTCTTCGAGCTCCATTTAAGCCTCCTTAGCACGAACTTTGATGCGGTTCGCCGGACGCCGGCGAGCGATATCGAATGGGGTAGACTTTCTCATTAGCGTGTTCGCGTAGCGCAGTGCAACACCGACCTGCTTTCCTTCGAGGCGGATGCAAAGTTCCTCGTTGCTTGGCCCGCTATCGAGATGCCAACCTCTAGAGGTCATGTTGGCTGAACCAAGAATAGCTGTAGAGTCCGTTCGTGCATATTTACTATGTAGAGATGAGTCCGTTTCGAATACATAAAGCTTTGTGTGCAGTCGTGGATAGAAGAAGCAGTTGATACCGCTCTTCTGAAGTTTCTCGAATACTGGTAGCGTCGTATCGTCCATTTCTTTAACAACGATGTTGATATCGGTGCAATCATCCTTCGCTCTGAATATGAACCGTCCAAACGGATGCTTTTCTGTGAGATAGGATGGCTCGTAGAACGGAGAAGCAAGAAAGATCTTTTTAAACCTAAAATGAAGGCGAGATTTTAGGTATCTATGTAGTTGCAATGACTCATCTGAGAATAGAAACACATTCACCCCCTGAACAGGAAGTTGCCCTCTGATCCCGTTCTAGGAACAAAGATCAAAGTTGAGTTCTTCTGCTTCCGCTCTTCCTCAATAAAGGTCGGCAGGTCCGGTATCGCCCCGCTCTCTGCAGCCACAAGGGGCGCGAAAACGCATGACAGCACCGATGCAGGTAGCTTATCGCGGAGCAAGCTACGACTAGGGCTTAATTCTTTGAAAACTCCGAAAATTCGATGGACATGATTGAGCATCGTCTCTCGGTCAAAGGAGGTCATATGCTCATTGAGAGGAATCACGCTTTCAGCCGTGGCGCGTGAAACATCCCAAACACGAGGTATAGGGATCTTGTCTCTAAGCCGTTTAAGGTCAAGACGCAGCGATGCTAGCTGGTAATCATAGGGCCACAAGATAGCACCACCACTTGGCGTTCTTTCGCTTAATTGACAAATACGATCCAGGAATAAGGCGCCCATCTTGGTGAGTGACTTCTGCTCATCTAGAATGCCAAACTTCCGAGCCCATTCCGAGCGAGTTTGTACAGCTTTCCCAAGGAGATCTTTTGACAAGGGCTTCGGAGAATAGGAAGCACTTACTCGCGCTGGCTGACGTTGTGTGACCTTCGACTCGCTCGCGAAATCAAGGATCCTGACGACTTTATCTCTAGACGTGCCGGATAGGTATTGTGGTATGAAGACCTCACGCTTGCGGCCGATCAGTTCATTCAGAATGGTGTCAAGGTGATCGGTATCTCCTTTGGAAAGGAGCACATTAAGAAAGACGTCGGCGTCCGCTTCTGCTAGTTGACACACTTGGATCGCCGTTAATGCGGGCTCCAAACCTGAGGTTCCGTTGAGAGCTTTGTACACAATAGCTCCGGCCTCCAAAGGTGGCTGAGGTGCCACCATTTGGCCGACTTGGCTCGTATAGCCCAACGCAGTCACCACATCGAGAAAGTGCTCTGCGCGCTTCTTCTTGCCGTCGTGCGTCCCGGATGGCATCTCCCACTCTTTTGTGAGGCGGTACCACGTCGCACGATCCAACTCGCCCGTTTCGGCATACGCGACTATCAAGTCCCGAATACGAATAGGTACCGGCTCCAGTGCAACCGAGTATCCAATTCGGCGCATTAGCACATCATGTGCATCAGGCTGGACTATACCCGCCATGAGAAGTCACCCTCGGTCTAATCTGTACAAGAAGAACACGACTAGTGTGGCTGTCACCTATAAACGCCTGCCCAGGCCCCAGCAATCTTATTACATCTCCGAATTCCTTGACATCACTCCCGCTAAGTTTAACGGTGTTAACCGTCTTCGTAGGGATTCGCGATTGTGCGCTAGCTATATCCATTCCAAACGTAAGACGATGGCTTAAGCTTAGATTGACCTGGCTCAGTATCTGATCATCAACAGCTGAGGGCTGTTGGGTGGCAAGTACGAGAGAAAGTCCGCAATCGCGACCCCGTTTAACATACTCGACCAATGCACCGCGTGCAGGAGACGGGGCATTGCTAGGTGCCACCACGTGCGCTTCATCAATCATCAGCCAGACTCGGCTGGGATAATCCCTCTCATTCTCATCGCGCCCAAAAAAGGCGTTGGCTCGCCGCTGTTGGTTGTGGCGACCCATTCTTAGAAAGAGCTGCCGTGCTATGATTGCGGTTACGAGCGACTTGTCCTGATTGTTAAGATCTCTGAGCATGAAGACATTGCACTGACCTGCGTTAAGAAGATCATCGATGTCAAGACCGTCTGCTCCGAACAACCCGGAACGCCTGTAATTGTCGAGCTTATAGAGAAGGGAGTGGCGAGATTGTTCTGGAGTGTTAGGCCAGTTGTTATCGTTGTTTATGAAGTCCAACATGGACTGTATAGAGAAGTTGTCATCCCCTAGGTGTTCAAGTGTCACTCCTAGGATGTGCCCTTGAGCACTATATATTTCTTGCCCAACAAGCGTGCACCAGTCCTCCAGCGTAAGCTGGTTGGGCCTCAGACGAAACTCGACTTCGTCTCCGGTTATGCGTTGTGCTCCATGAGGAATATACAGGCGAATATTGGACAATGCGTTCGGCTCGATATTCCAACGCTGCAGTTCAGCAATCTGCTTTCTATGCTCAGGAATATTCGTTGACGGTGGGTAAGCTAAACTCCAAAACTGGCTTTGCGTGTCAATCAAAATAGAACATGCTGGAGTAACATTGTGCTGGATCGGAGATGGTGAATGAAGGCCAGATATACCTTCGAGTAGAACGCCTAGATCAAAGCTTTTGCCGCTTCCGCGAGTTCCTGTAATGTAAATCACATGCGGAAAGCTTAGATCAAGCCAGGTGTCACTGCCTAGGTAATTCTTTCCTGTTGTATTCTCCACAACCTTGCCGAGGTAGACAAAGTTCCGCTCTTCTCCTTCGGAGTTTTCTGATCCCAGGATCACATGGTTTCCCGGCGTCTTGGTCCTAATCTTCACAATAGGCTCTGATATTGTGAATGCAGATTTAGCTACTGCATTAGGGAAGCGGTTCACTTTGCACCCCGTGAAATCAGCTGATGGTACGTCCGGTACTTGTAGATCTCAACTGCGCCTGAATTTCTTAGGTAGTATACCATCGTCGGACGCAGTGCAGCAAGAAAGTGACTGTGGTTCGCGGCGGCGACAAATGCAATCCGGCCTTGTCTGAGTACCATACGACGAAGATTGTGAGCGACAATCGCAGCTGAGATCGGGTCGAGATCAGCGCAAAATTCGTCGATGAGCCAGACGGGCTGTTCTCGCAGGATAAGGTCGGCGAGCATGACGCGATAGCGTTGGCCACGGCTCAGCAGATTGAAGGGTTTAACAAAGACGAAGGCTTCTGACAAACCAACCTTGTGAAAAGTCGAGATTGTCGCCTCTGTGCCGTACTTCTTCGAAAAGTACTCGATCACCGGTTCGGTGCTGTCTACGGCACGGAGCCATCCCGCTGACGGGAGAGAGGCTGTGCCATTGAACGTGCGAGTTAGGTGGTGATCCTGGAATTCGGGATCGAGAGCACGAAGGAGAACGCTCTTCCCGCTCCCGCTAGCTCCTGCGATGAGGATGACGTGCCCAGGCCCTATCTCGATGTCCGTCTGGCGGAGGATGGTGGTGCTTAGCTCTTTCGATGTGATGCCAAAGCAGTCCGTTATGACCCGAACGCTTTCTGAGTCAGGCAATGTGTAATTGGAGCGAACTGAAAGTTGGCTGACGGCCAACCGGCGTGATGTAGATGTGCGCGGAGTTGTGGATCTGGTCGAGGGAGCAGCTTTACAGTTGGCAAGGAGATAACGCCTTGCGTAATCGTCCAGCCCGAGAAGATAGTAGCGTTGAGGAAAGCGAAGGATCGCACGATAGTAGTACCAGTCGGCTGCGTTAAATGTATTCGCGTTGCCGTCTGCTAGTAGAAGCTCCAGCCTGTCAAGGAATGAGTCGAAGTCCATGCCAGCGCGCTGCGCTGCATCTGAGAATTTGCTAAAATATTTGTTTTGCAGGCTCATTACGCCAAAAGTACTTTTTCTCCCCTTAGCCATAGACTTCATATCTTTTACTATGCGTTTCAGGTTGCCTTGGGTCGAGCCAACATAGTGGAAGCCAGACGATGTAACAAAGTCAATATGGTTAAGCATCTCTGCCGAGATCTCGAGGAAAAGGGGGCGACGGCCGCCCTGGTGCCATCGCTCCTGGCAATACTCTGTTGCGGTTTGTATTAGTAATTTGGCCAGTCCAAGACCACGATACTCTGGGCTTACCACGAGGCGAGCTATGCGTGCTATCCTGTTGACGTGGGCTGCCATCTCCTTTGCACCCCATTTAGACCAGCTTACGGGTTTACTGGGGTGTTCAAAGGGTGCAGAGAAAAGTTCGTGACGAGGTTTCATCATGAGCAGGGGCATCTGCAACTCGATGTAGCCTGCAGCCTGCTTGATCCCGTTGTAATCAGTGTAAAGAAGGAGAATAGCTTTCCGGCCACCAACATCCTTTGTCTCGTGATCCGGGTCATCTGATAGAGACTCGGAGCTTGTGCGATAATGAAAACGCTCAAGGTATTCGTATGAATCTAAGTCATCCTGATTTGTTATCTCCGTGATGGTCACATCATATCCGATATCTCCAATAGACTTAGTTGTTCGGCGAAAGAAATGCGGTGAAAGGCGAATAAAGTTTGATTGGCCTTCGCCAATCAGATAAAGCTGGTTTGGAGAAGATCCAGAAATAGCGATAGCATCTCCTTTGCCTACTAAGGCAAACGGATGAACCTTCTTCTGTGACTTTACTCCACGGTCGTCCTCTATGTTTAGAACCTTGACGTCACTTTTGCGCGACGCGGAAAGAACCTTGGCGCGAAATATCGTGCTCTCATTGACGGACGGCTGAAGACCCAAATCCATTTGGTTTGGGACTACAGCTGGCTCTTCATTCCTGAGTTCGTCCAGGGTGTTCTGAGAGGGTGCATCGTCGGCGGAAGCGGTGATACCCATATCGATTGGCTGATGCGTTTTCCGCTCATCGGACATCATGTTGCGGTCATCGGAGGCAGTGTCGGGCTTATCGCGATGCATAAGGCGCTCAGTCAGGAAACGGATAATGATGCCAGCTGAGCCGAATGCAGTTCGGTTTGCTCCTCTGGCGCTAACCGGGACAATACACAATCGGCTCCGAGAGGGCCAGGTCCTAAACACCTATAGAAGGTGTTCTCCGTCTCGCGCTCCGCTGGACGCCGTGCCCGCTAATGGCTGCATGGACTCCGCTGTGGAAGCGAGGTAGGCAGCTCGCGGGCGTTCTCCAAGACCGGTACATATCGAGATATATGGTATGTACCCAGCGACGTGACGCAACGCACCGTTCGGTGATCCGCGAACAGCTTGTATGGGCGGCAACAAACAGGATGGGCTTTCGGCACTCCAGACTCGACTAGGATCGGGTCGCGTGAGGGTTGGTTCTCAGGGCTGGTGTTCGTCCACCGGTCCGAAAGAGTGGTATCGCTCATCCATCTATCATCGGGTGGACGGCTGTTGGAGCTCTGGTCGTCGCCATGCCTAAGCACATTGCTCATCGCTCCCGGTATGGTACTGGACCTTGGTGAGGCTATGCGCTTTGCCGCTAGGCGCTGGCTACTGTGACTACGTACGCCACCTACGTTCTTTAGGTGACTAGTTAGTGACTATCCTAGGAGGGAGGCAAAAAAATCGCCGCTAACCCATTGGATTAGCGGCGAGTTGAACAGGGAGGCTTCACGTCTGGGAGACGCTGGGTCCGAGGACCCAACCCCGGAGGGGAGACCTCCGGGACGAAACATCAGATGCTGCGTCGCAACATCCAACGATCAAA
>Ga0206117_101104_pt1 | contig 16393 bp, 11 predicted proteins | sample 3A5Ametagenome_FD_177997 | JGI IMG/M metagenome (GOLD analysis project Ga0206117, IMG submission 177997) | Enriched microbial communities from leaf-cutter ant dump, University of Wisconsin, Madison, United States - 3A5A | ecosystem: Environmental > Terrestrial > Nest > Insects nest > Nest dump... | reverse complement strand
ATTTTAAGCCGAACTTAACTGATAAGGAAAATTTAAGTACACTACATGTCACTACCGTAATATTTGGTTTAATGGGCATGGGTACAGGATTGGCGATGATTGGCGTAAAGAGTTTGCTTGATATTTGGTGGGAGCTGTCGGGCATATTTGCGGGCGGGATGCTAGGTTTGTTCCTCTTGGGAATGATCAGTAAAAAAGCCAAAAATACCGAAGCTTTTACTGCTACATTAATTGGTATTGCGGTAATCCTTTGGATGACTTTCTCCAACTTCATTCCTGAACAGTATGAGTTTTTAAGAAGTCCGTTCCATAAAAATATGATCATTGTAGTGGGCACGCTTACCATTTTCCTCGCTGGCGTCATCATCACCAAGTTAAAGGGGAACAAACAATAAGCTTTAGAAGCATAGCATTTAATCGATTTTGAATTAAGAAGACTTTAAGAAGATAACATGAACACGAAAAAAGGATTTATCCCAGTAATGCTTACGCCTTTTAAGGACAATGGTGCTGTAGATTTTGACGGATTGACTAAGTTAACGGAGCTTTATCTCGAAGCTGGGGCTGCTGGATTATTTGCCAATTGCCTGTCTAGCGAAATGTTTGAGCTTTCTGAAGCGGAACGAATTGCTACCGTAAAACATGTGGTGAAATTGGCCAATGGGAAAGTGCCAGTAGTTGCTACTGGAACTTTTGGGGGAGAAATTGCCAAACAAGCTGATTTTGTAAAACGTATTTACGATACAAAGGTAGATGCTGTAATTGGTATTACGGGTTTATTGGCCGATGAAAACGATAATGATGAAGTGTTTGAAGAGAATGTACACCGTCTTTTGCAACAGACAGATAATATACCAATGGGTTTTTATGAATGTCCAGTGCCTTATAAAAGAGTAATTAGCCCTAAGCAGTTGGGGAACTTAGTGGCTACAGGAAGAGTAACCTATCATAAAGACACCTGTTTAAATATTGAACAAATTAAAGAAAAGCTGGAATTAACTAAAGGCGCTGCAAACTTTGGACTTTACGATGCTTATATGGTGCATGCGGTGGCGTCGCTTAAAGCGGGTTCAGCTGGTTTGTCATGTATTCAAGGTAATTATTTTCCGGAACTGTTGGTATGGTTGTGCAATTATTACAATAGCAGCAATTTGCAAAGCGAAGTGACTTTAGTACAACAGTTTTTTATTGACCAAATGGATGTGATGCATGAGGTGTATCCAACAGTAGCAAAATATTATCTACAAAAGAGAGGGTTACAGATTTCAACTTTTACACGCAGAACTGGCATAGGAGCATTCAATGCTGAAGTGAAAGCTAAGGTTGACCAACTTTTTGAAGATTACACCAGCTTAAAGGAACGAATTAACCTCGATAGCGTGTTGGCGTAGAACGAAAATGGTCTGTAATGGATTATTATTTTTGGTTTGGGCTCCTGCTATTGAAGTAGGAGCTTTTTTATGAGAACAATCATGATGAAAACAAAATTGGCATTAGGAATAGCTTTGTGCTTATTCTTAAATTTTGCAAAAGCGCAGTTGGTAGCACCTGCTTTGGTAAGCGGTCAGCCTATTAAAAATGGTAATGCAAGCGGTTACGGTCGACTTTCATTGCCATTTTACAATGGTCATAACATGGGATTTGCTGCAGTGAAAAATAAGGAGGCCAAAGATTTATTTCTGCAAGGCACCGATGGCCATGGTAGGGGAACTTACTTATATGCCTACAAAGGATTATCGCCTGATGGCACGCCCATTTTTGCTGAACCGATTAAAGTTATCGTACCTTTTGAAGATAAGGGTGACAACCGAGGGCTTATTGTACAAGATAAAAGTGGAAAGATTTACGGAGTATGGTCATTTGGCCAATCTTTACGTTATGCCGAGTTTAACAAAAGCAACTATAGCTTCTCCGAGCTAAAGCGCATTAACATTAAGGGACAACCAAGAGGCTATTCTAATTTCGGGATTGTACCATTGAAAGATGGCAGATTGTTCTTTTTGTTTTCAGTGGGGCAAGATGGCGTGTTCAGCAATGGGAAAGATTTTCCAAAAATGATTACGTACAATGCTGAAGGTTTTTGGCCTTACGAGCTCCGTAAAATGGGAGTGTTTGGTGGCATAGCCGATGGTTTGGAAACGCCAACAGTTAACATCAAACAACTAACGGAACTTGACCAAGCGATATTCACCATAGACGGTTTTGTGAAGTTTTCGAATGCAAAGGATAGCTACATTCTTTCGGGGACCCGTTTGGGCAATATCTTATTTTACAAACTAGATGAAAATTCAGGAAGCCTAGCCAAACGTAAATATGCGGTTAATGCTGAAGGTATTTTATTACGTAATCCAGGAGTACATTCGTCGCCAGCTTATTTTTTTGACAGTGAACAAAATCAAGGTTTAATTACCGTTGGTGAGGGTGGGGTGTATTATTATAAGAATACCAATAAAATAGATAAAAATGGAAACTTAGTGATGAGCGAACCTGTGCATGTGCTGCAGCAAAATCCTAATGTGTATGGCGGTTCTTTAGTGCAACCATCGGTAGCTGATTGGGATGGTGATGGCAAATTGGATATCATAGCCGGTAATTCTATGGGCTTTTTGTTTTTCTATAAAAATACAGGAAGCAATCAATATCCAATTTATGGTGACCCCGAACCTTTAGTGGCCGACGGTAAAGTAATCCATGTGCAGCCTGGTTACAGAGAGGACATTCAGGGGCCTGGGGAAGCCAGATGGGGTTATACCTCTCCAAATGTAATTGATTGGGATGGTGACGGTTTGTTGGATATTTTAACAGGAGATAGTCGTGGTAAGTTTATGGTTTACCTGAATATTGGAACCAAAACAGCTCCTAAGCTAGACAGAGAGCATACGCTGTATCTAGATGGCATGGATATGTACGGCACTTGGCGCACCAGACCAGGGGCTGCAAAATTAGGGGGTAGAATGGCCTACATCACTTTGGATAAAGAGGACGAATTTCACCTTTATTGGCAGTTGGATAAATATAATTTGGAAGATGGCGGTAAACTAAAAATGGGTGATAAAAACATTAGAGGAAATAGGTTAGGTGGGGGTACGGTTGGTCGTGCGAAGTTTGAAATTGTAGATTGGGATGGCGACGGAGTGAAAGATCTTTTGGTAGGTACTTACGGCAAACAATCTATTCCTGATACGCTTACAGGACTTCCCGTAAATATGAAACCTAAACGTGGATCAACCATTCTTTTCCTGAAAAACGTGGGCACTGATGTGAAACCTAACTACGAATTTCCAAAAGTATTGAAGTTTAAAGGTCAGAATATTTCCCTTGGGGGACACGAGATAGGTGGCTGTGTAGCGGCAATAGGTACTGGTAATAACCCGATGAATTTGGTAGTGGGTATAGAAACAGGGGTATTTATGTTTTATGATAGGAAAGATTTGAGTTGGTGAAAATTTTAACCATCTTAGACATCTAAGAGCATTTTAGTTTTTGGTATTATGCTTAGGTGGATTACGGGTATTAGATGTTAGATTTTGTTTTAACCATCTTAGACATCTAAGAACATTTTAGTTTTTGGTATTATGCTTAAATGAACTAAGGTGTCTTAGGTGGTTTATTTTTTAATCACTTTACATTTTAGTTTTAACCACTTAGGAATTAAGGGACATTAAGTTTTGTTGGACAGGACCTTAATTATCTTCACTTCTTAATGTTTCATTTTTTAGCTTTTCAATATTCTCAAGTGGTTTATTGTTTTCTTCGTTTTGAAGAATTTTAACTTCCTAAAATAGCCAATGCCAAACTGGTAAATTATACAGGGCAATATCCTATAAATATTAGCCAATAATAGGCAAAATAGCAATGTGGTAGTTCGGTAACTTTAAATAACTGAATATAAACACCATACTGTATGAAAATGAAAATCTCTCTTGTGGCTTAGAGCTACAACTCCTTTTTGTTTAGAAAAGTCAGACATCAATCCTGAAGCAGTCTATTTATTGAAGGCTTCTTCGCTAAGAAATAAAATAAACCAAACAAACTAAATAAACACGTATGAAGAAAAATCTACTTAACCTTATTCTGTTGGCTTGTACTAGCTTTGCCGCGCAAGCTCAAATCTTTTCTCAGGATTTTGGTGATGCAAGTGCGAACGCCGTAGATGCGTCAGTTTTTGCTACCTCATCAAACCCAACTAAAAAGATGTTCACCTTCATTAGCAATTATGGTAATTCTAAATCCAGCATTGTAGATGGTAAATTGCAGTTTAATAAAACGGCTAATTCAACCACACATTTTGTCAGAAATTTAGATTTTGCACCTAACCCTAAACTGATCAAGACTAGCTTTAAATTCCAGTGTATGGATGCTGTGGGCGACTTCAGCCTTAACCAAGCTACTTTTATGTTAGGTGCTAATTTTCTTAATGATGCGACACAGCCAAGTCAGGCAGACACGCACAGTAAATTTGGTATTAGCATGAGTGGCACAGATTTTAAATTGAATGTGGTAAGTAATCAACCAAACACTACTACTACTCAATCATCTGTTACGTTTAGTGGCCAACAAACCCTTACTTTTATAGCTAACAATAGTGGTGCAGTACAAAAATATATGGCGCCAGATGGCAGTACAGAAACTGTGGCTGATGATACTTGGGATTTATGGGTAGGAAACACCAAAGTGTACAATGACATTGCGGCCTACGGGAATTCAGATATCAAACATTTTAGGTTTAGCATGCTATCAGCATCCGCAACTATTGCTACCGTAAAAGTGCTGTTTGATGATATCGAAATCCAAAACCTGTACGATATGCTGGCTTGGGATTTTAGTGGACAAATAGGGGCGTTAACAGGAGCAGCAAATCCAAGTGTTAATCAAGCGGGATTGGAAAATTCCGTGTTGATAAGAGGTGGAGGTTTAGTAGAAGGTAGCTTTAATAACTCCTACTTTTCTACAGTAAGCCCTGCTTCACCAACTAAGACCGATGCCATTACCAATGGTACTTTTTATTCTTTTACGGTTAAACCTAAGGCTAATTATACGGCCTCATTAACCACGTTAAATTCGAAAGTAAGACGTAATACTACTGGACCTAAAAAAATACAATGGCAGTATAGCACTAACGGAACTACTTTCATAGACTTAGGTGCTGAAGTAGATTTAGGCACTACTTCTGACGGGGAAGTGCAGGCGCCTATCAATCTTACTGGAATTGCGGCCTTGCAAAATGTAGGCCCTTCAACCACCGTTACTTTCAGATTGATAGGGTGGGATGCAGCGGATGGTGGTGGTTTTGCGGTGGGTAGGATTACAAGTAATGCTTCGGGTAATTCACTGTTTTTAGAAGGTACAGTACAAGAAACTGCTTTGCCTGTAACCCTTACTTCTTTCAAGGCCAATAAACAAAATAATACGGTTCGTTTAAACTGGATTACAGCCTCAGAAGAAAACAATAGCTATTTTGAAATCTTAAGAGCTGGCGATGATCAAAAATTTGTAAGTATTGGTAAAGTTAAAGGAAGTGGAACAGTCTCAGGAGCTAAATCTTACAACTTTATCGATCAAAATCCATTACCTGGCACTAATTATTATCAATTGAGCCAAACAGATGCAGATGGTAAAAACAAGCAAATTGGGACAGTTCAATATGTGAAGTTTGATTTTTCTAATACCTCACTTACGGTATTGCAAACTACCAATTCTCAGGAAGTAAAAGCACTGCTGAATATTGAAAAAGCAGGTAAGGCAAATGTATTGGTGTACAATATCTCTGGAAATCCACTTTATCAAGGCCAGTTTAATTTGAATAGCGGTATTAACGAAATTGTTGCTCCTGTTAGTTTAAGCAGAGGAATGTACATTTTGAAGGTAAAAACACAATCCGGAGAAATTTGGCAAACAAAATTTGTGAAATAAAATATTTAAGCACTGAAGTGTATGAAGCTTTTTATTCATTTTAGTGCTAAATAAACCAAGTAAACCAAAACGTATGAGAAGAATTTACCTTACCCTGGTGGTATTGGCTATGCTTATGGCCGATACCCTAAAAGCACAAGTAATTGTTGGCAGGAATTTAAGTCAGTTAGAGATGGATAACGTTACTCTAGCCAAGGATAAAATTTATCTGGTCAATCTCAAATCAGCTAGTATTAACCAAACGATCAAGCTCATTAAGTGAGGAAAAAAGTATCGATTTATTTTTCGCCTTTTTGAGGTGAGCAGGAATCTATGTGTCTAAAAATCACATTTATCTTTAAAAATATGCAGCTAAAATTAATACCAATAGGTCTTTTGCTTTTATTGTTGAGCGTTTTTTTTACTTCGGTGAAAGCGCAGCAAACATTAAAAAAAATCAACCTTAAAGTTATAGATGCCGATCGGAACGAACCGCTGGGTGGGGTAGTTGTAGGCTCCGTTTTAGACAAAAAGAAATCAGCCATAACCGATGAAGAAGGGATGTTCGTTATCACTTTGTCAGAAGCAGATACTTTGGTGATTTCACATATTGGCTACCAACGTCAGCGAATAGCAGTAAAGAAAATCACTGGAAATACAATTATCTTAAAATCAATAGCCACCCAATTAGAAGATGTGATTATTATTGGTTACGGTACGGCCAAGAGGGATGAAATAGCGGGTTCGGTGGCCAAAGTAGATATCGAAGAGATGAAAAAAGCTCCTGTAACCTCCTTTGAACAGGCTTTGCAAGGACGAATAGCAGGACTGCAAATATCAGCTAATGATGGCCAGCCCGGTGATGAAATGAACGTGGTGATCAGGGGAGGAAATTCGCTTACGCAAAGCAACGCTCCTTTGTATGTGATTGATGGTTTTCCAGTAGAAGACCCCTCCCTAAGTGCGCTTAATCCTGATGATATTGCTTCCATCACCATTTTAAAGGATGCCGCTTCAACGGCTGTTTATGGTGCCAGGGGTGCTAATGGCGTAATTGTGATTGAAACCAAGAGAGGTCAAGAAGGGAAGCCCTCGTTTAGTTATCAGCTGAACTATGGTATGCAAAATTCTAATAAACGTATGGATGTGATGAATCCTTACGAATTTGTGAAATATCAGCTAGAATTTAACCCAACACGAGCAACCAGTACCTATCTCATTAACGGACGTACTTTGGATAGCTATAAGGATATCAAGGGGATCGATTGGCAAGAAGCGGTATTTAGAACAGGAGCCTATCAGCAGCACAACATTAGTGTAACAGGAGGAACCAAACAATCTAAATACATGATTTCGGCAGCGATCCTTGATCAACAGGGAATGATCATCAATACGGGTTTCAAACGTTATCAGGGCCGGTTAGCATTAGATCAAAGTTTTTCAAAACGAGTAACTTTTAGGTTAAGAGCTGATTACAGTAGTCAAGAAGCTTACGGGCAACGAGTGGCCGCTTCTAACGCTGACAGTAATGGGGCACAAGCCACCAGTTATTTGCTTTTCGGTACTTGGGGTTACCGACCAGTTAGTGGAAATGTAGACGAGAATTTGGAAGATGACCTATTGGATCCAACCATCCAACTCTCCACAGATTCGAGAATTAATCCAGTAATGTCGGCCAATAACGAATACAATAGCAACAAAATCCAGAACCTTAATGCAAATGCTTTTGTCAATTTCAATATTATGGAAGGATTGGATTTTAAGATTTCTGGAGGAATCAGTAATAGAAATTCCCGAGTTGATGAGTTTTATAACAGCAAAACTTCTAGGGGTAATATCAATATTTATGGTAACACTGCAAGGGGTATTAATGGTGCTATTGATTTTCCTTCAAGATTTAGCTGGACCAATGAAAATACGCTTAACTACACCAAGCAGTTTAATAAAATACATCGTATCAATGCGGTAATAGGTTTTACTATGCAAGAAGTAAAAACTTCTTCTTATGGTTTTGCTACTCGCCGTATTGCCGATGAAAGTTTGGGTATGCCAAGCTTAGCTTTGGGTACACCTTATCAGGTAGGCGCAATGGAATCAAGAAATACCTTGCTCTCGGGTCTAGGCAGAATCAATTATAACTATAGATCTAAGTATACCCTAGAATTCAGTATGCGTGCTGATGGTTCTTCTAAATTCAGACCTGAAAACCGTTGGGGTTATTTTCCAGCAGCAAGTTTTGCATGGTTGGCAAGCCGCGAAAAATTCTTGAAGAATATCAAAGTCATTAGCAATGCTAAATTCCGAGCTAGCTACGGATTGTCGGGGAATAACCGTGTAGGTGATTTCTCTTATTTGTCTACTATTGGTTACCCTATGGCAAATGCCTATTCTTTCCAAAATCAAACGCCACAATTGGGGAGCTGGTTAAGCAATTTAGGTAATCCGCAATTAACTTGGGAAACCACCGCTCAATTAGATATAGGGGCTGATATCTCATTTCTAAAAGATAGGATTAACCTAACAGTAGATTACTACAATAAGAACACTAAAGATTTGCTGCTCAATGCCGATATTCCTACTACTACGGGTTATTCAAAAGTATTTAGAAATATTGGGAAGGTACAAAACAAGGGCTGGGAGTTTACCTTGTCTACCGTCAACATTAAGAAAGCAAACTTTTCATGGTCTAGTAATTTCAACATCTCCTTTAATAAAAATAAGGTGTTGGAGTTGGCCGATAATCAGGAGGTTTTCTTGAGTCGCGTATCATGGACCAGCACTTTTAATGGAACTCCTCTGTATTTAACTAAAGTGGGCCAGCCCGTATCTCAGTTTTATGGGTATGCTTTTGATGGCGTTTATCAATATGCCGATTTCAACCAAATGGCTGATGGAAGCTATAAATTAAAATCGGGAATTTCTGATAATGGTACAGATAGGGAAAGCATTCAGCCTGGCGATGTTAAATACAAGGACATGAACGGGGATATGGTCATCAATGACCAGGATATGGTGGTAATTGGTAGAACTTTGCCCAAACATACAGGTGGTTTTTCGAATGTGTTCCAATATAAATCATTTACCCTTAGTGCTTTGTTGCAATGGAGTTATGGTAACAACATCTTTAACGCAAATAGGGTAGTGTTTGAGGGCAATGAAATTAACCGTAACAATGTGAACCAATTTGCTGCTTATCAAAACAGGTGGACGCCCACCAATCCTAGCAATACTATGTTTAGGGCAGGTGGTTCAGGGCCATTGGGTGCTTATTCATCACGTACTATCGAAGATGGTTCTTACCTCAGGTTAAAAACGGTAGCCTTGGCATATTTAATTCCCGCAAAGTGGTCGGCAAAAATTGGTTTGAACAAGTTACAGATTACGGCATCAGGGCAAAACCTAGTTACTTGGACCAAATATTCGGGCATGGACCCAGAAGTTTCGGTGCGTAATACCATTCTTACCCCAGGTTTCGATTACTCGGCTTATCCGCTACCTCGAACAATTGTATTTGGTTTACAGGCATCATTTTAAGGAGGTTTTTATGAAAAGGAAATATCAAATCATTATAACGTTGTTAGCTATTGTATTTATCAGTTCGTGTGCTAAGTTTTTAGATGTAAAACCTAAAGATTCTATACTGCCTGAAGAGTACTTTGAAACAGAAGTACAATTAAATAAAGCCCTTATTGGCGTTTACGATGTGTTGGGTAACTCTGCACTTTATGGAAATTACATGCATGGACGTATGGGTTTAGATGCCGATGAAGGTTTTCAGCGCAGTTCCACTTTGGTGACAGGTCCCATCACTTACGACGTGGAAGCGGCAGATTTAACGGTGAAGAATTTTTGGGCCGCTTTGTACGATGGCATCAATCGAGCTAATTTTTTATTGGAAAATATCCATCGTCCTCAAATGGATGAAACTAAGAGGAATGAAATTAGGGGCCAAGTACTTTTTCTAAGAGGCTACTATTATTTTCTATTGGTATCCAACTTTGGCGATGTGCCTTTAATTACTATGGCCACCAAATCCATTGGCAACACACAAATTGCACGTACTCCTTCTAAGCAGGTTTATGAACAGATAGAAAAAGACATGCTAGCTGCGGAACCATTGGTGAAAAGTGCAACAGAAATTGGGTTTGGGGGTAAAATTAGCAAATCTGCCATTTGGGGAATATTGGCCAAAGTTTATTTGTATTGGGCAGGTAATCCCTTAAAAGACCAGGCCAAATACGAAGAAGCTAGAAAATGGTCTTTAAAGGTAATTACCTCAGGAGAACATGTTTTAAATTCTTCCTACCAGCAAATTTTTATCAACTACGCCCAAGACAAGTACGACATTAAAGAAAGCATTTGGGAAGTAGAATTTTGGGGAAATGATGCCGAAGCTTACACAGAATCGGGCAGAGTAGGGAGTGTATTAGGCATTGCCAACTCCACTGATGACCCTGTGGTAGGCAGAGTGTTGGGGTATATTAATGCTACGGCTACGCAATACAGAAGATATGAAGATACTGATTTGCGTCGAGACTGGACCATTGGTCCTTTCAGATATAGTGGAACACCGCCTGTTAAAATCAATTACAGTGCTACTCAAATCTATCAACGCAACGTTGGCAAATGGCGCCGTGAATATGAAGTAGTTTCTCCAAAATCTATTGTTTCTACCCCGCAAAACTATCCATTGTTACGCTATAGCGATGTGTTGCTAATGTATGCCGAAGCAGAAACGGAAGTGAACGGTACGCCAACCAACGCAGCATATAATGCCATTAATCAAGTGCGTAGACGAGGTTATGGAAAGGATATCAATACGCCTAATGCCACCATCGATTTTTCAGGAATGGGGAAAGCTAGTTTCTTAAGTGCATTGCAAGACGAAAGAAGCCGAGAACTCGCCTTCGAGTCCATTCGCAAAGGTGATTTGGTTCGATGGGGACTGCTCGTGAATAAAATGAAAACGGTAGAGGCTGATTTTGGAAAAGACATTGTTCCGGATAACCTCAAGCATGGCGCTAAAACTTTCAAAAGTGCTTCGGCAAGAGACGTGGTGTTTCCTATCCCAGCCTATGAAATGTCTTTAAATAGATTATTGGTTCAAAATTATGGATGGTAAAATTTCGGATGATGAAAAACACAAAAATATATGCGGTTTTATTGGGCTTTTGTTTAGCCTCCTGCGATAAAGAAAAGCCACTTAATGAACCTGCTTTTGACGTAAAGGCTATTGCCACTACTTACAAAGTAGGCGATAGGGTAGAATTTAATTTAAGCGGCAATCCAGATATTGTGAGCTTCTATTCAGGAGAAGTAGGCAATGATTATAACTATGTTCAAGGCAGGGTAATGCCTGCCACTAGTGCTTTGTCATTTACCACTCGTGTACTCGCCGCTGGGCAATCCAATCAGTTTGAAGTATTGGCGTCTTCAAATTTTAATGGTATTTATACGTTGGAAAATGTGCAGGCAGCTACTTGGGTGCCACTTAATAGCCGCTTTACTTTGGCTACGGCAAATACGGAAGTCAACTCAGGTATAGCCAGCATCAATGATGCACTAGCTAAAGATAAGGCTATTTACATCGGTTTCCGATACAAAACAAAAGCAAAACAAAATGCAGGTAACTTGCTGGGAGCCCGTTGGCGGGTAACTAATTTTTCATTCCTTATTGCTTCGGCTATTTCTTCGGAAGAAAAAGCGCTTAGTGGCAGTGCGGGTTGGAATGTAGTCACTAGTAGCGATTATGAAACCAATCGTGTTCGCATTACCAGTGCTTACTTGGAATTTATGGGCAATGCCACCAATACGGCAGTAGATACCGAAGGCTGGATCATTACTTATCCCATCCTGTTCGATGGATTTATTACGTATTTACCAGATAAGTCTAAACCAATTAAGAGCATCGGTAGTCAAAGCGTACAAAACTACACCCATATATATCAACAACCAGGCACCTATAAGGCAATTTTTATAGCTGCAAATGCCAACACAGAAGGCTCTAAGCAAATCAAAAAAGAAATTACTTTAAATATTATCCCTTAAGCTATGATGAAGAAACTCGTTTTAAGCATCGCTTGCATATTATTGCTCAACATGGGCTTGCAAGCGCAAGATACGCCTCGCAAATACAGTTCGTTTCCGTTTAATGCCCAAAGCCTAAAAGAAATTGGCTGCAGTACAGAGCAGATTAAAAAGATTACGGAAATCAGAAAAGCAGTGATGGACGAGCGCAAGAAAGTAACAGAAGATACTTCGCTTTCGGAACGTGACAAAAAACTGGAGCAACGAAAACTCATCGACAAAAGCAAAGTGCAAATGATGGAAGTGTTAACCGATGAACAAAAGCAAAAGGTAGAAGAGTTTAACAAGAAGGTGAAAGAAGAAAAATCGGAAAGCTAGAATGAAGAAGATAATAGTCGCCCTATTGTATATATGTGGGCTAGGTAATGTGCAGGCAAAAGTGATATTACCTTATGTGTTTAGCAATGGGATGGTATTGCAACAGCAAAGTAATGCTGCTATTTGGGGTAAAACTGCTCCTGGAGCATCGGTAAATGTGGTGACTTCTTGGAATAAAAAAGAATATAAGGTAAAAGCCAATGCCGATAGTACCTGGAAGCTCAAAGTAGAGACCCCAAAAGCAGGTGGACCTTATCAAATTAACATTAATGATGGTGATTTATTAACCATTAAAGACGTGTTTATTGGAGAAGTTTGGTTCATTTCTGGTCAATCTAATATGGAAATGGGTTTACGTGGAATGGGACCAGAGCAGCCTATACATGGCGGACCAGAGGCTATTGCTAACGCAAGTAATGAAAAAATTAGATTTTTTAGAAGCCAGCACAAAGTTTGGGGAACACCTACCGACAATTTAAGGGGCAGATGGCAAACAGCTAGCCCTACGAGTTCTCCTTTGTTTAGTGCATTGGGTTATTTCTTTGCGCTTAAACTCCAAAAACAATTAAATATTCCTGTTGGGATTGTGCAAGTGGCTTATGGTGGTACACCTATAGAAGCTTGGATGAGCAAAGAAAGCTTGACGCCCTTTGCTACAGAGGTAAAAATACCTGAAGAAAAAAACGAGGCTATAGAAAACAAAGGCACGCCTACCAGTTTATTTAATGGTATGATCAGTCCCATGATTGGCTTTACCGTAAAAGGAATGCTTTGGTATCAGGGGGAACATAATCGACGTTATCCTGCACTTTATGCCAAGCTTTTTCCGGTGATGGTAGCTGATTGGCGCAAGAGATGGGATAATGGCGAGTTTCCTTTTTACTTTGTGCAGATAGCACCTTATCCTAAGCCAGAAAATTGGATGGCTTACAGCCCTTTCTTGCGTGAAGCACAATTGAATAGTTCAACCTTAATTCCAAATGCTGGCATGGTGGTAAACGTAGATTTGGGTAGTGAAAAGGTGAGCCACACACCTTATAAAGAAAAATTGGCAGATAGAATGTTGGCGATGGTACTCCACAGAAATTATGGTTTCAAGGAATTGGCTTATCAAGGGCCTGCCTATAAAGCAATAAACGTACAAGGAAATACGGCAATCTTAAGTTTTAACCATGCTGAAAAAGGCTTGAAGTTTAGCGAAGAAAACAATGCTAATTTTGAGGTGGCTGGTGCCGACAAAAAGTTTTATCCTGCTTCTGAGGTTAAAATTAAAGGCAATATCATTGAAATTAATGCTTCGGAAGTAAATAAGCCAGTAGCTGTACGTTATGCTTTTAAAGGTTGGGTAGTGGGGAATTTATATAATACTGAGGGTTTTCCTGCATCCTCATTCAGAACCGATAACTGGGAAATACCAAAGTAACTTCTTTCCCGTCATTGCGAGGTATATAGCCTGCTCCGAAACTTCGGAGAAGCAATCTTACAACAATAGAAAAGTTAAAATCATTTAGCTTTAGGATTGGTTTGCTTCGCAATGACGAATTTAGGAATGACTTTATAATAACAATGATTGACATGAATAAAATAATAACCATATTGATTTGCTTTTTGCTTCATTCGCAAGTATCCACAGCAAAAGTTACTTTGCCTAATTTCTTTGCTAATGGCATGGTATTGCAACAACAATCTCAAGTAAATTTTTGGGGTAAAAGTAGTAACCCCTCAAAAGTATTAAGTATTAGCACTTCTTGGGATAAAAAGAAATATGAAGTAAGCACTGATGCCGACGGCAAATGGAAAATAAAATTAGCCACGCCAAAAGCTGGTGGGCCATATACCATAACTATTAATGATGGCGATAATTTCCAATTAAGTGAAATATGGATAGGAGAGGTTTGGTTGGTCTCAGGACAATCGAATATGGAGATGCCAGTGCAAGGCTTTAAAGACCAACCCGTGCTAAACGCTTCGGAAATCTTTAAAAATGCCACCAACAAAAATATTCATGTGTTTAGAACCATTAAAGAAGCAAAAGGCACCGCAGTAGATAACATGCGTGGTAATTGGCAAGTGGCCGATTCAGCAGCAATCCGTCTTTTTAGTGCTGTGGGGTATCTTTTTGCGGTGGAACTGCAGCAGAAATTGAAAGTGCCTGTAGGTATTGTCCAATCTGCTTGGGGCGGTACAGGTGTCGAATCGTGGATGAGCGCCGAAACGCTGAAAGGCTTCGATAAATATCAACCAAAAGAAGCTGGCACTGTGCAAAAAACAGATAGAAATGCACCATCAGCATTATTCAATGGCATGATTAATCCGCTTATTGGTTATGGTATTAAGGGCGTGCTTTGGTATCAAGGCGAACGCAATCACCGCGAACCAGAATTGTATGCGCAAATGTTCCCTAAAATGATTGCCGATTGGAGGGCACGTTGGAATATTGGAGATTTTCCATTTTACTACGTACAATTAGCCCCTATAGAATCGGTAAAGGATGGAGAGCAAATTTCGCTTTCGGCTTTGTTTAGGGAAATGCAGTACAACACTCAATTCTCAGTGCCGAATGCGGGCATGTCGGTAACCTTAGATGCTGGGGAGCAAAAGGTCATTCATCCTGCCAACAAACCAGCCGTAGCCAAACGTTTGGCGGCCATTGCGCTGAACCAAAATTATGGCTTTAAAGAAATTGCCTACGCTGGACCAAGCTATAAAAGTTTTACCGTTAAAGGCAATCAACTAACCCTTAATTTCGACCATGCCGAAAAAGGATTGAAAGCTTTTACTACGCCTAGTATAAACTTTGAATTGGCAGGGGCCGATAAGGTGTTTCATCCTGCAAAGGCCGAAATAAAGGGTAATACTGTCGTTTTACAAACAGATAACGTGCAAAAGCCAGTAGCCGCACGCTACGGTTTTAAAATGTGGGTAATGGGCGATTTGTATAATGCAGAAGGTTTGCCAGCTTCGTCTTTTAGAACCGATAATTGGTTTGCACCGGAATATGGCAAAAAATAATTTGTTAAAAAATATCAAAACCAGTACAATGTATTCTAATATTGAATATATTTAATTAATTAAATATAAATTCTTGATGAAAAAATTATTGTTTACGCTATTTATTGCGTGTTTTACCGTAGTATTTGCAAACGCTCAGGATGCTCCTAAAAAGAAAACTTCTTTTGGTTGGGACAAAGCTTCGCTTACCGAACTTGGTTGTGATGCAGAAACGATTAAAAAAATTGCTGCAGTAAAAAAAGAGGCTACAGAGAAGAGGCAGAAGATTGAGGAAGATGCTAATTTAGATGAGAAAGCGAAAAAAGCAGCCGTTAAAGTAGTAGTTAAAGAGAGAAACGATGCGATGATGGCCTTCTTGAACGACGAGCAAAAGAAAAAAGTAGAGGAAATTAATGCCAAGCTAAAAGAAGAAGCTAAGGCTGGAGGCAACTAAAAATACCTTATTTAAATTCCAGTGAGGGATAAGTCAATTGTTGAAATTGGTTTATCCCTTTTTTATGTTTAAAAATTTCTGCCCATCCTTAAAAGAACCATGATAAAATTGTATAAAAATTGGGAAAGAAAAGTAATACTAATTTTATACGATACCGTTAAATTAGCCAAATGCTAAATGGCAAATATAAATAGGTTCTATGAACTTGCCAGCATAGCGTAAATAGCCAAATATATATTGATATGAAACTCAAGTTTTTTTTAAGTGCGCTTTCCCTGTTTTTTCTTTCTACAGCCAGCTGGGCCAAGGTCACATTGCCATCGGTGTTTTCAAATGGAATGGTATTGCAACGAAATGCCGAAGTAGCTGTATGGGGTAGCTCAGATACTCAAAAGGAGATTGAACTACGTACTTCTTGGAATGGTAAGACCTACAAAGTAAAAGCTGTTAATGGGCAGTGGAAAATCAAAGTGGCTACGCCAGCTGCGGGTGGCCCTTACACCATTCATATTAATGATGGTGAAGAGACTAAATTAGATAACGTTTTAATTGGTGAAGTATGGGTAGCTTCAGGTCAATCAAATATGGAGATGCCCTTAAGGGGATTTAAAGACCAGCCAGTAAGCAATGCCGAAGAAATCATTAAAAACT
>Ga0206117_101103_pt1 | contig 16420 bp, 11 predicted proteins | sample 3A5Ametagenome_FD_177997 | JGI IMG/M metagenome (GOLD analysis project Ga0206117, IMG submission 177997) | Enriched microbial communities from leaf-cutter ant dump, University of Wisconsin, Madison, United States - 3A5A | ecosystem: Environmental > Terrestrial > Nest > Insects nest > Nest dump... | reverse complement strand
ATTAGTGTTTAATATTTATTTATTCGTATATATATTTTCCCCTAAATTCTCAATAAAAATCTCAATGTATACTTTTACTTAATAGAAATTTTTATTAAACTGTTTAATTTTTTACATTTTTTATATAGTGTTTATTTTTTAAACTCTATATAGTACTGTGTATTTTTATGGTGTATAATATATGTTAATTATATTGTTTTCAAGGAGGTCTTTGATTTGAATAAACGAGAGCTTATATTTAATAAGTTATTAGAAGTTAGTGAGGGTGAAGGCATAGATGCAGGAACATTATCTTCTATACTTAATATGTCTAGAGCAAATGTTAGTCATGAACTTAATTCACTATATAAGGAAGGTAAAATACACAAATCTTCTGGGAGGCCTGTTTTATTTTTTCCACTTTCCACAAAAACTTCTGTTAGCAAATTGGACTTACTCATTAAAAATAATATAAGTTTGAAACAAGCTATTGAGCAAGTCAAGGCAGCTATATTATATCCACCTAAAGGAATTCCTTCTTTATTATTAGGGGATACTGGCGTAGGTAAATCTATGATCGCTTCACTAATGTATGAATATGCTGTTGAAATGGGAGTTAAAGAACCTAACTCTCAGTTTATTGTTTTCAACTGCGCTGATTATAGTAACAATCCTCAGCTTCTTACCTCTCAATTGTTTGGTGTAAAAAAAGGTACTTATACAGGAGCAGAGGCAGATAAAGAAGGTTTAATGGAGAAAGCCAACGGAGGAGTATTATTTCTAGATGAAATTCACAGGCTTCCCCCTGAAGGTCAAGAAGCTCTATTTACATTTTTGGATACAGGCACCTTTAGAAGAATGGGAGATTATGAAATAAGGAAATCTGATGTGCTTATAATATCTGCTACTACTGAAGACCCTCAATCAGCATTATTGAAAACTTTTACTAGAAGAATTCCCATGATTATAAGAATTCCATCGCTTAGCGAGAGATCACTAGAGGAACGTTTAAACTTAGTTAAACAGTTTTTTAAACAAGAAAGTATAAAGTTAAATAGAGATATTTATGTTTCCTTAAACACAGTACGAGCTTTATTATCCTATGATTGCCCTAATAATATAGGCCAACTTAAAAGTGATATCCAATTAATTTGTGCTAAAGCTTACTCTGAATTTTTAACAAATATAAGGCATGATGTAAGAATAAATAGCGGAAGTCTCCCTCCTTTTATTAAAGAAGGATTATATAAAGAAATAGATCATAGAGTTCTATGGAATAAGTTAGCTGGACTTGAAATAGAATTTTTTAAATTCTCCTATCAAGTATCTGATGAAGAAGAAGAATTTAATAACGACGATAATAGCATTTACCAGATAATAGAACAAAAACTTGAAAAACTAAAGTCTCAAGGTATATCTAATATAGCCATAGAGAATATACTTGAAAAAGACATAACAAAACACTTTCAAAAACACATCGTTGGAATCTCTGAAGAAATAAACAGAAAAAGTTTACTAACCATTATAGATGAAGATACTTTAGATTGTATCGATAAGGTTTTATATTATATTGTAAAAGCATCTAAGATAAAATTTAATAACAATATTTCAACAGCCTTAGCCTTGCATATAAATACATTAATAAAAAGGGTTAATACAAATAAAACAATAACTAATCCTGAATTATCTAAAATAAAAGAACTATATCCTAAAGAGTTTGAAATTGCCCTTAATGCTAAGAAAATAATAGAAAAACATATCCATCATGATATAACAGAAGATGAGGCTGGCTACTTAGCAATATTCTTATTACCAGAAGACACATTTACAAATAAGGATAATAAAGTTGGAATAATATTAATTGCTCATGGAGATTCTACTGCTACCTCAATGGCCAATGTAGCTAATAAACTTTTGGGTGAAAATCATGTTATAGGTATTAATGCACCACTAGACATAAGCCCATTTAAAGTTTTAGAAGAACTTAAAGAAGTGGTGAAGAAAGATAAAGATTCAAATTCTTTAAAAGAATACTTACTTCTTGTAGATATGGGATCTCTAACCACATTTTCAGAAGCTATAACTAAAGAGTTTGACGTTTCTACAAAGGTAATACCGTTAGTATCTACACTACATGTTTTGGAAGCTGCAAGAAAGGCACTTTTAGGATTTTCACTAAACGATATTTATAAGGAAGTATTGTCCGTAAATCAATATTTTGAGGTGGATAGGTCGAAAGAGCCGGTTAAAACAAATCTAAATAAAATAGCAATAATAACTGCATGTTTAACTGGTGAAGGTGGTTCTATAGCTCTTAAAAGCTTTTTAAATAAAAATCTTAGATATGATAAAGATGTATTTGAAATAATACCACTTAACTGTTTAGACAGAAATTATTTCAAGCAAAAATTACTTAAAATCCAAGAAGAAAAGGAAATTCTATTTATAGTATCATCCCTTCCTGTTGATCTAGATATAAAACAATACAGTATGTATGATGTTATAAATATGAAGGTAATGAATGAACTTCAAGAAAATGTTGATATTAAAACTACCTTATTAAAAATGCCTTTAATAATTAAAGAAAATGTTGATAATCTAGAAGGTAGTGAACTATATAATGATATTCTTACATTATTAGAAAAACTCCAAGTTAGCTTATCTATAAAACTTAAGGAAGAAAGCTTAGTTGGAATAATTCTTCATTTAGCATTTATGATAAGTAGATTAATAAAAGGGGATAACTCTATTGAGTATCCTGAAAAAGAGGAGTTTATAAGAGAAAATAAAAATTCTTACGATAAGATATATGAAAACCTTATGTTCCTCCAAGAAAAGTATTCTATTGAAATACCAGATAATGAAATGTGTTATATAACTAATTTCTTCTTAGAAAAGTAATATAAGAAAAAACTCCTACTATATTAATTACTCTTTAATATAGTAGGAGTTTTTATACTTTCTACATACTTTCCATAGTCTTATATCTTTCACATTCTCTCTTTTCTTTAGAAGGTTTTACTATTAAAAATATGTATGATAATAAAGCGAGTCCTATACATATAGCTGATCCTATATACACATGTGAAAAGCTTCCTTTTTCAATCAAAATCCCCCAAATAGTTGCGCCTATAAAAAATCCTATGTCCATAGCTGAGAAAAAGGTTGCATTAGCAGCACCTCTACGATCTGGCGAACAATTTGAGACAGCTATGGAGTTAAGTGATGGTTGTGCTGCACTATACCCTAATCCATATATAGCTCCTACAAACAATATTGTCAAAAGATTAGATGAAAATGCTAATATTATAAATGAAACAATTACTGTGCTTAAACCAAATATTATGATTTTATTTAATCCAAGTTTATGTGTTAATCTATCTGCGATAGTTCTTCCAACTAAAAAGGAAACAGCATATACTGTGAAAAACAAACCTATATTCCCTATGTTTTTTTCTTTTGCATAAGATGGTAGGAAGGTAAATAAACTAGAAATCGTAAATAAAATAAAAAATGCTACTATAGATGCTGGTATTGCACTACTTTCAAATAGGTCTAGCTTCTTTTTCCCACCCTCAATATTATCTTTCTTATCTCTTATTTCTTTTACATTATTATCTTTCTTTTCATAGTTAAGAAATAAAGAAAAAGCTATAGCTAAAATTCCAAATAAAGTTGCTCCATAAAAGAATATATTATAATTAAAATTACCTATTAAATATAATCCTAATGATGGTCCAACAGCAGTAGCTATTGTTGCTGCAGTTCCACTTAATCCAACTCCTTGACTCAATCTAGATTTAGGAACTATATCTGAAATAACTGTACCAATTGCCGTACTTTGAGCGCTTAACCCAATACCATGTATTATTCTTAAAAACAATAAGAGTACTACTGATGAAATTAATGTATAGGATAGAGATACCAAGGAAAGTATACTGACGCCAATAAGTAAAACTAACTTTCTGCTTTTATTATCTATTATGTTTCCAAATAAAGGACGAAACAATAATGCAGACAAAGAAAATATACCAGTAAGTAATCCTACACTAGACTTGCTACCCCCTATATGCGCTACATAAAGAGGCATAGTTGAATTTAACATGTTCATTATTACGCTTGAAAAAAAATTTATTGATAATATTAATATTAAATCTTTTGTCCATAATCTCTTGTTACTCGATACTGCTTTTTTATCCATAAGTATAAAATTCCTCCTAGTATAAATTTACCGTATATATTCATTATAAATATATAAAAAAGAAGATGGTTTTCTAAATATGAAAACCATCTCTTATACTAAGAAGATTAATTTTTATTTCTTCATTTTTAAGGCTTTTTCTAATACTTTAGGTCCATTACACATTCCATAATCTACTGAGTCTATAACCTCAACAGGCACACCTAATTTAGCTCCTTTTTCCTTCATAACATCTAATTGGAATCTAATTTGTGGTCCTATTAATGCAACATCAGCTTTAGGAAGATTTCTATCTACAGAATCAGTTGATACTGCCCATATAGTTGCATCTATTCCTTTTTCTTTTGCCGCCTTTTCCATTTTAGTTACTAATAAACTTGTTGACATTCCTGCTGAACAGATTAATAAAATATTCATTTATATCACCTCATAATTTTATTTATAATTAAATTTATTTGTATTCAAAATTAAAATCATCAAACTCAAATGTTCTTTTTTCAGATAAATCTTTATACCAATAACCTGATTTTTTCATATTTCTATTTCTATTATCTTCTAAATTTATTTCCACTAGACCATATCTGTTTTTAAAAGCATTTTGTGGAGATACATTGTCGGTAAATGCCCAAAGCATATATCCTGTACAATTAGAACCTTCTTCTATTCCTTTTATTAGCCATCTTAAATGATCAGATATAAATTCAATTCTATAGTCGTCTTGAATTATTCCTTCTTCATTTTTATATTTATGCTCATTTTCTACACCCATACCATTTTCGGCAATGAACCATTCAATATTGCCATATTCATTTTTCACTCTCATTGCGAAATCATACATAAGTTTAGGGTATATCTCCCATCCTCTAAATGGATTCATCTTTCTTCCTTGAAGTTCATGTTTATCATAAAAATACTCTGGGTGGAATGGTGTATTTGGATTCCAAGCTAAATTTTTAGCCTTTACTCTTGTAGGAGCATATAAATTAACCCCAAGAATATCTATTGTGTTATCCTTAATTATTTGTAACTCTTCTTCTGTATATTCAAAACAGCAGTTATGTTCTTTTAATATTTCAAAAAGTTCTGCTGGGATTTCCCCTTTTATAGATGGATCTAAGAAAATCCTATTGAAGAATAAATCAAATTTTTCAGCTGCTTCAACATCATGTTTTGCTGTTGATCTTGGATAACAAACATCTGGATTTAATATAACTCCAATTTTTCCTCCATCTTTATTATATCCACCTTCTTTATATACCTTAACAGCCTTTGCCGTTGCCAAAATCTTATTGTAATTCCATTGCATAGCTGTTTGAGTATCTTGTTTAAATGGATATCTTATGCTATCTAAAAATACTCTTGTTTGAACTACTATAGGCTCATTAAAAGTATACCATTGTTTAACCTTATGAGAATATCTCTTAAAAGCTTCTTCAACATACTTGATATATAAATCTACAACATGTTTAGAACCCCATCCACCATACTTTGTGAATAATTCTGCTGGAAGTTCATAATGCTCTAAACATAACATAGGTTCTATTCCATTTGCAATTAATTCATCTATAAGATTATCATAATATTCTGCTGCTACTTCGCTTACCTCTGCAGATTCATAATTAATTATGAATCTTGACCAATCTATGGACGTTCTATAGGAATGTAATCCTGCTTTTTTCATTAATTGAACGTCTTCTTTATACCTATTATAAAAATCTGTTGCTACAGTAGGGCCATATCCGTTATGCCATAGTTCTGGAGTTGATTTATACCAAAGATCCATATAAGAATCTTGACCTTCTTCTTTTCCATCCCAACCTTCTGTTTGCCAAGCTGAAGCTGCTGCTCCAATATAAAAATTGTCTGGTAATTTATATTGTCTCTTACTCATTTTTTCTCCTCCTATGATTCTTATTGCTTATCTAGTGTTTCCCATATTCCAGTTAAATACATTGCGCCAAGAGCTCTATCATATAATCCATAACCTGGCTTTCCTGTTTCTCCCCATATCATTCTTCCATGATCGGGTCTAATATATCCAGTGAAACCATTATTGTGTAAGGTTTTTACTATATCTACTATATCTAAAGATCCGCATTTCGAATAATGTGCAGACTCCTCAAAGCTTCCATCATCAAGAAGTTTCACATTTCTTATATGCATAAAATGAATTTTTCCTCTTTTAGAAAACTCGTCTATTATATCAACAACATCATTTTTACTTGAACATCCTAGAGAACCAGTACATACAGTTAATCCATTACTAGGACTATCATAAATACTAACTAATCTTTCTAAACTTTCTTTTCCTGTTATTATCCTAGGAAGACCAAATATAGGCCATGGTGGATCATCCGGATGTATAGCCATTTTAATGTCGCATTGTTCTGCTACAGGTATTATCTGTTTCAAAAAATACTCCAAATTACTCCAAAGATCCTCTTGAGATATTTTAGAATACTCGTCAAATAACTCCCTTAAATCTTCTATTTTATAAGATGAATCCCATCCTGGTAAAGATAGTCCTCCATCTAAAGGATTAAGTTTATCAACCTGTTCCTTATAATAAACTAGAGTTGTAGATCCATCTTCTAATTCTTTATCTAATTGGCTTCTTGTCCAATCAAAGACAGGCATAAAATTGTAGCATATGACCTTTATTCCACACTTAGATAGATTTTTAATGGTTTCTTTATAATTTTCTATAAACTTTTCTCTAGATGGTAAACCTAGTTTTATATCTTCATGAACTGGAACACTTTCTATTACTTCAAGTGTTAATCCATCTTTTTCTACCAATTCTTTTAACTCTTTTATTTTATTTATTGGCCATACTTCTCCAACTGGTATATTGTAAAGTGCACTAACTATTCCTTTTACATTTGGTATTTGCCTTATATTCTTAAGAGTTACTGGATCATCTTCTCCATACCATCTAAATGTCATCTTCATGCTTATGCCTCCTTCTTTATATGGTATTATTCTTTATTATGGCTAATCTTATATGTGATTAGCCATAATATTTTTTATTTTTAAGCTTCTGCCTCTATTAACATGTTCTCTTCTTCAACCTTTTGCTTATCCCAAACCTTAACGAATGGTAGATATATTAATACAGATAAAGCAATTGCAATTACTTGTAAAATTACCGCTCTAAAATCTCCATTTGTAGCTAAGAATCCTGATATAGGTGCTGGAACTGTCCACGGAATCGCTAATCCTGCTGGCTTACTTACTAAGTTAAACGCCATAGCTGCATAAGTTAATATACCTATTGATAAGTTTGATAATACAAATGGTATCATCATTATTGGGTTCATAACTATTGGAACACCAAATATTATTGGTTCAGATATATTGAATATTGCTGGTGCTATTGCTAATCTGCTTAGTGTCTTTAACTGTTGAGATTTACCTACTATAAATATAGCTATTACAAGACCTATAGCAGCTCCACAACCTCCTATGTTAACAAAGTTATCGTAGAATTGTTTTGTTACTATGTTAGGAAGTGCTTGCCCTGCTTCTAATGCTAATCTGTTTTGATCCATAGCTGGAAGTAAAACTGAATCCATAACTCCGAAAACAACACGAGTACCATGAATACCTAATGACCAGAAGAACATATATAGGAATATTGTAGCTATCATTCCACCAAAAGATAAACCTACTTTAGATAAAGGTGAACCAACAAATTTTGTTATAAAGTTAAATACATTACCATAAGTAGTTGCTTCAAATCCTAAACGGATAAAGAAGAATAAAGTTATAATTATAAGACCTGGTGTAATTGCTGCGAAAGACTTTGATACTGCTGGAGGTACTGATTCTGGCATTTTAATAACCCAATTTTTCTTGATTACATATATAAATATTTCAGTAGAAATAATTGCAGTAAATATTGCAACTATTAGTCCACCTGCACCTAAGTTTGCAGTTTGCCAAACTCTACCCAAGTTTAAAGTTGAACCATCAGCTAGTTTGCTGTTTACAGTTAATACTGGAATAAGAAGCAAAAATGATGCTAAAGCTACTGCTCCTGCTGATACTCCATCAACATCCTTATCTTTAGCTATCTGATAAGACACTGAGAATACAGAAAGTATTGCTACTATGTCAAAAGTTACACGAACTGGATATAATATTTTTGCTGCAAATCCATCTCCAAATATGCCATTTATAAAGTCGTTATATCCTGCTATAGGAACATTTCCTAAAATCATGAATATAGATCCTATTATAATAAGAGGCATTGTTATAGCTAAACCATCACGTAATGCTCTTATGTGCCTTTGTCCTGCTATTTTAGCAGCCTTAGGCATTATTTTTCTTTCTAAAAAATCGATAAATTTGTTTCCCATTATAATTCCTCCTAAAAATTTGTTTTATATTAATTAATAAATAGTACCACCTTTAATTCCCGAAGTTGCATTAGCCGTATAAAGACCTAATACTCCACTTTTAAATCTCGGTTCATAATCTTTTAAATGTTTTAACCTATCAGATATAATCTTATCGATTTCATCCAATGAAAGTTTACCCTCTTCAGTCCCAACTATATTTATTGTCCTGTTCTCTATATCAATTTCTATTAAATCCCCATCTTCAACGATGCTTATTGGACCTTTACTGGCTGCTTCTGGGGAGACATGCCCTATTGCAGGTCCTCTTGTAGCTCCTGAAAATCTTCCATCTGTTATAAGTGCTACTGATGAATTTAATTCCTCATCTGAAGCTATTGCCTCAGTTGTATAGAACATTTCAGGCATTCCACTTCCTCTTGGTCCTTCATATCTTATTATTACAGCATCTCCTGGTTTAATTGATTTTTCTATTACCGCTTTAAAAGCATCTTCCTCACAATTAAAAACTCTTGATTTAAGTGTTACATTCCACATAGTTTTAGGTATTGCTGAGTGTTTTATAACACAACCCTCTGGTGCAATATTTCCTTTTAATACTGAAACTGAACCGCCTTCATATAGTGGTTTATCTATTGGATATATAACACTATCTTTATCAAAATTCTTTTTAGTTTGAGTAATCTCCTCATAAGAAACTTGTGAATTAAATTTTTCTAAATTTTCTCCCAAGGTTTCTCCAGTAACAGTCATAACGTTTAAATTAAGATATTTCTTAAGCTTACTCATAATAAAGGGAATTCCTCCACTATGATATATATATTCTGCTGGCCAATGTCCACTTGGTCTTACATTTAGTATGTAAGGAACTTTTCTATGGATTTTATCAAAATCCTCAGCAGTAATTTCTATTCCTAATTGTTTAGCTATAGCTGGTATATGGAGCATAGCATTGGTTGATCCCCCAATAGCAGCATGTATTATGATTGCATTTTCAAAAGCCTCTCTAGTCAATATATCCTTAGCAGTAATTCCTTTTTCAATCAAATTTAATACAGCTTCAGAAGACTTTTTAGTATATTCTTCTAAGACCTTTGAACTTCCTGGTAATAATGCTGCACCAGGCAAAGTTAAACCTAATGCTTCAGCTAAAGTTTGCATTGTAGCTGCAGTTCCCATAAATGAGCAAGCTCCACATCCTGGGCAAGCATTTTCTTTATAAAAATCATATTTTTCCTTACTTATTTCTCCTCTTTTTTCCATGGCACTATAAGTACCAATTTGATTTAAAGTAAGTAATTCTGGACCTGCTCCCATTACACCACCTGGCATAACCACTGCTGGTATATTGAGTCTAGCTATAGCAACTAAATGTGCTGGCAGCCCCTTGTCACAACTTGATATAAATAATCCTCCATCAAAGGGTGTAGCTCCATAGTGTATTTCAATTAAGTTAGCTATTATTTCTCTAGACACTAAAGAATAATTCATTCCATCATGTCCTTGAGCTTGCCCATCACATATATCAGTTCCATAATAATCTGATGGAGACGCATTTAGTGTAGTTAGCTTTTTTATAGCTACTTCTACTAACTTATTTAAATGGACACTTCCCGGATGGCTCTTTCCAAAGGTGCTCTCTATTAAAATCTGTGTTTTAGATAAATCGCTCTTTTTCCAGCGCATTCCTAATCTTAAAGAGTCCATTTCTGGTGCCCCTAATCTTATTTCTTGTGATTTTAACATTAAAATCCCCTCTATCTATTAATTTCTATCTTCATATCAGCTATACTTTTTATATTTTCTTCTGATACATGCATTTGATCGCCTTTTATTGTGCACTTTAATGTAGCTGCGCCAACACCAAAGTTTATAGCTTCTTGTAATGAATACTTTTTCATAAGTGAGTATATAATCCCAGCTACAAAAGCATCTCCACTTCCTATTCTCTCTATCATCCTAGTTTTAAGTGTAATAGAGTCGTAAAGTTTATCTGAATAAGCATATGCATGATAGCTATTATTATCTTGAGTGTCATTTTCTCTTTCAGTATGAAATATATATTTAAAGTCGTATAATTCCTTGATGGCTTTCATTCTTTCTTCAATATCTTGAATACTTGATTTTTCTCTGCTAAATAAATCATAATCATTTTCTGATGCTTTAATAGGCTCTATTCCAAAACAAATGTCTACATTTGGAGCAATTTCACTTAGGAAATCCTTAGCCTCTTTTACCCCCCACATCTTAGATCTATAATTTAAATCCATGGAGATGGTAATTCCTCTTGCTTTAGCTTCACATATTAACTCTTTCAAAACTTCTCTTACATTTTCACTAACAGCAGCTGTTATTCCACTAAAATGAAACCAAGTTATTCCTTCAAGAATTGAATTAAAATCTATATCTTTTTTCTCTAGCTGAGAAAAGCTTGAGTGCTTTCTGTCGTATATAACTGAACTTGCTCTAATGCCAGTACCTCTCTCTGAGAAGTACATACCCATCTTTTCACCTTTTCTTATAACCTTTTCGGTATTAACCCCCATACCTTTAAAGTATCCTTCAACATCTTTACATAAATCGTTATCTGGAATAGCTGAAAGTATGTAGGAATCTATACCTAAACCTGAGAGCATAGTCACTATATTTGCTTCTGAGCCACCATAATAATACTCCATAATATTGCCGTTAAAATATGTATTATTCTCTTTAGGAGTAAATCTTATTAGTATCTCTCCTAAGGCTAGAAACTTATCCATCTTTTCACCTCATTACAATTTTGTTACTTAACTTTTTCTAAAAACTCTTTAGCATTACTTACTATACTATCATGTTGTAAATCTGTATCTTTAGTTAATAGACTTCCTATCCCTAGAGCTTCCGCTCCGTTTTCTAGCCACTGATTAATGTTTTCTTTATCAACACCTCCTGTAACCATTATTTTTATATCTGGAATAGGTGCCTTTATTGCTTTTATATATTTAGGTCCAACCAGTTCTCCAGGGAAAAGTTTTACAATTTTACAACTATATTTTTGTGCCCTAATAATTTCAGTAGGAGTTAAACAGCCTGGTATATATAAAATTTCATTTTCATTGCAATATATCGCTAAGTCCTCATCAAAATTGGGTCCAACTATAAACTTTGCTCCACTTTCAATTGCATTTTTAGCAGTCTCAACATTAACAACAGTTCCTGCTCCAACGCATAATTTTTCATCCATGCTATATTTCTTTATAAGTTCTGAAGCATCCTTATTAGTATAAGTAATCTCTATTAAAGAAAGTTTTGCTTCCCTACAGGCATCAATAATCTTGCTACCTTCTTCTTTATCTTTTCCTCTAACTACTGCAACTAACTTTCCTGCTAATATATTATCTAACACCTTACTTTTCTCTTCCAAAAGCTCACCTCCTTTATATGTGTGTTACTTATATCTAATCTGTGTTTTATATCAACACACTTTTACTTTAGTAGCTTTTTAATATCTGCTATACTCTCGTACATGTCTATAAATTCTTGTGCTAAATCCCTAACTGTCATAGCATTCATAAAGTGATCTTGTGCATGAACCATAAGAAGTGTAACTTCTTGAGCATTTCCTGCGGCTTCTTCCTGAATTAATCCAGTTTGCATATTATGAGCCTTCTCTAAAGATTCTGAACAACTTTTAAGAGATTTCTTAGCTTCATCTATGCTCCCTGCTTTTGCTTGTTTTATGGCTTGCATTGCATAGCTTTTTGCATCTCCGCCATTTACAATGATTTGAAATATTATATCTTGGTAGTCCATCTATGTCATCCTCTCCTACTTTATATTATTTGTGTTATTTTATTTACGTAATATTATATAGCAACTATGATGCCAACACAGATAAAAAAGTGATTACATAGAAACAAAATCTTAATTTTGTTATCATATATAATCACTTTTTTTATATTTTAATTATGCTCATTTAAAAAACTTACTATACGACAAATATCATCATCTGATATTTTTATAGAATATTTAGTGTTTAACATTGCTGTCACATTTTTAATTGTTCTAAAAAATTCTTCATTTTTTTCTATATATATTTCCTTGTCTTTAAAAGGTCTTGTACTTCCACCTGACTTTAGCCTATCTATCATGCAAGCTACATGAAAGGTTTCTCCGATTAATATATTCGTCGATATCTTTAGCCTTAAAGATTCTATAATAGTATTATTAAAACTTTTTATATCATTTAAAACTTCAAATCCATTAATATTCGTAAGTTGATTTTGTAATGTATGCCCCATTTTTATATAAGTAGTTTCAATATCAATTTCTTTTTGAAGAATTTCTATAACTTCTGAGCTCATTACCTTATCTAAGCCATATTGTAATATAGGTGTGTCTAATTCAAAAGGACTTATTATACATATAATTCTATAATCTTTAGATACTTCTTTAATTTTTCTTAATATGTTTTTCTTACCTTCAAACATAACAGCTATTACTTCTATTAAAGATTTATCAAAATGAAGATTTTGCTCTAGGAAATTTTTAACCATAAGAGCTCCACCTTCTCCAGTAGTACAAACGGTCACTATAGCCAATTTATCTATTTTCTCAGATAATTCTTTTATTTTTTGAGACTCATCTTCTAAAATAGTATTTACCTTTAGAGTTTCCTCATAAACTTCCTCTAAAGAATATCCTATCATTGCTTTTCTAGTGGCTTCAATAACATGTAATGTACTAACTAAAGGTAAAGTTTTAGTTTTTATCCCTAGCTCCTCTTCTAATTCTTCACCAAAAGTTGTAAGTGAACCCATATCAACTAAAAATAATATATCTGACTTAATTTTTGATTGAATTATAAAATCTTTAATTCTATTTATAACTTTTTGAGGTTTTTCTTCTATGGGTGCATTTATTCCTATTGCGTAATTAGTTCCTAAAAGCTTATTAGTTGCATCGGCCATAGAGGTTGCTGTAGCTGCTCCATGAGCCACAACTATTACCTTTACTTCATCCTTTTCTTCATCAACATTTCTATCATCATAAACTAAAAACATAGCTAAAAATGCAGCTTCATCAATAGGCATGGATATATCTAAAATTCTATCTATTATTTTCAAACAGTTTAATGCAATATTAAATTCATTTTTATATTCTGTTCTTATTTTATTTAATTGAGGATTTATTATTTTTTGATTCTTTTTAATTCTTTCTATGGAATTAGCTATATGAACAGCTAATCCATAATATATCTTCTCACTTAAACTTTTATTTAGTCTATCTTCACAGTATGCAACAATCTCTTGAACTAAGTTAATTATCTCTTCATCTATTATACTTTCAAGATTAGATATATCTCTTTTTTTATTAACATTGTAAATATAGTTATTAAAATAATCTTCTATATCTTTGCTCATTTCCTTATCAAGCTCTTCAGTGGATATCCCCCTGCTTTTTAGTTCATGTATTCTTAAATCTAACATATCATATATGTTTTCATCATTTTCATACTCTTGAAATAATACATCCTCTTTATCATTATTAAATATACAGTATCTACTATTTATACCTACAAGCTTATTCCAAAGTTGCCTATGCTCTATTGCGGTATATAACCCTTGCCTAATATAAACAGGCAAATCTATAGTATTAATCCTTAAAATCTTTTTCTTTTTAGAAACAAAATCCGCATAAGCCTTCGCACAAGCTAGCTGTACGTCTGTTTTTAATTGCCCTACATTATTTGGACAATTATAACTTGAAAATGCCTTCATTGCATTTACTGATACCTTTATATCCCTATCAAGTCTAGAGGACTCTTCTCTAAAAAATTGGCATATAAGATTAAATCTTTCTTCTAAGCTTCTTTCTTTAAGACTAGGTATACGAATAATCATTGGAATTCTTCTTGTAAATGTGTTTAAAAGCATAGATTCAGGATTTTCTGTAGTTGCACAAATAATTAATACATTAGCGTTTCTCTCTAAATCAGTTTCACCTAATCTTCTAAAGGTTCCCTTATCTATAAATGTAAAAAACATTTCTTGTCCCTCTGGCGGTAGTCTATGAACCTCATCTAAAAACAAAACTCCTCCATCCGCTTTTTCTATAAGTCCCTCTTTATCACTGTCTGCACCAGTATATGCACCTTTTTTAGATCCAAATATTTGACTTATAAGCAGCTGAGGATTATTTGAGTAGTCTGCACAGTTAAATGTTATAAGTTCTGAATTTTCATCCATTCTTCCCATTTCTTTTGCATACTTATAAATTAAGTTAGCAAACATGGACTTTCCTACACCTGTTTCTCCCAAAATTAATATATTCATTCCTTTAGGCGGATATAATACTGCCGCTTTTGCCTGCTCTATAGGAGAATATAAACTTGAATTTTTTGATGCAAACTTATCTATTGTAGATTCTTCCTTATAATCTATACCTTCCATAGTAAAGAGTACTGGTTTTCCTTTAATTTTAATTATCTTACCCTCTTCAGATAACTTATTTAAATCGCTACTTACGTTTGCCCTATCAAGCCCTAGTGCATTAGCTACCTCTATAGCACTTATACCATTACCCTCATAAAGCTCCTTAAACTTTTCAAAAACACTATCTATTCTTCGCATACTATCCCCTCCACCATGGATTATAGTAGTAAGTTTATATGTTAACCTTATCATAAAAGTAATTAATATACCCCTATGATACTATATACTCATAGAGGTATTATTTTAGTTTTATTATGCTTCTTCAATTACTTATTGTCAATATGAAGGTTATTGTCATCTGTGTCCTTATCGCTAGATATCGATTGAATATATTTAGCTAAAAATCCTGGAGGATTAGTTTGCCATAATTTATATCCCTCTGAATTTAATATACTTTCATTGTCTATGTTTTCTGTTCCTTCAAAGTATTTTAAATTAAGCTCTTTAAATGTTTCACTCATAAGATTTATTTGCTCTATGGAGTAACCCTTAACATCTGCTAAATTTATATATGCCATATCTGCAGCCTTATCTCCAAAAGCTTTTTTAGAATATTCTTTAAAACTCAATAAATTAGTATCGGCCTTTTTATTTTCTTTAGCCCAGTCTTCAACATTAACCCACTCAGTACTATAATCAAATGCTTTATTTTTGTTTGAATATTTTAGGACACCATATTTCTGAGGATATACGCTTAGTGCTCCCGTGGTTATATCATATATCTTTTTAGACGACTCTGGATTTTTATAAGAGCTTATGTCTTGCACATGAATATGCCCACTTAAAGTGAATTTAATTTCATTACTCAAAAAGTTATTGATAGCTTTTTGATTATCATTAAGAGTAAATCCATCCTTTACTACCTCACTATGATCCATTAAATTATGATGCATAACTGTTACTAATTCAGCATCATTATCTTTTGCAAGCTTACTACACTCTTCTATCCACTTATAAGTTTCATCTGTTATCCTACCATCAGTTTGTGGTTTCTTATTTTTCTCATTATCCTTATACTGACAAGTATCCAACATTAACAGCCAAACATCTTCGGATGGAGCAGACAAATAACTTAAAGTATTTTTATCTCTAGATATGGCTTCTTTATAACCATATTCTCGATAAATATCCTCAAAGTCCTTGTCACTTATATAGTCAGTTTTTAACTGTTTATCTTCTTTAAACTCTCTTGCCCAGGGATTTAATATATCATGATTTCCAGGTATAACATAAACTGCGGTACCTGAATCCTCTACTATTTTTAACTTTTTTGCTAAATCTTCATGACTTTTCTTTTCCCCATTATTAGTTAAATCACCACTTATAATAAGAAATTGCGGACGATTTTTTTTAATATCATTTATAAAAGCATCTGTTATCTCATCTATATACTTAAGTTGCTTTCC
>Ga0206117_101102_pt1 | contig 16432 bp, 12 predicted proteins | sample 3A5Ametagenome_FD_177997 | JGI IMG/M metagenome (GOLD analysis project Ga0206117, IMG submission 177997) | Enriched microbial communities from leaf-cutter ant dump, University of Wisconsin, Madison, United States - 3A5A | ecosystem: Environmental > Terrestrial > Nest > Insects nest > Nest dump... | reverse complement strand
TCCTTCCCGTCGTTGGCGACGTCCACCACATGGCCGGCCTCCTTCAGCCCCTTGGCAAGGTAGCTGGCGGCCTGGCGATCATCTTCTATGACGAGAATCTTCATGAGCACGAGTGTAGCCTCCCAAAACAGCCCGGCCAAGCACGAGGGTGTCGTGCCCGGCCGGACTTTCCGTCACTCAAAGAGCGCGTTGCCTCACGCCTTCAGCTTCAGCGCGACGAAAGACTCGTTGCCCTGCCGGTTGATCAGCATCAGCAGCGCCTTCTGCCCATTCTTCTCGGCCTCGGTGACCTGACGGCGGACGTCGGCCGGGCTCTTCACCTCGGTGTCGCCGACCCGCTCGATCACGTCACCGGGACGGACCGGCACATCGACGCTGGAGGACAGGCCGGTCACCACCACGCCCTGGACCTCCTCGCCGATGCCCAGCCGCTTGCGCGCCGCCCGGTCCAGCGGGGCGAGCTTCAGCCCCTTCACCGGCGCCACCTCCTCATGCTCGGCGGAGCCCTTGCCGGAGTCGGTCTCGGCGGCGGCCATCTGCTGCTGTTCGGACAGTCGGTCGATGCGCACCGGCACCGTCTTCTCGCGGCCGTCGCGCAGGATCTTCAGGTCCACCGTGTCGCCGGCCTTGGTATCGGCGACATGGCGGGTCAGGTCACGCAGGTTGTTGACCGGCTTGCCGGCATAGGACAGCACCACGTCGCCCTGATGCAGTCCGGCGCGCTGGGCCGGGCTGTCGGCGGTCACCTCGGCCACCAGGGCGCCCTTGGCGTTGGGCAGCCCGACGCTGTCGGCGATGTCCGGCGTCACTTCCTGGATCTTGACGCCGAGCCAGCCGCGCTCGACCTTGCCGCTCTCCTTCAACTGGGCCACCACCTCCTTGGCGAGGTTGGAGGGGATGGCGAAGCCGATGCCGACCGACCCGCCATTGGGCGAATAGATGGCAGTGTTGATGCCGATCACCCGGCCGCTGAGGTCGAAGGTCGGGCCGCCCGAGTTGCCGCGGTTGATGGCGGCGTCGAGCTGGAAGTAATCGTCGTAGGGGCCGCTGTGGATGTCGCGGCCGCGGGCCGACACGATGCCCTTGGTGACGGTGCCGCCCAGCCCGAACGGGTTGCCGACCGCCATCACCCAGTCGCCGACGCGGGTCTTGTCGCTGTCCGCCCAGTCGACCGATGGCAGCGGCTTGTCCGACTTCACCTTCAGGAGAGCGAGGTCGGTCTTCGCGTCGCGGCCGATCAGCTTGGCCGGCATGGCGGTGCCGTCCTGCAGGGTGACGGTGATCTCGCTGGCGCCGTCGATGACGTGGTTGTTGGTCACGACATAGCCGGCCGGATCGATGATGAAGCCGGAGCCGAGCGCCCCGGTCTTGCCGCGCGGACCCTGGTCCTGATCCTGGTCGCCGTCAGGGCCGCCATTGGGCCCGCCGTTCCGGTTCATCTGGTCCTGGAACTGGCGGAAGAACTCCTCGAACGGCGTGCCGGGGGGCACGCCGGGGATCGCCGGGCCACGCTGGGTCCGTGCTTCGGCCTTGGCCTCCTGGGTGGCGGCGATGTTGACCACGGCCGGGCTGACCTTTGCGGCGAGGTCGGCGAAGCTGGCCGGCGTGTCCTGCACCATGGCGACGGCCGGCGGGGTGGCGTTCTGCTGGGCCTGCGACGCCGCCCATCCGGCCAACGCCGGAGCCGTCAGCACCGTGGTGCCCAGCAGCAGGGCGGCGACAGTCCGGCGCAGGCGGCCCGCACGCCCAATTTCGCTCCGGGCTTCGCGCTTCGACTGGGAATTGGCGGGAGGAAGGGTGGTCATGACGGCGACACTCCGATCAGGCGATTCCGACTGTGGGGAGGTGGGGGGCGGTCCGACCGCCGCGGCACCTCACCGCTGTTGTCTCCAACATAGGAACCCACCCTTGACCGCCGCCTTGCGACCGGATGAAAGAAATTTCAGGCTGGCCTGCCGGATTGGCCGGAGCGGTCTTGCGGCTCTACTCCCCGATCAGATGCAGCGCGATCTCCCGCCGGTGCGGCCGGGCGCGGTGTTCGAACAGGTAGACGCCCTGCCAGGTGCCCAGCGCCGGCTCCCCCGCCATCACCGGGATCGACAGGCTGACGCCGGTCAGGGCGGAGCGGATGTGGGCGGGCATGTCGTCCGGCCCCTCGGTGGTGTGGGCATAGAGCGACTGGTCTTCCGCGACCAGACGGCGGAAGAAGCGCAGCAGGTCGGCCTGTACGTCGGGATCGGCATTCTCCTGGATGGTCAGGGAGGCCGAAGTGTGGCGGCAGAACACTGTCAGCAGCCCGGTCTCCATCCCCTGCTCCGCCACCCAGCGCCGGATCTGGGCGGTCACCTCGACCAGCCCGGCACCGCGGGTGGGAACGGTCAGCGTCGTGACGGCTTGTCGCATGGCGTTGGCACTCCTTCGGTTTTCGCCGGCTTGGTTCCGGGGACAGGCAATACCAGATGTCTCTACCCCAACGGTGTCGCCCGAACAAAATCGATGGGCGCACTGTTTCTGTCGAAAGGCTAAGGAGGAAGACGGCGCATGGACATCACCGGTACCCACAGCGTTCCCGGACCGCGCGACCGCGTGTTCGCGGCGCTCTGCGACCCGGCGGTGCTGATGCGCTGCATCCCCGTGCTGGAAGAGATGGAGCGGCTGTCGTCCACCGACTATGCGGCGCGGGTCCGCACCACGCTCGGGCCGATGAAGGCGCGCTTTTCCGGCCGGCTGCGGCTGGAGCCGGAAGAGGGTTCCCACCGCTACCGGCTGGTCGCCCAAGGCAATGGCGGGCTGGCCGGCGCGGTGAAGGGCGAGGCCTTCGTCGTGCTGGAGGAGGAAGACGGGCGGACCCGACTGACATACAGCCTGTCGGTGGCGCTGGGCGGTGCGGTCGGCCGGCTGGCGGTGAAGCTGGTGCAGGCCAAGACCGACCGCGTGCTCGCCGGCTTTTTCGAGCGCTTCGCGGAGGAGGTTGATGCCCGTCCTGAGTGAGGGGACGAGTGCTGCGGCGCAATGCCGCAGGCCATGGGGCCGGAGAGCGTCTTTCGCAACTGCAGCATGATGGGTCAGGATAGTCGGCGTCGCGGGTGCTCTTTGCCGGTGGAGATGCCGAGTGGTCCTGTCCCAGCCCACTGCCCACAGCCTTGACCAGAATTCCGCTTCGGAGATTCCAGCTTCGGACGCCGCCGCGACCGACCGCATGATCTTCGGCCGCATCCTGGTACTTGCCGCCGCCGATCCGGTGCGGGCGATGCAAGGATCGCTGGCGCTGACCAAGGCCGACCTGACCGAACTTGCCGCGAGACACGCGCCCCACTTCGCCGACGCCGTCGCCGCCCTCCCCAATGGGGACGAGTCCGGTGAGGACGCCATCGAAGAGGCCGATTTGCGGGCCTTCCTGGTCGAGCATGGCGCGTCGGGGGCCGATGAGGAGCGCTGGCTGGCCGCCATCCTGGCCCGGCGGTCGCTGGAGCCCAACCATCTGTGGCAGGATATGGGATTCCACGACCGCGGCGAACTCAACACCATGTTCCGGCGGCATTTCCCGGCGCTGGTGGCGCTGAATTCCGGCGACATGAAGTGGAAGAAGTTCTTCTACCGCCAGCTTTGCGAGCGCGAGGGGCTGATGCTGTGCAAGTCCCCCAACTGCGAAGTGTGCGACGACGTGGAGGTCTGCTTCGGCGAGGAGGCCGGGGATCCGCTGTCCACCCTCGCCCGCCTCGCGCGCAACGGGTAAGGAGGCTCAGCGCGGCTGGGCACCCAGATCCTCGAAGGCCATGCCCTTGTCGGTGTGACGGAAACGACCCTTGCCGTTGACGGTCAGCGGCGGCTGGCCCGGCTGCGGCACGAAGGTGGCGGCGTAATAGCAATCATACTGCCCGCTGACGTCAGGGTTGCCGCCGGTTGGGCCGCCCTTCGGCTTCGCCTCGACGCAGCCCTGCTTGCGGAAATTGTCGAAGGCGCGGAAGGCCGCGTTGCCCTGCCGCTCCAGCACGCGGCGGGTGTGCGCTTCCACCAGCTTGCGCATGTCGCCTTCCGACGGCTCGCCCGAACAGGCGGCGAGCAGCAGCGCGGCAAGCGGGACGAGGCGCCTCACCGCCCGCCCAGCAGCCGGTCAACCCGCTCCTTCAGGGCGGAGAAGGAGGGCGGCTTGACCACGAAGCCGTTGACGCCGAGCGCCATCGCCTGCTTCACAATCTCGGATTCGGTGTGGTTGGTCAGGAAGACCACCGGGGCGCGGGGATTGGTCGCCTCGGTGCTGGCGCGCAGGCGGGCCAGGAACTGCAGGCCGGAGACCGGCTTCATGTCGATGTCGCAGACGATCAGGTCGGGATTGACGCGGATGCACTCGTACATCGCCGATTCGCCATTGTCGGCCTCCGCCACGTCGCGAAAACCGATCTGGCCCAAAATCTGGACGATGGTGCGGCGGACGAAGGGCTGGTCCTCGACGACCAGGATCCGGTTCTGGGAATAGTCGATCGCCTGCATATCCGTTCCCATGTCTCCAGCCAATACGCCGCAGTCAACTGATACCGTCCGAACCGGCAGCGGGCAATCGAAGGTCTGTTACCGGCCGGTGGAATATGATTTTGGTTCTGTAAATTTTCCGACAATTTGTGTTGCCGGACCCGTCATCCGCCGGTCCGGGCCCGGCCAGGGAACAATCGCTCCAGAACAGTGCGCAGCCGGTCCATGGTCAGCGGCTTGTGGAGGCAATCGTCCATTCCGGCGGCGCGGCACCGCGCGTCGTCCTCGGCATCGGTGCCGGCGGTCAGCGCCACAATGGGCACGCGGCCGGCCTCCCCCGGCAGGGCGCGGATGGCGCGGGAGGCATCGTGACCATCCATCACCGGCATCTGCACATCCATGACGATCAGGTCGAACCGCCTGTCCGTCGCAGCGGCCAGCCCCTGCGCCCCGTCCTCCGCAGTCGTCACCGTGTGGCCCAGCGCCTTGAAGAAGCCGGCGGCCACCAGACGGCCGATGGGATTGTCGTCCACCAGCAGAACCGACAGGGCGGCGGATCGCACCACGGCCCGCACCGGGATTCGGACGGTCAGCCACTCCCCCGCCTCGGCATCCGGCCCGTCGGTCAGCAGATGCCCGGCCAGTCGCCGCACCAGCGGCTGGACGGCGGCCAGCACCAACGGGCGCAGCCGCGCAGCGCCACGACGCCGCAGCGTCAATTCGGCGCCATCGCCAGCCGGCCGCAGCGACAGGGACAGCGACGCTCCCCCCTCTGCGGTCAGCAGCGACAGCAACCCCCGCAGCCCGGCGGCATCGCCGGTGAACGCCTCATCCGCCCCGCTTTCGATCGACATTGCCTCTGCCGTCACCATCTTCGCGTCGGCAGCCAGCGCCGCCAGCGTCAGGCTCTCCTCCACCGCGGCACCCGGCCCGACCGGGCGCAGGGCCGCCACCGTGGTGCGCAGGGCGGCGCCCGCTGTCTGGACGGCGAGCAACCGGTCCTGCTGGCGCGGCAAAAGCGGCGATTCCAGAGCGGCGGCCGTCAGCGCCATCATCGGATCGAGCGCCGCAATGACCGCAATCCCCACCGCGTCGAGCAGCGATGAAGCCTCCTCCCGGCCCCGCTGCGCTTCGGCCAGGGCCATCCGCAGCCGGTTCTCCCGCATCTGGCGCCGGCGCGCGGCCGACACCGCGCTGCGCAGGGCATCGCCGTCACCGGCCGGCAGCGCATCCTGCGCGCCCGCCGCGATGAAGCCCGCACTGTCGTTGCCCTGCCCCTCCGGCAGCAGGACCACAAGCGCCGGGGCCGGCTCCAGCCGGGCCAACGCCTCGACCGCCGCCACCGTGGGAGTGTCGAGCAACACCACCGTTTCGCCTGCCACCACACCGCCGCCGCGCAAACGGTCCAAGGCGGCGGCCACGGTATCCACCCGCGTCAGGGTCGGGAAAAGCGGAGCGAGCACCTCCGCAAGCGCCACCGCCCGTGACACCAGAAGCGCCGCCTCATTTGCCGCCGGCATCGGTTGGGCCTCAAGTCCTTCTGCCATTTTCCCTCGAACGAACCGTCAACTGGCGATGGAGGTGGGAACGGAGGCTGTGGCAAAGGCGGGGCCGGGATAGCCATCGCTGATCACCACCCGGTTGCGGCCTGCCGCCTTCGCCTCATACAGCGCGCGGTCTGCGCGGCCAAGCGCCCGTTCGATGCAGGCGTCGTCTTCGCCGGACATCGCGACGCCGATGCTGACGGTCATGCGGATGCATCCCTGCCCATGGTCGCCGGGGTCCAGCGGGACGTCGGCCAGCGCCAGCCGGTGGCGAAGCCGTTCCGCCACCTCGCTCGCCGAGGCCAGCGGCGTTTCCGGCAGGATGATAGCGAACTCCTCGCCGCCCAGACGGCCGATATGATCGGTGTCGCGCAGTTCGCTGCGGCAGACCTCCGCCAGCCTGACCAGCACCTTGTCGCCCATCGCATGACCGTAGCTGTCGTTGATCGACTTGAAGCGGTCGATATCGAGCATCAGCACCGATACCGGCCGGCCATAGCGGCGCAGCCGCGCCATCTCGACCTCGGCCAGTTCCAGAAAGCGGCGGCGGTTGTTCAGGCCGGTCAGCGGGTCGGTGGTCGCCATGCGGCGCAGTTCGCTTTCCACCCGCTTGCGTTCCGACACGTCGCGGATCACCGCGGTGAACAGCAGGCCATGGGCATGGTGCAGCTTGGCAATCGACACCTCCGCCGGAAACTCCCGCCCGTCGGCGGTCAGTCCCTGCACCTCGCGGCGGTTGGTCATCACCTGGGCCTGTACTTCCGACACGCTGAATCTGGCGATGTGGGCATCGTGATCCGCCCGGAAACGCTCGGGGATCAACAACGACAGGGGACGGCCCAGTATGTCATCGGCCTCATAGCCGAACAGGCTCTCCGCCGCCCGGTTGAAGAGGGTGATGTTCAGGTTGGCGTCTGTGGTCAGGATGGCGTCCTGCGCCAGCCCGATGATGCCCTGGAGCCGCTCCTCTGACAGGCGCAGCTCCTCCTCCAGCCTTTTCCGGGCCATGGCATGCTGGACGGCACGCCACATCAGCGGCCCGTCGGTCTGCCCCTTGACCAGATAGTCCTGGGCGCCGTGGGCCAGGATTTCCAGTGCGAAATCCTCGTCGTCATAACCGGTCAGCACCACAAGCGGCAGCGATGGCGCATCGGCATGCAGGCGGGTCACCGTCTCCAGCCCAAAGCTGTCGGGCAGCGACAGGTCGAGCAGCACGACATCGCAGGCGTTGCGGTGAAGCCAGGCCCGCGCCTCCTTCAGCGAGGTGGCGCGGGCCACGCTGGAGCGTCGGGCGTAGGGCGCCAGCGACCGGGACACCAGCCGCGCGTCGGCGTCCTCGTCCTCGACCAGCAGGATCGCCGTGCGGCCCTCATGCGGTTCCTGGATTTGGGATAGGATCGGTTTGCCCGGTAAGGCGATGGACATGGCGGACCTCCCTCACCGTGGCAGCCGGACGACGCGGAACCAGTATTCCTCGATGCTCTTCACTGCATCGAAGAAGGCGTCCATGTCCATCGGCTTGGTGATGAAGCTGTTGGCGCCCAGCAGGTAGCTGGCGTTCACGTCGCGGTCGACGTCGGAGGTGGTGAGGATCACCACGGGAATGGTCTTCAATTCCTCGTCGGCTTTCAATTCCTGCAACACCTCGCGGCCATCCATGCGCGGCATGTTGAGGTCCAGCAGGATAAGGTCCGGCCGGGCGACGTCGGCGAAGGGACCCTGGCGGCGCAGATAGGCCATCGCCTCCACCCCGTCGCGGACATGGCCGACATTGCACAGGATGCGTCCGTCGCGCAGCGCCCGCTTGGCGAGCCCAGCATCGGCAGGATCGTCCTCGACCAGCAGGATCTCGAAGGGGGTCGTCAGGTCCTGCATCATGAAAATCCTCGGAAGGAGGGATGGGGCAGATGGACGGAGAATGTGCTGCCGACGCCCGGACTGGACAGGACGGTAATGCGGCCACCCAGCCGCTCCACCATCTTGCGGGCGATGGCCAGTCCCATGCCGGTGCCGGGATGTTCGTCGCGCGCATGCAGGCGCCGGAACACCTCGAAAATCTGGTCGCGATAGCGTGGCTCGATGCCGATGCCGTTGTCGCGCACGTCGATCACGTCGTAGCCGTCGACCCGCCGATATGAAATCTGCACCTCCGCCGCACGGTAGGGATGGCGGTACTCGACGGCGTTGGCGATCAGCACGATGAAGATCTCGCGCAGCCGCCGCTCGTCGGCCTGCACCGGCGGCAGCTCCGCCACGGTCACGGTCGCGCCGGCATCGGCGATGCGCCGTTTCAGCGCCGTCAGCGCCGCCTTCAGAGGATCGCCGGCCGGGATGACGCCGCAGCTCAACGGCACCCGGTCCTCCGCCAGGAAAAGCTGCACGTCGCGCAGCAGCATCTTCAGCCGACCGGCACCGTCGACGATCTCGCGGATGAAGCCCTCGCTCTCCTCGTCCAACCTGCCCTTCTGCTGACGCTCCAGGAGCTGGGCATAGCTGGCGATGGCGCGCAACGGCTCCTGAAGATCATGGGCCGTGGCATAGGCGAACTGCTCCAACTCGTTCTTCGCGCGGCCAAGCTCTGCGGTGCGAAGGTCGACCTGCCGCTCCAGCGTATAGCGGCGGCCGATGGCCATGAAGGTCACCGCCTCGATCAACAACGACAGCAGAAGGTAAGCCATCTGGAAACCGCGGAAGGTCGGGTCGCCATAGGCAAGACCCTCCCAGCTGGTGCGCGGGGCAAGTGCCAGATGCCAATAGCCGTCGGGCAGATTGATCCGTTCGACCAGCGGGTCGCCCTTCAGCGCCAGCGCGTCGCCGGCCACCTGCTGACCGCTGTCGGTCACCACGGCAAAGCCCAGATGGGCCGGCACGCGGTCGAACCGCACCTCGTTCAGGATGGCGCCGACATCGAACACCATACCGACGGCGCCCCAGGGTTTGCCGGGTCCATAGACGATCTGGCGGGCGATCAGCCCCTGCCCGCCCTGCAGGAGGTTGACCGGGCCATGGGCGGTCACGTCGCGGCTGATGATGGCGCGCTGCACCGTCTCGGCGAAACCCGGCCGGGCGTCCCGCAGCAGGTCGTTCCCTATTACCTTCTCGTTGCCCTCCATCGGATAGACGATGCGAACGACGAAATCGGGGGCGGCGGAGATGTTGCGCACTCCCACCACCGACCGCCTCAGCCCCTCCGCATAGCGGGGGAACTGGTCGGCGAGGCTGGCGGTGCCGGAAGCGACCTCGACGAAGGCGGTCAGGCCACGGACCAGGGCGAGACGCTCGTTCAGCGCGCTCGACAGGGTGCTGGCGAGCGATGAGGCGGTCAGCGCCGCATTGGCGCGGTGTTCGGCCACCAGAACACGGACATAGACGTCAGCCATCCAGACATAGCCGATGGTCAGCAGCAGCGTCACCACCGCCTGGACGGCTGCGGGCTTCCAGATGCGCAGACCGCCGGACAGCAGTCTGCGAAGGACGGCCGGCACCGGACGCCGCGGTTCGGTCAATGGCTGAGCCGTCATGATCCGCCCCGGACTTCTCTGACCTGCCCTGTTCCAGCCTGTCCGGTCACGTCGTCCAGTGCCGGCAAGACCAGACGGAACAGGCTGCCACAGGGGCGTCCGTCCTCATCACGAATGTCGTCCTCGGGTGGATCGTCCACCCACAACTGGCCGCCATGATGCTCGACGATCTTCTTGCAGACGGCCAGCCCGACCCCGGTGCCCTCATACTCGTCGCGGCGGTGCAGCCGTTGGAAGATGCCGAAGACCCGCTCGCGGTCCGCGGCGGCGATGCCGATGCCATTGTCGCGGATGTCGACGCGCCAGAGCGCGGCCTTGCCCTGTTGCCCCTGCCCGGGAGGTTCCAGGGTCGCCGTGACGCGCACCAACGGCGGCCGTGCGGGCGCGCGGTACTTCACCGCATTGCCGATCAGGTTCTGGAACAGACGCATCAACTCGTTGTCGTCACCGGCTACGGTCGGGCTGGCCACCGTCGGGCTGCCCACCGTCTGGCCGACCGCTGCGGCGAGCGCGGTTTCGCCCGGCCATTCCACGCTCACCATGGCGCCCGCATCCTGAACCGCCACCTCCAGGTTCAGCAGGGCGAGCCGCAGCGGCTCGTCCAGCGGCACCGGCCGGAAGGTCTTGGCCTTGCGCCCGACCCGCGAATACTCCAGCAGGTCGACGATCAGCCGGTCCATGCGCTGGGCTCCGTCGCGGGCGAAGTCGATGCACTCCCGCGCTTCCTCATCCAGCGAGGCGCCCAGGCTCCGCTCTAGCAGGGTCAGGTAGCTGGTGATGACGCGCAACGGCTGGCGGAGATCGTGTGACGCGACATAGGCGAAGGCCTCAAGCTCGGCATTCGACCGTTCGAGTTCGCGCGTCTTGCGGCCCAACGCATCGGCCGCCCGGCAACGTTCGGTGATGTCGTGGATCAACGACATCAGCATGGTGCGGCCATGCACCACGATGTTGCTGACATAGACCTCGACGTCGCGAAGCTCGCCCGACGCCAGACGGTGGCGGAACTGGAACAGCCGGCGTTCGGCGCGGCTGGCGTGACGCAGTTCCTGGTGCACCACCGTGGTCGCAGCGGCGTTGATGTCCTCGATGCGCATGCTGCGCAACCGGTCAAGCGGATAGCCGTAGAAGCTCGCCGCCGCCGGGTTGGCATCGACGATCCGACCGTCGACCGGATCGATCAGCAGCTTCACCGCACAGCTGGAGACGAAAATCTGTTCGAACAACTGCTGGCGCTCGCGCAGGGCCTGTTCGGCCCGCTTGCGCTCGCTGATGTCCATCACCGCGCCGACGATGCCGGCCGGTTTGCCGCCGGTGCGGCAATAGACCGCTTTGGAGAACACCACGTCGCGCAGCGTCCCGTCGGCACAGCGCAGCTGGGTTTCGTAACTCTGCGGCTTCTGGTCGGCCAGCAGTGCCCTGTCCACCGCCTCGTCGGCCTCGGCGATGTCCGGCGGGGCGAGGTCGAAGACGGTGCGGCCGAACAGGGCTTGGCGGTCGATGCCCATCCAGCGTTCGAAGGCGCTGTTGGCATCGACGTAATGTCCCATCACGTCCTGGACGAAGATCGGCACCGACACCGTGTCCAGCAGCACGCGCTGGAAGCCGGCGCGGTCGTTCAGCGCCTGTTCGGCGCGCCAGCGGACGGTGATGTCCTCCACCACCCAGACAAAGCCGCGATCCGGATCGCCGGGCTTGACCGACCTGCCGATCAGCCGGCAGCGGATGTCGGCGCCGTCGGCCCGGCGCATCGCCACCTCCTCGTCGAACTGGTCACCGGCCTGCATTTTGGGATAGGCGCGCTCGCCGACATCTTCGAACACGAGGTCGTCGCCATAGATGACGCGGGCGCTGGAACCGACGATGTCGTCCAGCCGGTGCTGGAATGTGGCGGCGACCGACTTGTTGACACGGCGGATCACCCGGTCGCGGTCAACGAGCAGGACGCCAACCGGCGCATTGTCGAGGATGGCATCCAGTTGAAGCCGGCTGTCCGCCAGCTCCTCTTCCATCCGCTTGCGGGCGGTGACATCGACGCAGGTACCGACCATGCGGGCCGGACGGTGCTCCGCATCCCAGGCGACAACGCGGCCGCGGTCTCGGATCCACAGCCAGTCACCCGATCTGGAGAGGACACGATGCTCGCACTCATAATGGGGGCTGTCGCCCGACAAGTGGGCGCCCAGGGCCGCCTCGACAGTCGGCAGGTCTTCAGGATGGATGAGGGAGCGCCTGAAGTCGGCCGTCGGCGGGACTTCCTCGGGTATCAAGCCCAGCATCGCCTGCCAGCCAGGGCTGAACCAAACCGCACCGCCGGAGATATCCCAATCCCACAGCCCGTCGCCGGCGGCATCCGTCGCCAGATGCAGGCGCGGCACTGCCGATGCCGTCCGGCCACGCCGCCAGCGCAAGCGGGTGCGGGGTGTGGTCAGCAGTTCCGCCCCGGCAATCGCCGCTCCACCCCCTGTATGTGAACGCTCAGGTTGGAAACATCCCGGCAGGGAAGGCAAGGTTGTGGTGTTGACCATAACTGCGTCCCGGCCTCGCTTCCGTCGAAGGAATTTTCGTACAGGGGCGGGATGCGCGAAAGTGCATGCACCGCCGGTGATGAACGCAATGATACCCCGTCACCCGATAAGGACTCCCCTGTGAAATTGTCACAGGGGATAAGTCCTCAACTTTCAGGATGACAAGGATGCGTGACGTTCGGTGCCACCGACTGATGATGGAGCGGCGGATTTATCAGGGAGCCGGTCAGGCTGCCACATCGACCGGCGGTCGGTCCTTGGTGGCGATCTCCACCGCCCGCGCAAAATCGCCCGCCATCTTTTCCCCGTCGAAGGCCAGATGGATGCGGCTGTGCTCCACCGCCTTCACCACCACCGCGACCTCCGCTCCATAGCGGTCGAGCCGGAGATGGCCGACCGACCCAGCCAGCGAGCGGCCGTCGGTGGTCGTCACCGGGTCGATCATGGCGCCGCCGATGGACAGGTTGCGCACTGTCACCGACAGACGGTCGCCGCCGATCAGCAGGGTTCCCGTCTCGTCCACCTGGAAGCGCGGCTTGCGCCGGCGGTCGGCATCGCCGGTGGAAGTGCGGACGATGCGGACCAGGACCTGCCGCAGGCTCTCGATGGAACGGGCGACGTCGCCGGACCCGTTCTTGACATGGGTTGCCTGTTCGCCGGTGCGGTCGGCCTCCTCCGACACCGCGGCGATGCGGTAAGACACCTCCTGCGCCGCCGTCGAGGTCTCCACCACGTTGCGGCTGATCTCCTGGGTGGCCGCCGACTGCTCCTCCATCGCCGCGGCGATGGAACCGGCGATGTGGTCGATCTCGGCGATGGTCCGGCCGATCTCCTCCACCGCCTGCACCGCCTCATCGGTCACCGCCTGGATTGCCGTGATCTGGCGGGTGATCTCCTCAGTCGAGGACGCGGTCTGGTTGGCGAGGTTCTTCACCTCCTGCGCCACCACGGCGAAGCCCTTGCCGGCCTCTCCGGCCCGCGCCGCCTCGATCGTCGCGTTCAGGGCCAGCAGATTGGTCTGGCCGGCAATGGACTGGATCAGGTTGACCACCTCGCCCACCTTCGCCACCGTCTCCGACAGCGAGCGGATGGTGGCCTGGGTGTGGTGGCCGCTTTCCACCGCGCGGCGGGTCACCGCGCTGGAATGGGCGACCTGCGAGGAAATCTCTCGGATCGAGGCGGCCAGTTGCTCGCTGGCGGCGGCGACGGTCTGGGCATTGGCGAGCGCCTGCCCGGCGGCGGACGCCACCGTCTGGGCGTTGACGCTGACCCGCTCGGCCGAACCGGACATGCCTTCGGCATCGTCGGCCATGGCGCCGGTGCGCTGGGCAACCTCCTCCACCGCACGACCGGCTTCGCGCTCGACGGTCGAGGCCATGTTTTCCAGGGCGCGGCGCCGCTCCTCATCGGCATGGCGGGCACGCTCGACACGCTCCTGCACCGCATAGCACAGGCGCGCCTTCAAGCCGCGCAGTTGGCCGGCGATGGGATGGAATTCGGCCGCCGCCGGCAGGTCGATGATGTGGGTCTGGTCATTGCGGGCGATTGCGTCGAAATCGACCGAAAAGGCGGCCAGCGGACGGCGAACGGTCCGCAGCAGAAGCAGACCGCAGAACACCGCCCCCAGCAGAACTACCAGCCCGGCGGCCACGGCGAACACCAGATGCCAGCTGAAATCCTCCAGCGCCCCCTCATACTCGGCTTTCGCGACCGTCAACTGCAGTTGCAGCAGGTCCTTGTTGGTCTGGAAGGCGGCCTGGAACAGCGGGTCGATGCGGTCGCGGACCAGAACCTCAAGCCGCAGCGAATCGCCTTGGCGCGCCAGTTCCACCGCCGGCTTCAGCCCCTCGTTCAGGAAGGCCGCGCGCTGCTTGGCGAAGCGTTCCGCCAAGATGGCTTCCTCCGGCGTCAGATAGGTTGTGAGATAGTCCGCCCACAGCCGGTCGATGGTGGCGGCATTCCTGGCGATTCGCTCTTCGCGCTGCGCCATCACCTTGGGATCGGTGCCATCGCGGGTGTCGATGATCAGGCGCTGCAGCGTCTGCACATTGTCGCGCATATGGTCCAGGATTTCGCCGATCTGAACCGCGGGCACCGTGCGATGCTCGTACACCATCATCAACGACGTGTTGCTGTCGGACATGCCGCGCAGCGTGACGCCGCCGACCGCCAGCATCGACAGGATCATGACGGCGAAGATCAGGGTCAGCCGCCCGGTCACCGTCGCCATCCAGCGGCGGAACCCCGCCCCGGCGCCACGCCCGACAGCCTGTCCGTCGCGCACCGTCAGATGGCGTGCCCTGCCCTCCCGGATGTCGGAATAGAGCCGTTCCGCAGCCGCCACCTGATCGCGTGACGGCTTGGTGCGGATGGAAATGAAGCCGGTCACGGCCCCGTTCTCGATCACCGGCGTGACGTTGGCACGAACCCAGTAGAAGTCGCCGTCCTTGGTCCGGTTCTTCACCAGCCCTTCCCACGGCCGGCCGTCCTTGATGGTCGCCCACAGGTCGGCGAAGGCCTCCTTCGGCATGTGGGGATGGCGGATCAGATTGTGCGGAGCCCCGATCAGTTCGGATTCGTCGTAGCCGCTGATGTCGACGAAAGCCTTGTTGACGAAGGTGATGCGCCCGCCCGTGTCGGTACGCGACACCAGCAGGACACCGTCTTCCATCACGATTTCACGGTTGGTGATCGGTTCGTTGAGACGCATGGGAGGGGCCTCGTCAGACAAAGGGCACGTTCGGGCAGGCAAGCCGGCGCAACGGGTCGCGACCGGTGGACAGATCAGGGGCCATTGCACCGCCTGGAAAAAGCGATGGTTCGGCACAGCTAACGGAATGGCGTTTCATCTACTCTGGGTAGCCCACGTCCGCACTGACACAGATCAAGTCAGCAAGCAGCGTGCCATGCACACTGAATTCTTTGGAAACCGCCGTTCCGGTAAAACCCTGATGACCGGGCGCGCGCTTCAACCGGGATTCTCCGCGTCCGGCGTCGCAATTTGCGAATGAAAACGCGAGTCAGCCGGAAAATTGCCAAATTGCAAAAGAACAGATTCCCCGCGGAAGAAAGTCAATCTCTACATCAGAAAATATTAATAAAGAAAAACCCCTCTTTCGACTTGGAAAGAGGGGCTTCAGAACTGCGACATTCGGTCGCAGCATTTCCATGTGCGCAGAAATGTCGCGAACAGTCAGGACTTCGCCATCAGCTGTTCCAGCCAATGGATGTCGTAATTGCCGTCGATGAATGCCTGCTCGGCGATGATGCGGTCATGCAGCGGCAGCGTGGTCTGAATGCCGCCGATCACATACTCCTCGATGGAACGGCGCAGGCGCATCAGGCACTCGTTCCGGGTGGTGCCGTGGACGACGAGCTTGGCGATCAGGCTGTCGTAATGAGACGGCACCCGGTAACCGTCATACAGCGCCGAATCGACACGCACGCCCAGACCGCCCGGAGCATGATACCCGTCGATCTTGCCCGGCGACGGGATGAAGGTTTCCGGATTCTCGGCGTTCACCCGGCATTCGATGGCATGGCCTTCGAAGCGGATGTCCTGCTGGCCGTAGCCCAGCGGCGCACCGGCGGCGACGCGGATCTGCTCGCGCACCAGGTCGATGCCGGTAATCATCTCGGTGATGGTGTGCTCGACCTGCAGGCGGGTGTTCATTTCGATGAAATAGAACTGCCCGTCCTCGTAGAGGAACTCCATCGTGCCAACGCCACGGTAGCCGATGGCCGCCGCGGTCTTCGCCGCCAGTTCGCCGATGAAGGCGCGCTGCTCGGCGTTCAGCGCCGGGCTCGGCGCCTCTTCGATCACCTTCTGGTGACGGCGCTGGACCGAACAGTCGCGCTCGCCGAAATGGACGCAGGTGCCGTGGGTGTCGCCCAGGAGCTGGATCTCGATGTGCCGCGGGCGGCCGAGATACTTCTCCAGATAGACTTCGTCGTTGCCGAAGGCGGCGCGCGCCTCGGCCCGGGCGAACTGGTAGGCCTCCTTCAGCTGGTCGGGGTTGCGGGCGACCTTCATGCCCTTGCCGCCGCCGCCGGCCGCCGCCTTGATCAGCACCGGATAGCCGGTCTCGTGGGCGACCTTCTCCGCCTCCTCCAGCGTCGAGACCGGACCGTCGGAGCCGGGAACCACCGGCAGCCCCTGCTCCATCACCGTCTTCTTGGCGGTGACCTTGTCGCCCATGATCCGGATATGCTCCGGCGTCGGACCGATGAAGGTGAAGCCGTGCTCCTCCACCATCTCCGCGAACTGGGCGTTTTCCGACAGGAAGCCGATGCCGGGATGGATGGCGTCGACATTGGTGATCGACGCCGCCGACAGGATGGCCGGAATGTTGAGGTAGCTGTCGCGCGC
>Ga0206117_101101_pt1 | contig 16450 bp, 14 predicted proteins | sample 3A5Ametagenome_FD_177997 | JGI IMG/M metagenome (GOLD analysis project Ga0206117, IMG submission 177997) | Enriched microbial communities from leaf-cutter ant dump, University of Wisconsin, Madison, United States - 3A5A | ecosystem: Environmental > Terrestrial > Nest > Insects nest > Nest dump... | reverse complement strand
TGCCGATGCCGGGCCAGGAAAAGATCGTCTCGGTGACCGTGGTATAGGCGATCATGTTGCCGAATTCGAGGCCCAGCACGGTGACGACCGGAATCATCAGGTTCTTCAGCACATGCACGCCATAGACCCGCGACGGCGCCAGCCCCTTGGCCCGGGCAAAACGGACATAGTCGAGCAGGACGATTTCGCGCGTGCCGGCGCGGGTCAGCCGCATGACCAGCGCGATCTTGAACAAAGCCAGGTTCAGCGCGGGCAATGCCAGATGGGCCAGGCCGTCCAGGGTCAGGATGCTGAGGTCGATGCCCATGACCGTCTCCACCTCGCCCCGCCCGCCGGTCGGCAGCCAGCCCAGCCAGACGCCGAAGGTCAGGATCAGCAGGATGCCGATCCAGAACGATGGCAGGCTGATCCCCAGGATCGAGGCGCCCATGACCGCCCGGGCCAGCCGGCTGGCCGGCCGCACCCCGGCATACATGCCCAGCGGAATGCCGACCGCCAGCGCCAGGGCGAAGGCCGCCAGCGCCAGTTCGACGGTTGCGGGCATGCGTTCGAAGATCACGTCGCGCACCGGCCGCTTGTAGACGAAGGACTGGCCCAGGTCGCCGCTGGCCAGGCCGCGCAGGAAGCCGGCATATTGTTCGACCAGCGGCCGGTCCAGCCCCAGCGACTGGCGCATCTGCGTCCGCTCGACCTCGGTCGCTTCGGGCGGGGCCATGATGTCGACCGGGTCGCCCAGGGCGAACAGGGCGACGAACAGCACCGCCGACAGCACCAGGATGGTCATCAGCGCCGCCGCGACCCGCGCCAGGATGTAGGCGATCATGCCTACTTGGCCTCGACGCTCATATGCAGGGCGTTGAACATGCCGTCCTCGCGCGTGACATAACGCAGGCCCTTGCGGGTGGCGACGATGGTGGCCTGGCGATAGACGGGTGCGGCGGCGGCATCCTTGCCCACATAGATGTCCATCGCCCGCGCCTCCATGTCCCAGCGGGCCTTGTCGTCGATGGTTCTGGTCGCATCCAGCAGCAGCTTGTCGACCTCGGGGTTGGAGTAGTTGTTGGAATTGGCGCTGCCGACCCGCAACTGCGCGTTGGGCGTGGGCGCCACCGCCAGGAAGGTGTTCAGGATCTCGCCCCAGCCGGTGCCGCCGGAATACATGTAGAAATTCAGCTCCTTGGTCAGGCGCTGCTGGGTGTGGACGGCAAAGGGCAAAGCCTGGACCTCGACCTGCAGGCCGATCTGGGACAGCATGGCCGCGACCGTCTCGCACACCTCGCGGTCACGCAGGAACCGGCCGGCGGTGCATTGCATGGTCAGTCCGAAACCGTTGGGGAAACCGGCATCGGCCAGCAATTTCCTGGCCCCGGCGGGATCATAACCATCGACCTTCAGCCGCGGCGACGCGCCGGCATAGGTCGAGGGGAATATCTGCGATGCGGTCTCGCCCAGGCCTTCCAGCACCTTGTCCAGGATCGCCTCGCGGTCGATCGCCTTGGATACGGCCTGGCGCACGCGCAGATCGCGGAACGGGTTTTCGGCCAGCGGCTTGCCGTCGGCGCCGCGCACATGTTTGGTCGTCGTGCCGAAGTTCGAATAGAACGAGATCACGCGATCCTGCGGCCCGACCGTCACGGTCAAGGCTGAATTGCGTTTCAGCTGGGGCACGTCGCCCGGCGGCACGTCCAGGATGGCATCGACGTCGTTGGCCAGGATGCCGGCGACCCGCGCGGCATCGTTGGGTACGGTGCGGAACACGATGCGGTCGAACTGGGCGGGCTTGTCCCAATAACCGTCGAATTTCTGCACCACCACCCGCTGGCCCTGGACATATTCGCCGAACTTGTAGGGGCCGGTGCCGATCGCGGCCTTGCCCGAATTGAAATCGGCCGAGGGCGCGTCCTTGAACTTGGCGGGAATGATGAACAGGAACGACAGCTTGCCCGGCAACACCGGGTCGGGCGCCGCGGTGCGCACCACCAGCTTCAACGGCTCGGGCGCCTCCATCGCCGTGATGGTCGAGGTGTACAGGCGGAACGAGACCGGCACGTCCAGCGCCTTGATCCGCTCGATCGTGGCGATCACGTCGGCGGCGGTGAAATCGCTGCCGTCATGCCATTTGACGCCAGGGCGCAGCGTGAATTCCCAGGTCGTGTCGTCCACCGCCTTCCACGCGATGGCCAGGCCGGGCTGCAACGCCATGTCGGGCGCACGCCGGATCAGCCCGTCATACAGATGCAGCGATATCGAGGCGTTGTAGGGCACGACCATCGCGGCCGGATCGATCGAGGTCGTCTCGATCGGCATGCCGACACGCAGGTCGCGCGCCTGGGCCGGCAGTTGGGAAAAGCTAAGCACGCACGCGGTCGCCAGCGCCACCAGGGGCGCCTTCATCCCTACCCGCATTTGTCCCCTCCCAGGGTTCGATCGGCTTCTTGAATTCTTCGATCTCTAAGTTTTACGATAAAGAACGAACCGACAGTGTCAACCGTCGCAATATGGTTCATCAGACGAAATGATTGAACCAACAAAGGGGAAACGCATGGACGACAGGAAGCTGCCGACGCCCAGCCCCGAAACGCGCCACTACTGGGAAGGGCTGGCCCAGGGTGAAATCCGGCTGCAGCATTGCGGGCCCTGCGACCAGGCCTATTTTCCGCCGCGCCCGTTCTGCCCGCGCTGCGGCGGCACCGACATCGCCATCGTCAAGGCATCGGGCCGTGCGACGCTTTATTCCTATGTGATCAATCATCTGCCCGCGCCCGGCTTCGCCCCGCCCTATGCGGTGGCGGTGGCCGAACTGGCCGAAGGGCCGCGGCTGATGACCAATATCGTCGACTGCCCGCAGACGACCGAGGCATTGCGCATCGACATGCCGCTCAGCCCCGTGTTCCAGCCGGTGGCCGACGGCACCACGCTTCTGGTGTTCCGCCCGGTGGTGGCGGCGTGACCGGCGCGATCATGCCAAAGGTGGCAATCATCGGCGCCGCCGAAACCACCCGCATCGGCGCCCTGCCCGACATGTCCCAGATCCAGCTGATCGCCGACGCCGCGCTGAACGCGCTGGACGATGCCGGACTGACCGTGCGCGACATCGACGGCGTGGCGGTGGCGACCGAGCTGCCCAGCCTGGTCTGCGATTATCTAGGCATCGAGGCCCGCTGGCTCGACGGCACCGATGTCGGTGGCTGCAGCAACATGCTGCATATCCGCCATGCCGCTGCCGCGATCCAGGCGGGGCTGTGCCGCACCGTGCTGGTCGTGCATGGCGAAAGCGGCCGGTCGGGCACCGGGCGCGGCCCGGTCGACATGCAGTTCACCGACCTGCACCAGCAGTTCGAACTGCCCTACGGCACCATCGGGCCCGTGACGGCCCTGACCATGCCGATCGCGCGCTATATGGCGAAATACGGCCTGACGCCGGAACAGTTGGCGTCGGTCGCGGTGGTCCAGCGCGAATGGGCGATGCGGAACCCGCGGGCCTGGGCGCGCAAGCCGCTGACGGTCGATGACGTGCTGGCCTCGCGCCTGATCGCCTGGCCGGTGCATCTGCCGGAATGCTGTGTCGTCACCGATGGCGGCGGGGCGCTGATCCTGACCGCGGCCGACCGGGCGCGCGACGCAAGACAGCGCCCGATCCACGTGCTGGGCGCGGGCGAAGCCTTCGGCCCCGTGATGATCAGCCAGATGCCCGACTATACCCAGGCCGACGTGTTCCGCCGGTCGGGCGAGATGGCCTTTGCCGCCGCCGGCATCGCGCGCGCCGATGTCGATCACCTGATGCTCTACGATGCCTTCGCCCATCTGCCGATCTTCGCGCTGGAGGCGCTGGGATTCGTCGGGCCCGGCGAGGCCGGCGCGTTTTTTGCCAGCGGGGCCAGCGCGCCGGGCGGGCGGCTGCCGGTCAACACCAATGGCGGCGGCCTCAGCTATACCCACACGGGACGTTACGGGATGTATGCGATCCAGGAAAGCGTGCGGCAGTTGCGCGGCACGGCACCGGCCCAGGTGCCCGGCGTCGAGATATCGCTGGCCCACGGCATCGGCGGCATGTTCGCCGCGGCAGGCACGGTGATCCTGGCCAATGCCGCCGCGTGATCTGCATGTCGCCGCGGCAATGGCCGCGGCGGGCCGACGCTTTGCCGGCCGGCCGGCGGTGGCCGAGGGCGGGGTGCGGCGCGACTGGGCCGAAACCGCCGATCGCATTGCCCGGGCCAGCGCCGGGCTCGCGGCCCGCGGCGTCAAACCCGGCGACCGCGTCGCCATCCTGTCGTTCAACCGCGCCGCGATGCTGGAAGCCTTGTTTGCCATCGCCCGCGCGGGCGCCCTGCCCGCCCCGCTGAACCTGCGCTGGTCCAGGGACGAAATCGCCGAAGCACTGGCCGATATCGAACCCCGCCTGATCCTGGCCGACAGCGCCCATCGTCACCTGATCGAAGACGCCGTGCTGCTGGACGGCGGCGACTGGGACGACATCGTCGCCTGCGCCGAGAACCCGCCGGAGCCGCCCGACGCGGAGGCCCCCGCCCTGCTGTTGTTCACCGGCGGCACGACCGGCAGGCCCAAGGGCGTGCTGGTGCCGTCGCGCGCCCTGCATGCCAATGCCGAGGTGGTGATCGGTCTGGCGGGGCTGGCGGCGGACGACCGCTGCCTGCTGACCGCGCCGTTCTTCCATATCGGCGGGGCCGGGCTGGCCTATACCGCCACGCTGGCCGGTTTCGCCCAGGTCATCCTGCCGGGATTCGAGGCGGGGGCGGTGCTGTCGGCGATACCCCAGGCCGGCATCACCACGATCTTCCTGGCCCCGACCATGCTGGGCATGATGCTGGACCGGCCGGATTTCGCGCCCGAACGGCTGAGCAGCATCCGCCGGCTGTTCTATGGCGCCTCGCCGATGCCCGAACCGCTGCTGCGCCGGGCGCTGGCCGTGCTGCCCCGGGCCCGCTTCATGCAGGCCTATGGCCAGACCGAATTCTGCCCGATCGCCCTGCTGCCGCATGACGACCATTTGGCGGCCCTGGCCGGCGACCCCGCACGGCTGCGCGCCGCCGGCCGCGTGGTGCCCGGCGTCGAGGTCCGCCTGCGCCGGCCCGACGGCCGCCTGGCCGGACCGGGCGAGGCCGGCGAGATCGAGGCCCGCGGGGCGATGGCGATGCTTGGCTATCGTGATCGGCCGGACGAGACCGCGGCGACGCTGGTCGACGGCTGGATCCGCACCGGCGATATCGGCCGGCTGGACGGCGACCTGCTGACCCTGGTCGACCGCGCCAAGGACATGATCGTCACCGGGGCGGAGAACGTCTATCCGGCCGAGGTCGAGCGTGTGCTGGTCGAACACCCCGCCATCGCCGCCTGCGCGGTGATCGGTGTGCCCGACCCGCGCTGGGGCGAGCGGGTGCATGCGATCGTCGTGCTGCGCCATCAGGCCGAACCGGACGACATCATGGCGTTCTGCCGCGGCCGCATCGCCGGTTATAAATGTCCGCGCAGTATCGAGATTCGCGGCGAGCCCCTGCCCCTGACCGCGGCGGGCAAGGTCGCCAAGACGGTGCTGCGCGAACCGTACTGGAGGGGGATCGGCCGTGGCATCGCCTGACGATGGGGAACTTTCCGGCAAGGTCGCGCTGATCACCGGCGCGGCCCGCAATATCGGGGCGGGCATCGCCACGGAACTGGCGGCTGCCGGGGCGGCCGTAGCGATCAACGTGCGCACGCCCGGCGAGGAATCGGACATGCTGGCCGCCGGCATCAACGATCATGGCGGACGCGCGATCGTGCTGCCGGCCGATGTCGGCGACCCCGAGGATGCGGCCGCCCTGGTCGAGGCGGTCGAGCGTCATTTCGGCCGGCTGGACATCCTGGTCAACAACGCCTCGTCCCGCGTCTATCGCCCGATCGAGGAGGTGACGGTTGCCGACTGGCGCCATGTGATGGCCAGCAACCTGGACGCCGCGTTCTTCTGTTCCCAGTCGGCGGTGCCGGTCATGCGCCAGTTCGGCGGCGGGGTCATCGTCAATATCGGCGGCCAGGCCGCCCACAGCGGCGGGCCCGGCCGGTCGGCGGTGGCGGCGGCCAAGGCCGGGCTGGTCGGGTTGACCCGCGCCCTGGCGATCGAGCTGGCCCCGGCCGGCATCCGGGTCAACTGCCTGTCGCCCGGCATCATCGAGACGGGGCGCGAACTGACGCCCGCCATCGCCCAGGCCGCCGCCCGCGTGCCGCTGGGCCGGCTGGGCGAAATCGGCGAGATCGCGGCGACGGTGCGGTTCCTGTGTTCACCCGGCGGCGCCTACATCACCGGCCAGACCCTGCAGGTCAACGGCGGCGCCTATCTGGGGTAAAGCCGGCGCCCGTTGCTGGCCGCGGCATGGGCGACGGTGCCCGGGCGGTTGCGGGTCTGGCCGAACCAGCCGGCACGGCAGGGCACGATGCCGGGATCGGTCATCGCCGCCAGACGGTCAGGGGCGATATCGTCGGGCACGATCACCAGCAGCGCTTGGCCGCCGCCCGGATCCTTCGGCCCCGGCGGGCGGATGAAGGCGATGACCTCGATCGCGTCCAGCGCCGCGACGATCTGATCCAATGTCACTGGTCGATGGAATAAAGGTCGGCCGGCGTCCGCGTCAGGTCGTAGCCGACCTTGATGGCGACGATGACGACCAGCAGCGCGAACAGTCCGCGCAACTGTTCGGCCTTCAGCTTCTGCCCGAAGCGGGCACCATAGGTCGCGCCGACCACGCCCCCGATGGCCAGCAGCAGCGCCATGACGATGTCGACCGTATGCGACGCCCAGGAATGCAGCACCGTGGTCGCGGCGGTGACGAAGATGATCTGGAACAGCGAGGTGCCGATCGCCAGCATCGTCGGCATGCCCAGCAGGAAGATCATCGCCGGCACCAGGATGAACCCGCCGCCGACCCCCATGATCGCGGCCAGCATGCCGGTCAGGAACCCGATGCCGGCTGGCGGCAGGACCGAGATATACAGGCGCGATTTGCGGAAACGCGCCTTGAACGGCAGGTTGTGGATCCACAGATGCTGGTGCAGCTTGCGCCGTCGCAGGTTGCCCGGCTTGCGCGTCAGGGTCTTGATCGCCTCGATCATCATCAGCGTGCCGACGATGCCGAGCAGCAGGACATAGGTGACCGAGATCGCGAAATCGATCTGGCCCAGCGCCCGCAGCCAGGTGAACAGGACGACGCCGACACCCGACCCGGCCAAGCCCGCGGCGACCAGCACGCCCCCCATGACCACGTCGACATTGTCCTTGCGCCAATGAGCGATGACCCCCGACACCGACGAGGCGACGATCTGCGGCGCCTGGGTGGCGACGGCAACGGTCGGCGGCACCCCCAGGAAGATCAGCAGCGGCGTCAGCAGGAAGCCGCCGCCCACCCCGAACAGCCCCGACAGGAAACCCACGATCGAGCCCAGCCCCAGCAGGACGACGACATCGAGCGACAGTTCGGCGATCGGAAGGTAGATGGGCAACATGGCGACGCGGCTAGCCTTGGGCCGGGGGACTTCATATATACCGTGCACGCAACCTTGTCGGGACGGCGGCGTCAAGCGCCACGTGGCTGGAATTGAAAGGAATTTCCGAATCATGGGCGATGTCGCGCTGATCACCGGGGCTGCCGTCCGCATCGGCCGGGCCATCGCGCTGGCCCTGGCGGCCGACGGCTGGGCGGTGGCGATCCACCACAACCGGTCGGCCGATGCCGCCCGCGCCCTGGCCGAGGAAATCACCGCCGCCGGCGGCCGGGCCGCCACGGTTGCCGGCGATCTGGCCGATTCGGGCGTGGACGCCCTGCTGCCGGCGGCGGCCCGCGCACTGGGCGGGCCCGTGACTGCGCTGATCAACAATGCCTCGCTGTTCGAACGCGACGAGATCGGCGACGTGACCGTCGAAGGCTGGGACCGCCAGTTGGCCGTCAACCTGCGGGCGCCGTTCTTCCTGTCCCAGGCCTTCGCCGGCCAGTTGCCCGAGGGTACGCCCGGCAACATCGTCAACCTGATCGACATGCGGGTCTGGCGCCTGACCCCGCATTTCATGAGCTACACGGTGGCCAAGGCCGGGCTGTGGACCCTGACCCAGACGCTGGCCATGGCCCTGGCCCCGCGCGATATCAGGGTCAATGCGATCGGCCCGGGCCCCGTCCTGGCCAACGAACGGCAAACGGCCGAGCAGTTCGACAAGCAATGGCGGTCGACCCCGCTGGGCCGCGGCGCCTATCCCGAGGAAATCGCCGCGGGCGTCCGCTATATCCTTTCAGCCAAGGCCATGACCGGCCAGATGATTGCACTGGATGGCGGCCAGCATATGCCCTGGCCGCTGCCCGGACCGGGCGCCGCGGACCTTGATTGACGCATCCGGCCGCCACGCAGGGCTTGACTTTAACCATTTGTTCAGCATGACGGCCCGATCGACCGCGGATTTTGTTCACACCCCGCCGGGCGACTCGTTGGAATCCCACGCGCGTCCAATATGGACCGGACATCCACAGGCCCAAACGCCGTTTCGTTCGGATAATCCCTGTGAAATCAAAGACTTGCAAATTCGCCCAAAATTTGGGCAAAGCGGGCGTCAGCCTTGGATTCCCTAGGGTCCGACGGGTTCGTCCCGAACCCCGCCCACAGACTTATCCACAGAAATCGTGGATATCGTGACAGGCCCGTGACGAACTTGCGCCGCATTCGTCACAAACGCTGACTGGAACAGGCAGGAACGCTTGACCCACCCGCAACACGCGCCATCATCCGCCCCGCAATGACCGACCAATCGCCGCCCGGGACCACCCCCGACGCCCCCCCGCCGCCCCGCCTGATCGGGGCCGAGGTGGTGCGTGCGACTTTTCCCGGCCTGCCGCCGGGACCGGGGGTGTACCGGATGCTGGGCGAGGACGGCACGCTGCTTTACGTCGGCAAGGCGCGCTCGCTGCGCAAGCGGGTGTCGAACTATGCCAAGCCGACCGGGCTGGGCGGCCGGATCGAGCGGATGGTGTCGCAGATCGCGACCATCGAGATCACGACCACGCATACCGAGGCCGAGGCGCTGCTGCTGGAGGCCAATCTGATCAAGCGGCTGAAGCCGCGCTACAACGTCATCCTGCGGGACGACAAGTCGTTTCCCTATATCCTGATCGCCGAGGACCACCCCTATCCCCGCATCACCAAGCATCGCGGGGCCAAGAACCGGCGCGGCGCCTATTTCGGGCCTTTCGCGTCGGCCGGGGCGGTCAATTCGACGCTGTCGGCGCTGGCCCGCGTCTTTCCGCTGCGCAGTTGCAGCGATTCGGACTTCTCCAACCGCTCGCGCCCCTGCCTGCAGTACCAGATCAAGCGCTGCACCGCCCCCTGCGTCGGCCGCATCGACGAACCGGCCTATCGCGCCGTGGTCGACGAGGCGCAGGCCTTCCTGGAAGGGCGCAGCCAGGACCTGGCCCGGCGGCTGCAGGGGCGGATGGAGGCGGCCTCGGCCGCGCTGGATTTCGAGACCGCGGCGCTGTTCCGCGACCGCATCAAGGCCCTGGCCCACGTCACCGCCCATCAGGGCATCAATGTCGAGGGGCTGGGCGAGGCCGACGTCTTCGCCCTGCATACCGAAGGCGGCGAAGCCTGCGTCCAGGTATTCTTCTATCGCGGCGGCCAGAATTTCGGCAACCGCGCCTATTACCCCGCCCATGCCCGCGACGTCGATGCGGCCGAGGTGCTGGCCGCCTTCGTCACGCAGTTCTACGACAGCCGTCCGGCGCCGCCGCTGCTGCTGCTGAGCCACGCGATCGGCGAGGATACCGAGCTGATCGCCGAGGCGCTGTCGATCCGCGCCGGCCGCAAGGTCGACCTGGCCGTGCCCCAGCGCGGGCCCAAGCGCGAAATCGTCGAACGGGCGGTGCTGAACGCGCGCGAGGCGCTGGCCCGCCGCATGTCGGAAAACGCCACCCAGCGCCGTCTGCTGGAAGGCCTCGCCGAAATGCTCGGCCTGGAATCGACGCCCGAGCGCATCGAGGTCTACGACAACAGCCACACCATGGGCACCCAGCAGATCGGCGGCATGATCGTCGCGGGGCCCGACGGCTTCATGAAATCGGCCTATCGCCGCTTCAACATCAAGGGCGACATCGAGGCCGGCGACGATTACGCGATGATGCGCGAGGTGCTGACCCGCCGTTTCACCCGCCTGCTGCGCGAAGCCGAGGAGGCCGAGGACGCCGACAAGGGCGACTGGCCCGACCTGTTGCTGATCGACGGCGGGCGCGGCCAGTTGAAGATCGCCTGCGACGTGCTGGCCGAACTGGGCATCGACGACGTGGCGGTGGCGGGCGTCTCCAAGGGTCCCGAGCGCAATGCGGGGCTCGAGGTCATCCACCTGCCGGGAAAACCCGCGATCGAACCGGGCCGCAAGGATCCGGTGCTCTATTTCATCCAGCGCCTGCGCGACGAGGCCCATCGCTGGGCGATCGGCGGCCATCGCGCCCGGCGGGCCGCGGCGGCCAAGGGGTCGGCCTTCGACGAGATTCCGGGGATCGGCGCCGCCCGCAAGAAGGCGCTGCTGCTGAAATTCGGCTCGGCCAAGGGCGTCGCCGAGGCCGGGCTGGCCGATCTGGAGACGGTCGAGGGCATCTCGACCACCGTGGCCCGGCGCATCTACGACCATTTCCATGGCGGCGGGTGACCTTGTTGGCACCGGCTGTAAGCACTAGACTGCCCCAACCTCGTACCCGGCGTCCCAAGGCATGCTCTATACCCTCCCCAATCTGCTGACCCTGTCGCGTATTCTGGTCATTCCGATCCTGTGCGCCGCGTTCTGGCTGCCCCGACCGTGGAACGACGGGATCGCCCTGGGCATGTTCCTGGCCGCCGGCATCACCGACTGGGCCGATGGCCATCTGGCCCGGCGCCTGGGCCAGATGAGCGAGTTGGGCCGGTTCCTGGACCCGGTGGCCGACAAGCTCCTGGTCGCCGCCGCCATCCTGATGCTGGTCGCCTTCGGCCGGATTGAGGGGTTCAGCATCCTGGCCGCCGTCGTCATCATGTGCCGTGAGATCATGGTGGCGGGCTTGCGCGAATTCCTGGCGGAAATCCGGGTCAAGGTGCCGGTATCGCGCCTGGCCAAGTGGAAAACGACCGTCCAGATGGTCGCGCTGGCCTTCCTGCTGGCCTCCGACCTGCCGCCGCCCTGGACCAAGGCACCCGAGATCGGCATCGGCCTGCTGTGGCTGGCGGCGCTGCTGACGCTTTATACCGGCTACGACTATATGCAGTCGGGGCTGAAGCATATGACCGCCATCGACGAACAGCGGAAGGGTTGAGCGCGATGCGCGTGCTGTACTTCGCCTGGCTGCGCGAACGGGTCGGTTTCGCCGAGGAAGAGGTCACCCCGCCGGCCGAGGTGGCGACCGTGGGCTCCCTGATCGCCTGGCTGCGCGGCCGCGGCGAGAATTACGAGGCCGCCTTCGTCCGGCCCGAGGTGGTGCGCGCCGCCGTCAACCAGGTCCACGCCAAGCACGACCGCCCGATCGCACCGGGCGACGAAATCGCCCTGTTCCCGCCGGTCACGGGGGGCTGAAGCCATGGCGGTGCGGGTGCAGCTTGAGGATTTCGACGTCGGCGCCGCCCTCGACGAAATGACCGCGGGCCGCACCGATGTCGGCGGGGTCGCAAGCTTCGTCGGGCTGGTGCGCGACATGGCCCCGCCCGACCGGCTGGTGGCCATGACGCTGGAACATTACCCCGGCATGACCGAGGCCGAACTGGGCCGGCTGGAGGCCGAGGCACGGGCACGCTGGCCGCTGTCGGACTGCCTGATCATCCATCGCCACGGCCGGCTGACGCCGGGCGACCGCATCGTGCTGGTGGCCGCCGCCTCGGCCCATCGGCAGGCGGCGCTGGAGGCCTGTGCCTTCCTGATCGACTGGCTGAAGACCCACGCACCGTTCTGGAAGCTCGAGGAAACCGCGGCCGCCGGCCGCCGCTGGGTCGAGGCCAAGGCGACCGACGACGCGGCCGCCGATCGCTGGCGCTAGCCGGCAACCCTTTCGCCGCCACCCCGTTCTACCTCTCACGGCTGAGTGCCGGAGCGAAATCCCTGTTGACGCGATTTGCTCAACGGAGAGACTACTTTCCAGGCAATGAACAAGCGCCGGGGGCCGGAAGATGCCGACACGCCTGAAGGCGCGTCATATCTGGCAGGCAAGTCTGGTCGCCCTGATCGGGCTGGCCGTCACCGTGTTCGTTTTTCGCAGCACCGTGGACGACCAGAACGACCGCGCCGGCGCCACCCTGACCTTCCGCGCAGACTGGCGTGCATCGGACATGGCGGCCAAGCTGGGCGACATGGCCGATTTCGGCTCCGGCATGGCCGCGCTGTTCTCGATCGGCCTGGATCTCGACCAGGACATGTTCGAACGGTTCGCCGCCACCCGGGCCGAGGGCGAAAGCGTGCCCCCGCGGCGGATTTCGTGGCTGCCACGCGTCACCGGCGCCGAGCGGGCCGTATTCGAGGAATGGGTCCGCGATGAAATCGCGCCCGATTTCCGCATCATCGACCGGCCGGCGCCCGATGCTCCGGCCGCCGGGCCGCGGCCCCAGTATTTCCCGGTCCTGTTCTCGACGGTCTTTTCCGGCGCGCCCGCGCCGCTCGGCGCCGACGGCCTGCGCGGCCCGCTGAGCGGCCCCGCGATCCTCAATGCCATCGATACCGGACAGACCGTGGCGGCAAGACCGCAAGCGACCGAGGGCATTGCCGCCACCCCGCCGGCCTTCGTCGCCTATCGGCCGGTCTTTCCCGCCGGGGTCCTGCTGACGACGGCCGAGCAACGGCGGGACAGCGTGCTGGGCATCGTCGCCACGTCGTTCCTGCTGGAACCGGCGCTGAACGGGGCGATCGTCAACACGCCACCGATGGCCGAGGACATCTATGTCATGGCCGACGCCCCCGGCAGCGCGGCGGCAGGCATGCCGCTGATGGTCTATCGCGCGGCGGCGGGCCGTTTCTCCGCCGCATCCGGGCCGGTCGATCCGCACAGCCTGGACGGGCTGGTGCTGGAACGGGCGGTGACGATCAACGGCCAGGACTGGCGGCTGATATTCCATTTCGGGGCAAACGAGATTGCCGCCCTGCGCACCACCGAACCCTGGTGGCGGGCCGGGCTGTGCCTGACGCTGACCGCGCTGATCACGTTCTACATCCTGCGGCTGCAGCGGCGCGAGGCGGGCGCGCTGGCAGCGACCGCCTCGGCCAGGGCCACCGCGGCGGCGGCCGAGCGCGAGCGGCGCGGCAGCGAGGCGCGGCTGGCCGCCCTGATCGAAGCCTCGCCGGTCGCGATGATCTCGCTGGACCGCGACGGGCGGATCGAAACCTGGAACGCCGCGGCCGAAACCCTGGCCGGGTTCGGTGCCGGCGAGGTGGTCGGCCGGCCCCTGCCGTTCGGCGACCAGGGTGACGGCAGCGATCTCGAACGGATCGTGGCCCAGGCACTGGCAGGCTCGTCCGTGCTGGGCGTCGAATTGTTCGGCCGCCACCGCGACGGCAGCCGGCTGACGCTGTTGCTGTCGGCCGCCCCGGTTCGCACCGAGGACGGTGCGGTCGGCGGGGTGATGGTCGTGGCCCTCGACATCGGTCCGTTGCGCACCATCGAAAGCCAGCTGCGCCAGGCCCAGAAGATGGAGGCGATCGGCCAGCTGACCGGCGGCCTGGCGCACGACCTGAATAATATCCTGGGCGTAGTCATCGGCAATCTGGACCTGGCCCATCTGCAGCTGAAGGACCGTCCGGCCGAGGTCGAACTGCTGGACAAGGCCATGGCCGCGGCCTTGCGCGGTGGCGAACTGAATCGGGCGCTGCTGGCCTTTGCCCGGCGGCAGTCGCTGGTGCCCGAGGCGATCGACGCCCGTGGCCTGCTGAGCGGCATGTTCACGCTGATCGAACGCACCCTGGGGTCAAATATCAGGGTCGAGATGAAGCCGGCCGAGCGGCTGTGGCCGGTCAAGGTCGATCCCGCCCAGTTGGAGGCCGCGGTGCTGAACCTGTGCGTCAACGCGCGCGATGCCATGCCCGACGGGGGCGTGCTGACCATCGAGGCCTGCAACAAGACGCTGGACGGCGACTATGCCGAACTGAACCCCGAGGTCGCCCCCGGCGACTATGTCGGAATCGCGGTGTCCGACACCGGCACCGGCATCGCGCCGGATGTGCTGGCCCGCGTCTTCGAACCCTTCTTCACCACGAAGGACATCGGCAAGGGATCGGGGCTTGGCCTGTCGATGGTCTACGGGTTCCTGAAGCAGTCGGGCGGTCACGCCAACATCTATTCCGAGCCGGGCCACGGCACGTCGGTTCACCTGTACCTGCCACGCCATCGCGACGGCAACCTGGCGACCGACGCCCCCGCGATCCGGCCGGCCTCGCCGCCCGGGCACGAGACCATCCTGGTGGTCGAGGACAATGCCGATCTGCGGCGCGTCGCCCTGGCCCAGCTGACCGCGTTCGGATACACGGTGCACGAGGCGACGAATGCGGCCGAGGCGCTGGACATCATCGACGCCCATTCCGACATCGACCTGCTGTTCACCGACGTGATGATGCCCGGCGGCGACGGCCGGTCGCTGGCGCGCGAAGCGGTGCGACGGCGCCCCCGGCTCAAGGTCCTGCTGACCACGGGTTTTGCGACCGAAGCCACGGCGGCCATCCCCGGCAACAAGGACCACGGCTTCGCCGTGATCAACAAACCCTATCGCGCCGTCGAATTGGCCGCGGAACTGCGTCGCCTGCTGGGCGAGGAAGGGGTGTCGGCATGAACCGCAACCGGCTGCTGATCATCGACGATGATCCTGAGATCGCCGAGATCTACGCCCGCATCGGCCAGGAAGCCGGTTTCGGCACGCGTGTCGCGCCGACCGCCGCCGAATTCCGCCGCCAGTTGCAGGACTGGCTGCCCACGATCGTGCTGGTCGACCTGCGCATGCCCGACACCGACGGGATCGAGCTGCTGCGGCTGTGTTCGCGCGAACGGCCGCCGGCCAAGTTCATCATTGCCTCGGGGCTGGACCATCGGGTCGTCGAGGCCGCCGCCAGGCTGGCACGATCGTTCGGCCTGGACGTGATCGGCGCGATGGTCAAGCCGGTCCGCGTGGCCGAGCTGCTGGCCCTGCTGACCGCGCATCTGGCCGCGCAGGAAACCACGATCGCGGAACTGGAAGCCGCGATCGCGTCCGAGGAGATCGTCGGCTACTGGCAACCCAAGCTGGCGGTCGCGACCCGCCGCATCATCGGGGCCGAGGTCCTGGCACGCTGGCGCCACCCGACGCATGGCCTGTTGATGCCCGATCATTTCATTCCGCTGGCCGAGAGCGGCGAACTGATCCAGCGCCTGACCTGGTGCGTGGTGGAACGCAGCCTGGCCCAGCATGCCGAATGGGCCGGAAGCGGCCTGGTCCTGCCGTTCGCCGTCAACCTGTCGGCCCGCTGCCTGACCGACCTGGACCTGCCCGACCGCCTGGTCGACCTGTGCAACCGCCACGGCGTCAGCCCGGAACAGATGACGCTGGAGATCACGGAAAGCGCGGCGATGCGCAACCAGATCGAGGGGGCCGACATCCTGACCCGGCTGCGCATCAAGGGCATTCACCTGTCGATCGACGATTTCGGCACCGGCTATTCCTCGTTGGCTCAGTTGCAGCGCCTGCCCTTCTCGGAACTCAAGATCGACAAATCCTTCGTGATGCCGATGGTGCAGTCGCGCGACTGCGCCGTCATCGTCAAGACCGTGATCGGCATGGCCCACAACATGGGCCTGCGCGCGATCGCCGAAGGCGTCGAAAGCGAGGAATGCCTGGCGCTGCTGGCCGAGTGGCACTGCGACGAGATGCAGGGCCACCTGTTCTCGCGCGCCCTGCCCCCGGACGACGTGCCGGCCTTCGTGGAAGGCTGGACGGCGGGCGGGTGACCCGGCCGTCCAGCGTCACCGCCTCAGCGCAGCCCCGCGACGAAGGCGGCTACGGCCTGGCCGATCTCGTGGGGCGAGTCCTCCTGGACATAGTGGATGCCCTTGACCGTCACCTCGGTCTGGTTGGGCCAGCTGCGGCAGAAGTCGCGGGACCGGCCGGTCAGCAGGGCGCCGGGCTCGGCGTTGACGAACAGTTTCGGCAGGTCGTGCGACCGGGCCAGCCATTGGCCGTAGTCATCGACCAGCGCCACCATCTCGGGCGGTTCGCCGGCGATCGGCAGTTCGCGCGGGAAGATCAGCGTCGGCAGGCGCGAGGCCGGATCGGCGAACGGCGCGCGATAGGCTTCCATCTCCTCGTGGCTCAACGGCCGCATGATCGACTTGGGCAGGACGGTCTCGACGAAGAAATTCTGGTCGATGATCATCGCCTCGCCCTTTTCCGAGCGCATGGCGCGGAACATGGCGTCGCGGCCGTTGGGGAAATCTTCCCACACCCGCGGGCAGAC
>Ga0206117_101099_pt1 | contig 16460 bp, 16 predicted proteins | sample 3A5Ametagenome_FD_177997 | JGI IMG/M metagenome (GOLD analysis project Ga0206117, IMG submission 177997) | Enriched microbial communities from leaf-cutter ant dump, University of Wisconsin, Madison, United States - 3A5A | ecosystem: Environmental > Terrestrial > Nest > Insects nest > Nest dump... | reverse complement strand
TAAGAATGAATCCTTCGGGATATAATAATCAGACATATAACTACTCACGGTATTACCGACAAATACCGGGCATAGGAAGTAACGGACTTGTACAGAATCCATAAAAAACACTCTTTAATATAGAATATTATGAAAAAGAATTTGACAATAATTGCCATGCTGGTGCTTTTCGGAATCTTTTCTTCCTGTGAAAAAGATAATCTCGATTACGCCCCGGATGCATCCTTTTCAGGAGAAATCAGAGACCTTGAAACCGGAGAATTAGTGCAGCAGGATATTCTGGAAGGCGCGAAAATTTATTTTATTGAACTGGGCTGGAATAATCCTCCGGTGCAATCGATGGTATTCAAAAATGACGGGACTTTTCAGAATAATCTTATGTTCTCGGGTGATTATAAGATTATAATGAATAAAGGGAACTATATTCCGCAGGATACAATAAGATATCAAATGAAAAAAGGAGCGAATACCCATACATTCGAAGTTATACCGTATATAAGAATTACTGATACTGATATTAAATTTAGAGATGGGAAGATTGTCGCGAAATTCAAAATGCAACAGACTACATCGGAGCCTGTTAAGGCGATTTCCTTATTTGCCCATCCGGATATATCTGTGGGATATCGTATACAAACGGCGAGTGTAACATACGAATTAAATACGATTGCGGAAGATGTAGAATATGAGATTGTTATGGATATAAATAATTATAATAAAATATCCACGGGCAATAGCTATTATTTCCGTATAGGTGCATTAAGTGGTGCGTCGGAGGCTAAATATAATTATGCTCCTGCGGTGAATGTTGATTTGTAATCTTTGCAGAGTGCAAGCTAATAAATAAAACATGAAAAAAATATCTCAAAATATTTTTCGGATTATATCCCTTTCTTTCATTCTGGGGATTGTAGTAAGTTGTTCAGATAAAGAGGTTATAAGTAAAGAACCGGTTGATTATGTGAATCCGTATATAGGAAATATAAGTCATCTGTTAATTCCTGCTTATCCTACCATCCATCTTCCGAACAGTATGCTAAGGGTATATCCGGAAAGGGAAGATTATACCGGAAATAAAATAAAAGGCTTGCCAGTGATAGTTACAAGTCATAGAGGAAATTCGGCATTTTCCATAAGTCCGCTTGCCGGGGACAAGCAATTATCTTCGGTTATTCCGCTGGAATACGATAATGAAGTGATTAAGCCATATTTCTATCGGGTATTTCTGAATGAGGATAATATCGATGTGGAATATGTACCATCATATCAGTCTGCAATATATAAATTTCAGTTTAGTGAGGGTGCTCCGTCCTTTGTGATAAATAGTAAGAATGGTATATTGAAAGCGAATGGAAGTTCAGTATCTGGTTATCAGCAAATAGGAGATTTTCCAACAAAAGTCTATCTGTATCTCGAAACGGATATTGATCCTGAACGGATAGATCCCTTTGATGATAAAACGGAGGATAGTTCTTGTCTTGTAATGAGATTTACAGAGAATTTACGACAAATACATATTCGTTATGGTATATCCTTTATAAGCGAAGAGCAGGCTAAAAAGAATCTTTACCGGGAAGTGAAAAATGCCAGCTTTGATGAAGTCAGAGAACAAGGGCGGGCTATATGGAATGAGACACTGAGTAAAATAAAAGTCGAAGGGAACTGTGAAGATGCTAAAGCAGTGTTTTATACATCTCTTTACCGCACTTATGAACGAATGATCTGTATCTCTGAAGATGGGATGTATTATAGTTCGTTTGATGATAAGGTGCATGGCGATAATGGCATACCATTTTATACTGATGACTGGATTTGGGATACATACCGTGCCACACATCCTCTGAGAGTTATCATAGAACCCGAAAAGGAAGTTCAGATGATTAATTCATTTGTCCGTATGGCTGAACAGATGGATAATTTTTGGATGCCAACTTTTCCTGAAATTACTGGTGATAGTCGCAGAATGAATTCAAATCACGGAGTGGCAACAGTTATCGATGCTTATGTAAAAGGGCTTAAAGGATTTAATCTCGAATTGGCTTATGATGCATGCAAGAGGGGTATTACTGAAAAAACACTTATTCCATGGTCAGGAGATAAGGCCGGAGTGTTAGATGATTTCTATAAAAAGAACGGTTATTTTCCGGCCTTAAGAGACGGTGAGATAGAATCGGTTGCCAATGTGAATAATTTTGAAAAAAGGCAACCTGTCGCAGTCACTTTAGGTACAGTGTATGACGAATGGTGCCTTTCCCAGATTGCAAAACATATAGGCAAAAAGGATGACTATTCTCATTTTCTGAAAAGAAGTCTGAACTATCATAAGTTGTTTAATCCGGATACTAAATTCTTCCATCCCAAAGATATGAATGGAAGCTATATTGAACCGTTCGATTACAGGTATTCGGGAGGGCAAGGTGCCCGTGATTATTATGGAGAAAACAATGGATGGGTATATCGGTGGGACGTGCCTCATAATATTGCTGATCTGATTAACTTAATGGGGGGAGATGCTCTATTTGTTGAAGAACTGGAGAAGATGTACGATACGCCATTGGGCAAAAGCAAATTTGAATTTTATGCACAGCTACCCGATCATACGGGGAACGTGGGTCAATTTTCGATGGCTAATGAACCTAGCCTTCATATCCCATATCTATATAATTATGCAGGACAGCCCTGGAGAACCCAGAAAAGAATCAGGAATCTGTTGGATCAGTGGTTCAGAAACGATCTTATGGGTGTTCCCGGAGATGAAGACGGAGGCGGAATGACATCTTTTGTTGTATTCTCCCAACTCGGATTTTATCCGGTAACTCCCGGCTTACCAATGTATGTCATAGGAAGTCCGACCTTCGAAAAGGCAAGTATAAAATTGGGAGAGGGTAAGACATTCGATATTATATGTAGTAATTATTCACCAGAGAATAAATATATACAATCCGCAAAGCTGAACGGTGTCGATTGGAATAAATCCTGGTTTACTCATGAAGACCTAATAAAAGGTGGAAAACTGGAGTTTGTAATGGGAAACAGACCCAATAAGCAGTGGGCTTCGGATAAGGCTTCTATTCCTCCATCCTTTGAAATGAACGGAGATTAAAAACAGATATTCACATAATCATTGTTGTTGAGATTACTGATTTGATTAATATCAGGTAGTTTTTATACTATCCGGCTAAAGTTATATCTAAAAACTAATTAACTATAAAATATGAAAGAAAAATTATTAATAATCGGTTGTTCTTTACTTGCATTATTTATGCTGATCTCTTATACGGGATGCAGTAGCGATAATGGAGAAGATATTGTAACTCCTGAATCACCGGAGGACGGAGATAATGAGACCTTGGACTATAATACTATATGTTTCTACTATGACTGGTATGGAAATGAAGAGTTTGATGGAGGAATGTCACATTGGGCTCATGCGATAGCACCCAATCCAAATGGAGGAAGTAGTCCGGGGACTATTCCAGGCACCGAGGGCAACATCGCGTCTAATTTTTATCCGGAGTTAGGAAGATATAGTAATCGTGATCCCGAGATTGTAAAAAAGCACATGGAAATGTTCAAGAAAGCACGAATCGGTGTTGCTGCTGTTAGTTGGTGGAATGAGAAAACGGCTGCAGAGGCTGATAAAAACCAACTCTTATTGGATGAGGCACAAAAGGTAGGAGTAAAGGTTTGCTTCCATCTTGAACCATACTCCGGGCGTAATCCGGAGAATCTGAAAGAAAATATGAAGAAGCTTATTGATAAATATGGTAATCATCCGGCTTTTTATAAAGTTGATGGTAAGCCGATGTTCTTTATCTATGATTCATATAATATTGAGGCAGAAGAATGGGCAAAACTGTTAAGTCCAAATGGTGCAATTACAATAAGGAATACCGCCTATGATTCTTATGTGATTGGTTTGTGGCTTGACAACGTAGATAAACAGGGCCCTGTAATCCTTAATTCTCACTTCGATGGATTTTACACCTACTTTTCTTCTCTCGGATTCAACTATGGTTCTACTCCTACAAATTGGAATACGATGCAAAAATGGGCGGAAAATAACAACAAGATCTTTATTCCAAGTGTTGGCCCGGGATATATAGATACGCGTATCCGTCCATGGAATACGCCTGCCACCCGTAACCGGAATAATGGTAGATATTATGATGTCATGTACGGAAAAGCAATAGAGTCGAAAGCATCTTTCATATCCATAACATCATTTAATGAATGGCATGAAGGATCACAGATAGAACCGGCTACACCATACACTGGCTCAGCATTTACTTATCTGGATTATGAGAGTTTAGCTCCGGATTATTATTTAACAAGAACCGCTCATTGGATCAAGGAGTTTCGAAAGAGCAGAAATTAAACTCACTTCACATACTTAATCAATATCTAAAACCGGAAACAATGAAAAAGAAAAACATGTTGACTATTCAGATTTTATTGTTTGTATCTGTCTTCTTATTAAGCTGTAACAATAATTTAGATCTGAACGAAAAAACAGAGGATAATACAAACACCTCTGTACTAAAGAACACGGCATTATCTACAGAGAATTTAGATTATAATACTTTTGGATTTTACTATAACTGGTATGGTAATGCAGAATTCGATAACGGATATTTCCATTGGGGACACGATATACTTCCGGGGCCGGGGCAAAGTACCAGTCCTGGTTATATACCGGGGACGAATGGTGATATTGCTGCTAACTTTTATCCTCAGTTAGGGACCTATAGCAGTAAAGATCCGGTCTTAATAAGAATGCACATGGAGATGTTTGTCCGTTCGCGAGTCGGTGTTGTAGCCTTGTCATGGTGGAATGAATCGGGTACCTCCGAACCGGAAAAAATATCTTCGCTTCTTAATATAGCTAATGAATACGGTCTTAAAGTATGTTTTCATATAGAACCTTATTCAGGCCGAAATGCAGCATCTATGAAAGAAAGTATTACTCACTTAATTGATACCTATGGAGGACATCCGGCTTTTTACAGGCTGAAGGGCAAACCTGTTTTCTTTATTTACGATTCTTATCTTACTTCGGCTTCCGACTGGGCTACTCTATTAAGTCCCGGAGGTAGCAGAACGATAAGGAATACTCCGTATGATTCTCATGTTATCGGATTATGGTTGAATAATATGAGTTCGCAGCCATCCGTTATTTTAGGTGCTAATTTTGATGGATTCTATACCTATTTTGCATCTGATGGCTTCACTTTTGGTTCCACATCATCTAATTGGGCTTCAATGCAAACTTGGGCAAAACAAAATAATAAGCTGTTCATTCCAAGTGTTGGTCCCGGGTATATAGATACCCGAGTTCGTCCTTGGAACGATGCTACTACCCGCAATCGTAACAATGGTCAGTATTATGACAATATGTACCGAAAAGCAATAGACACGGGTACTGAATATATTTCTATCACTTCTTTTAATGAATGGCATGAAGGGTCACAAATAGAACCGGCTGTACCATTCAGTAGTTCTTCCTTTACTTACTCAGACTATGGCAGTCTTTCTCCCGACTATTATTTGGATAGGACTGCTTATTGGGTCAGTGAGTTTGTTAAAAATAAGCAACAAGCTAGAGCAGAACTATATATTAATGGCCGAGATGGAGGATATATTGATTTTGGTCATAGCCCTGAATATTCAAATTTTGGAGAAAATGGGAAACAAGCATTTACGGTGGAATTGTGGCTTAAATTGAAATATACAGAAGCTTTTGGTAGTGTAGTATCATGCTTTAATGAGGACAGTCAGACCCAGACTCGTAAAGGATGGGTAATCAATAGTTTTCATAATTCGAGGCTTAGGATGACACTCGGCTTGGAAAATTGGGGGTTATTGGAACCGGGCTTTGATTTCTCTACGACCGGGCAATGGGTACATTTTGCTGCTGTAGTGGATGAGAATGGTATAAACGAAGAACAAATTAATGGAAAGCCTGTGGTTTTAAAAGTTTATCAGAATGGAATACTGAAAGACCAGAGTACATCCTTTGATGGAGGAAATTATTTGTCAAATTATTTACAGACACCAATGATTGCTTTTGGCCAGCCTGCGGGTGTAGGAGGAATGACCAGCGATTGGAGGCTTTCCGGTTATATAAAAGATTTTCATATCTGGAAGAGTGCAAAATCGGAAGGTACTATCAGAAAAATTATGAATAAAGATATCGATGTTACAGGCTTTGAACCTGATCTGGTATGCGGATGGAGATTCAATTCTGTTCCGGTAAATAATCAGGATATAAAAGATCTGACAGGTAGATATTCAGCACGATTAGTCGGTGATTACCAGTGGATATCACTTCAATAGACCATATTTTAAAACTTTTTATAGAATCTAATTATTCTTACATTATGAAACACATTTTTAATTTTTTGACCTTATTAGCCTTCTCGTTACTTGTATTTTCGGCTTGTTCCGATGATAACGATAATTCAGCAGTAGATGTGAGTAAATTTGTTACACAAATGGAAGGTGTCCGCGATGAAATGGTACAGTTAAGAGATAATGTCCAATATGGCGATAAGAAAGATATGTATCCGCAGGAGAGCAAATATATATTAGACGATGCTGTGATACAGATAGAAAAAACGATCCGTTATTTTAAGAATGGAACAGAAACAGATCCTACCCAGAATAAGACGGATGAGGCTATTGCCGCTGCGAATAAAGCGATTGCTGACTTTAAGGCAACACAGCGGACCGAAGATTTACCCCCTGAATTTAAAGATGCTGAATTATATGTTAATGGCAAAAATGGTGGATATATTGACTTTGGATATAGCTCTGATTATTCTAATTTTGGTGAGTCGGGTAAACAGGCTTTTACAGTAGAACTGTGGTTTAAGTTAAAATATACGGAAGGCTTTGGTAGTATAGTTTCATGCTTTAATGAAGATGGTGAAACTCAGACTCGTAAAGGCTGGGTTATCAACAATTTTGATAATTCAAGAGTGCGTATGACCATCGGGCTTGAGAACTGGGGTTTGATGGAACCCGGAGTGAATTTTGGAACTACCGGAGAATGGGCTCACTTTGCAGCCGTTATAGATGAGAATGGTATCAATGGGGAATCGGCAGTTATTAAAGTTTATCTGAATGGAGAATTGAAGGATCAGGCTACAGCACAAGTCGGGAAAAATTATCTGTCGAATTATCTTGAAACCTCGATGGTTGCATTTGGCCAGCCTGCAGGAGTAGGCGGAATGACGGATGCCTGGAGACTGTCTGGATATATCAAAGACTTCCATATCTGGAAATCTGCGAAAACAGAAGAGGAAGTAAGGAAAATAATGGATAAAGAAATTATTGTTACCGGTTCCGAATCAGATCTGGTTTGTGGATGGAAATTTACATCTACTGTAGAGAATAATGAAGATATAAAAGACCTGACCGGAAAATATTCTGCGAAGTTGGTTGGCGAGTATCAATGGATTACTGTTGACTGATATTTACCGCAATCAGTAGTTGAAATTCGGATTCATCTTTCTAATAAAAGAAATGAGTAAATTCTGTTAATTTTTTTAACTACGGATTCGTATTACTTATAAGCAAGTAAGTGTACTTTATCTTTGTATGAAGATTCGTATACTTACTTGTTAGCTTTTTGAAGGATTAAAATTCGTATATTGTAACTGATTCTTTTGAGTAATACCTTTTGTAAGAATTATTCCTGAATAAAATAAAATTATTGACGTATGAAAGAGCAATCGAATAAGTGCTTTATAATTAGTGTATTCCTGATTTATTTGATAGGCTGTAAAACGAATCAGAGTATTAAAGACACTGGCTATAGAAGTTCTTTTTCCTTGGATGGGAATTCTATAAACATATATTCGGCAAGTATTGTAGATACTATAGATATAATTCTATTATCAGATACTCATTTGTCGATGAAAGATGATCGGGAGAAACCCTATGAAGAATATAGTAAACGTATGTCCGGAGCATATGCGATAACCAGACATTATCAAACAGGAGAAGAAACCAATCCTCAACAGGCATTCGTTGAAACAATTGAAATAGGCAAAAAGAAAAATATTGATCTATTGGTACTTGCAGGTGATATATTCAGTTATCCTTCGGAACGGGCTGTAGAATGGGTTGACTCCGTCCTTATCGAGTCTAAATTGAAATATGTCTACACAACAGGAAATCATGACTGGCATTATGAAGGGATGCAAGGAACCTCTCAAAAGCTGAGACAAACCTGGATAAATAACAGACTTATCTCTTTATATCAAGAACGTAATCCTTTGTTCTTTTCTGTTACGATAAAGGGTGTTAAGCTCATTGCAATAGACAATTCTACATATGAAATATCGTCCGAACAACTTACCTTTTTTCAACAAGAAGCAGCTTCTGGTCTACCTCTTATTCTGGTAATGCATATTCCTCTATATATGCCGGGACGCCCGGTTAATTATGGTTGTGCTCATCCGGACTGGAAGAAAGAGAATGATAAATTATACGAACTGGAAAGAAGAGAGCCATGGCGAGAAGAAGGACATACAAAGACCACGATGCAATTTCGGGAAGAGGTACTGAAAACCTCTAATCTTCTGGGTGTTTTTGCCGGACATATACATAAACAAAGTTTAGATGTTGTAGATGGATTACCTTTGTTTGTAGTAAAAGAAAATGCTTCAGGTAATTATTATAATATCAAAATTATTCCTTTAAAATAACTGTTTTTAATCACGTAATCTTGTTGTAAATCTATAAAGATAATTTACCGATAAAGGCAGAAATTACCTCTTGTTTGTCATTATATCAAGTATCAATCTGTCAGCTTCTTGCATACCTTGTGCTCCTATACGAACAAGATTTAATATACATTGATCAACGTCATCTTCTATGATACCTTCTATAGATGTCACTACTTTTTGTTCCATTGCCAGTGTTGCAGACAGCAAGGCTGTTGAAACGCCACTGGCTAACTTCATGGAACAACTGGGTTTTGCCCCGTCACATATCATTCCTGTCAGATTAGCAATCATATTTTTTACAGCGTAAGATACTTGCTCATATTTACCACCCATCAGATGTACAATGCCGCAACCAGAACCGGTGGCTGCAATTACACATCCGCATAGAGCAATATATTCTCCGAATCCTCCCCATGTATTCATACCCAAATCGTATCCTGTTATCAATACATCACTTCCTACGGCAAACTTATCTGATGCGGATTCTATAACAGTACCAACTGCATCTATTCCCGGAACGTGCGGATAGTGTTTTGTTACTCCTTTGTTTCCGCTTGATGAGAGGGCATCCTTGTAATTTATTGATGAATATTTTACTTTTACCAGCAAATCGTTTTTGGGTAAATCATTCGTGTTTAACGTGACGATTTTCTTGTCGTATGCACCGTTATTTTCTGTTACTAATAATGCTTTGTAGTCCATTTTCATCTTTTTTGTGTAAATTTACAGCGTTATTATTTATAAAACAATAATTTACAAGACATTCCGTTACGGAACAAAAGTTCCGTATCACTGATTTACAGAAGAAAAATAATTAAAAAAAATGGTAGAACCTAATGAAGAATAAATATCTTTAACCCATCTCAACCGAGACACTTAGTGGTATACTTTTCAATTACTAAGTGGACTACTTTTCGATTATATTATACATCATCATGTAAATGATTATAGATATCTTTTATTTCATTAGATTTTACATGTCCCATAATCCGTCCTGCAATCTCTTCACGTATTCCTTTTTTGGCAGCTATTGTACGAAAAGTATGACGGCCGCAATGAGTAATAACAGCAGAAACGGTAATCGGAGAAACACAGCGAATAAAACGTAACTCGTTTAATATGAATCGAATTACTCTGATTTGCCAGTTTGTTAAAAAGCATGGTACTGCCAAATACAGCAGTATTTGAGTTACCAATCCGTTACCACGATAGTTACCGAATCAAAATAGGTAACTTGTTACAGATCGGAGAAGTATTATTCGGGTTTATTTGCTCTGATTCACAGTATTTTGCATAGCAAAGAGCACTTGTAAAACAGGTAACTTTGCCTTCCGGCAAAGCCCACAAAATTATAAGTGTATGAAACAAGAAAAATTCAAGGTTTTACTTTTCCTGAAAAAAAGCAGTCCTGATAAATCAGGCAAAACTCCCATCATGGGAAGAATCACTATCGGAAGGTCCATGTCCCAATTCAGCCTGAAACTTTCCTGTACTCCTGGGCTGTGGAATCCCCGCGAAAGCCGCCTGGATGGTAAAAGCCGTGAAGCCGTAGTAACCAATTCCAAAATAGAGAAACTATTGCTTGCTGTGCATTCGGCTTATGATACGCTCACAGAGCGTAACCAACCTTTCGATGCCGAATCTGTCAAAAACCTGCTTCAGGGAAGTATGGGAGCACAAACAACCCTGCTTGCACTTCTTGACAGGTATATGGAAGGGCTACGAGCCCGTATCGGCATCGATGTTGCCCCGACCACCTTAAGCGGGTATGTGTACACCTATCGGTCATTAGGCAAATTCATCAAAAAGAAGTTCAAGACCAAAGATATCGCTTTCGGGCAGTTGAACGAGCTGTTCATCCGGGAGTATCAGGACTTCGTTCTTCTCGAACAGGGCTATTCAATGGATACCGTTCGCCACTATCTGGCTATCCTGAAAAAGATGTGTAAGATTGCTTTCAAAGAAGGTATTTCCGAGAAACTGCATTTTGCCCATTACAAACTACCCAAACAAAAAGAAGCCACTCCCAAAGCATTAAGCAGGGAAAGTTTTGAAAAAATCCGTGACTTGGAGATTGCCCCTAACCGTCATTCTCATCTGCTTACCCGTGACTTGTTTCTATTTGCTTGCTATACGGGTACTTCCTATGCGGATATAATCCGCATAACGGAAGAAAATCTGGTTACCGATGAAGAAGATAACCTTTGGCTTAAATACCGCAGGAAGAAAACCGATTTCCAAGCCCGTGTCAAATTATTGCCCGAAGCCATCACTCTGCTTGAAAAATATAAAGACGAGGACAGAGAAACATTATTCCCGATACAATCAGCAGAAGTGGTACAATTAAATATGCGGGGATTGCGCGTTATGGCGGATATAAAGCAGCCAATCTCCTACCATTCAGGAAGACATAGCTTTGCCAGTCTGATTACGCTCGAAGAGGGAGTCCCGATAGAAACGATCAGTAGAATGCTAGGGCACAGTAATATTAAAACAACTCAGGTCTATGCCCGTGTTACTCCCAAAAAGCTTTTCGAGGATATGGATAAGTTTATCGATGCAACACAGAATTTGAAATTAATCCTATAAGGTCAAGGTGGCAGTCACAAGCCTTTTTATTATCGGTTAAGGATACTATTTATTGATAGCTCTGTTTAAAGCACATCATTAAATACTTTTTCTTACTTAAATATCAAAACAAAATCATTTAAAAATATATCATTATGAGATCAACATTCAAAATATTATTTTACATCAATAAAAACAAAGTAAAAGCAGACGGTACCACAGCTATTCTGTGTAGGATCAGTATAGACGGAAAACAAAGCGTTATTACAACAGGTATCTATTGCAGCCCTGAAGATTGGAATACAAAGAAAGGAACTATTAAAATTGAAAGAGAGAATAATAAGCTAACAGCCTATAGTAACCGTATAGAGAACACCTACAATCATATCTTAAAAGAGCAGGGAGTTATCAGTGCGGAATTACTAAAGAATACCATCATCGGAGTTAACTCCATCCCGACCACATTGCTACAGGCAGGTGAAGTAGAGCGTGAACGCCTGCGGATTCGCTCAATCGAGATAAACTCTACAACCAGCTACCGGCAATCGGGAATATCACAACGGAACCTCAAAGAGTTCCTATGCTATCGGGGAATGGAAGATATAGCCTTTACGGATATTACTGAAGAATTCGGCGAATCCTTTAAACTCTTCTTGAAAACCGTAGGAGAACGCAGAGCCGGTTATATCAATAAATGTATCACCTGGCTCAACAGGCTTATATACATCGCTATTGACCAAGAAGTATTAAGAAGCAATCCGTTGGAAGACGTGAGGTATGAAAAGAAAGAACCACCTAAACACAAACACATCGGTAAAGATGATTTACAGCGACTGCTGGAAACTCCCATGCCTGAAGAACGGTTGGAATTGGTACGCAGGGCTTTTATTTTCTCAACACTAACAGGGTTGGCTTATGTAGATATATACGGATTGTATCCGCACCATATAGGAAAAACGGCGGAAGGCAGGTTCTATATTCGTAAACGTAGGGTAAAAACAAATGTAGAGGCATTTATCCCCCTGCATCCGATAGCAGAGCAAATTCTTATGTTATACAATACCACAGATGAAAGTAGTCCCGTGTTCCCTTTGCCTGTCCGTGATAAAATCTGGTACGAGATCAATCAGATTGGAACATTAATAAACCTGAAAGAGAATCTCTCCTATCATCAAAGCCGCCATAGCTTCGGAACTTTGTTGCTTTCAGCAGGTGTTTCGATAGAAAGCGTTGCCAAAATGATGGGACATGCCAATATCAATACGACTCAGGTATATGCACAGATTACAGAGCAGAAAATATCGCAAGATATAGATAAACTTATCAAACGAAGAAAAATAACGCAAAACACGGCAGTTCAAACCGCAATAACACGATAAGCCATGAAAAAAGAAAAAAGAGAAGTTATTACAATGATAGGTAATGGAATAATAACTGTTCCAAATATGGTAAGAATGAGTATCGGGGAGATTGCTGATCTATTTGGGATTTATTACAGAGAAGCTAAACGGCATATCCGTGTCATTGAGAAATCGGGTATTGTGAATGGTGATTACTCCATGTGTTGTACAGTCAAGGGGCAAAAAGTCCATCCGGAGTATTACGGATTGGATATGGTTATCGCTCTTGCTTTTCGCATTCAATCAAAAAATGCACAGATGTTTCGAAAGTGGTTAGTAAAAAGAATGCTTAAGTGTGATATAATGACAAGGCTTGTGTTGCCTTTGCAGAATGTTCTGCTTAATTGAGGCATTACTAATTAATCCAATCAAATGCGATAAGGTAATGGTGCCAAATATATCAAACGCAGATAACTCACCACAATTAAAAACAGAACTAGATATGGCAAAAAATGATACGGGAAAAAGAAGTATCTATTATTGAGGAAAAAGAAAAAGATCAAATTCTCATGACCGATATGGTAAGAAATAATTATAATAGATTGGCTCTTATTGATAAACGGTTACGATATAAAAAACAATAGAATTCATTAATATATTGGGAAGATTAGTGTACAACCTGCACTTTAATTCCCAAAAACTCAAGAAAATTAGAGGTGCAGCTGTATTGAACAGGCATCCTTTAATAATACACTATAAATAAGACGATTAAAACGAATCCACCCAATTTTACACAAAAAAGAGTAAAGTTGGGTGTTTTTCTTTTTAGTTACACCCGATAGTCCCCAATTTTTGATTTGACTAAGAGTACTAGAGCCTAGATTCAAAAAAAGGAGAAATGACTATTTCACTTGAACATATTGTTTTACATGGTGCTACACATATATGCTCACATCACCGCAATGTACCATTTACATCATCTCAACGTTTTAACCATTTGGTCTATACATTTTCTTTTTTGTTCCATATTAGGATGAACATACAGATTTAGCGTCGTACTAATGTTTGAGTGACCTAATATAACGCTAACAGTCTTGTAGTCACATTTGCTTTCTATACAACGAGTTGCGAAACTATGTCTAAGTCCATGAAATTTCAACACAGGCACATTAATCTCTTGCATAAATTGCTTATAGTAGTTTCGATAAGTGCGTGGTTCGGTAGGTTTAGATTCGTTGGTAAGAACAAAATAATTGTGATTCATAATGCGCTTTAGTGGTTTAAGTAACTTTAATAGATCTTTTGTCATTGGAATATCTCTGATAGAGTTTTTTGTCTTTGGAGAATCTAAAATAAGTTCCGTGTATCGTTCTTCTCCCTCAATCATATATACACGTTGAATAGTCTTTTTTACGCTTATAATACCACTTTCGGTATCAATATCCTCCCATTTTAGCGCACATATCTCACCTATTCTCATTCCAGCACAAAGACAGATATAAATGCCGAGATTCCGAAATGTAAAATTTTCCTGAATGTGTGATATTATCTTTCGGTGATTGCTCCTACTTAAAACCTCTATCTCGTGTTTTTCTCGCTGTGTAGGGAACTTTATGTCTATTTGAGTATATTCAAAATATCCATTTTTAACTCCAAATTTTAATATCATCTTCAGAACGATAAGTATATCTTTGATTGATTTGTGGCTCAATCCGGATTTTAGTTTTTCGAAAACAAACTCCTGCACATCTGATTCATTGATTTTGTCTGCCCCTCCAAAGGTTGGTAGAATATGGTTCTCAATTAGTAGTGTGTAGGCCGAGATTGTAGATGTTTTCACGTACTGTTTTTTGTCTTCACGCCATAAGCGTATGATTTCTTTAATTGGTAATTGTGTCATAATCTTTTAATTTAGAATGTTCAACTTATAATATATAAAAAACGAACTAAGATTAGAGATTTAAAGTTGGCAATTTTCCAAATTTGAGATTCCCGGAGTTTCAAGAGGAATGGGAGAAATATAAAGTCTCAGATATATTAGAATTTTTTCCAACTAATTCTCTGTCATGGGAACAGTTAGAATTTGAAACTGATAATATCCATAATCTCCACTATGGACTAATACATAAAGGGCTTCCAACTCAAATAGAATTGAGTAAATGTACCTTGCCAAATATCAAAGATGAATTTATTCCGAATAAATATACCATATGTAAGGAAGGGGATATTGCCTTTGCTGATGCTTCTGAAGATACTAACGATGTTGCTAAAGTTGTTGAGTTTCTGAACTGCAATAATAAGAGTATAATATGTGGCTTACATACTATTCATGGTAGAGATAAGAGACAATTAACAACAAAAGGATTTAAAGGCTATATTTTTTCTTCAAATCCTTTTCGCTATCAAGTAAGACGGTTAGCACAGGGAACCAAAATTTATTCAATAAATTCTAGAAACTTTGATGAACTTTATATAAGTATACCATCTAAAGAAGAACAAACAAAAATAGCTCATCTCTTATTTCTCATTGACGAGCGTATCGAAACCCAAAACAAAATAATTGAGGAATATAAAAAATTAAAGAACGCACTTGCGGTATTCTTTTTTGGAACATCTGTGAAATATACATCAGTAGGTGAAATATGTGATGTTATCATGGGGCAATCCCCATCTTCAGCAGCATATAATTATGTAAATAATGGGCTTCCATTGGTTCAAGGAAACTTAGATATTTCTGAAGGTACTACTTCTCCAAGAATGTGGACTAGTGAAATAACTAAACAATGTGAGATAGGTGATATTATACTTACAGTACGAGCTCCGGTTGGGGTTGTTGCCAAATCTAATATGATTGCTTGTGTAGGTAGAGGTATTTGTGCCATTAAAGTTAAAGAATCTAAATATAATGAATATGTATATCAATATTTACAATACTTTAAAAATAAATGGATTTCTATTGAACAAGGAAGTACATTTTCGGCGATAAGTCGTGATGATATTCTTAGTATTAGTATTCCTGCCATTACGAAAAAGTTAACTGCAGCAAGCCATATTTTAGCTTTGTTTGATAATAAAATCAATGCAGAAATATCATTCCTAAAGATGTATAGAAGTCAGAAGCAGTTTTTACTGAGCAAGATGTTCATATGAACATCTTGCTCAGTAAAAATGATTTTTGAGTATTCAACTTATCAAGTATCATACTTTCTATCGATATTTTTTTATCTATAGTCGATATTATTATAGCTACTCTTTCTTGTTCTTCGAGAGGCGGTACATTTATCTTAATTCGTCCAAAATTTGGAAAAAATAGATATATTCTAACTCCACCTTCGCCAAACAGATTGTAATTGTATATCATTCTTTTAGACTTGAGCACATGCTTGAGCCATTCAGAAGACATGTTGGGTTTGGGTCTAAAGCAGACATATAGAGAGCTAATCATGCATGGATTATCACCCTCATATTTAGCTATTGATCCAACATTTATTCTGGCAGGGTTGTAGGCAAAATCTCCCTTATTGACAATTTTATAAGAAGATATGTCTTCGTATATCATATTTCTTTCTTCAAATCTTTCCGACTGAGGCATAAAGCCCAAGTCGTTTGTTATGGAATACTTCGGGTATTGTTCTTGTGATTTATTCCTGAAGCTGAAATTAATAACTACATCTTTCAAAAAGTATTGTTCCATTTTCTTATTAAATCCTTGGATACTTAACGTCATTCTCCTTTTGTTTGGATAAAACAGACTTTCCATAAGTGCGTTCAAACCAGAAATCAAATCCTTAATTAAAGGGCTTTATTCTGCAACAAA
>Ga0206117_101098_pt1 | contig 16461 bp, 18 predicted proteins | sample 3A5Ametagenome_FD_177997 | JGI IMG/M metagenome (GOLD analysis project Ga0206117, IMG submission 177997) | Enriched microbial communities from leaf-cutter ant dump, University of Wisconsin, Madison, United States - 3A5A | ecosystem: Environmental > Terrestrial > Nest > Insects nest > Nest dump... | reverse complement strand
CGTTGCCCTGGTCGAACCGGTCCTGACCCTGGAACGCCTGGCCGACGGCAGCCCGAACTGGCGCCCGCAGGTGCAGTCGGGCGGCAGCGCCCGCCTGGCCGACGCCGTCCGGTTCGACAACGTCGTCATCGACCGCGGCCGGCTGTCCTGGCTGCCGCGCGGCGATGCAAGGCCGCTGCAGCTTGAACGGATCCGCGGCCTGCTCAAGGTCGAATCGTCGGGGCCGCTGTCGTTCCGCGGCGAAGTCTTCTGGCAGGCCCACGCCCTGCAGGTCGAGGCAACGGCCAGCCGCCCGGCCCCCGGCGCCACGGCCATTCCCGCCACGCTGGTCGCCAATTTCGGCCCGGGCCTGGCCCAGGCCCGGCTGGTCGGCAACCTGGAGGACGGCATGGATCCGCGCTGGCGCGGCCAGGCCTCGCTCGAGATCAGCGAGATCGGCAAGATCCTGCCGGGCTGGGCCGGTCCGCTGTCGCTGATCGGCCAGTTGGACGCCACCTCGGCCCAGATCGAACTGAACGAACTGCGCCTGGTCATGGCCGAAGGCACGGCGACCGGCGTCGCCTCGATCGCGACCGGCAGCGCCCCGCGGCTGGACCTGGCGCTGAAGATGGCACAGGCGGACCTGGACAAGCTGTCGGGCCAGGCCCGCGCCCTGCCGCCGTTCTCGGCGCTGCTGCCGGCCGCCCCCTGGCGGGCGACGCTGGACCTGCAGATAGCCGCCGCGCTGCTGAACGGCGGGGTCGTCCGCCAACTGGCCGTCAACGGCGAGGCGGGGGCCGAAGGCGTCACGATCAAGCAGCTTTCCGCCTATCTGCCCGGCGGCAGCGAACTGGGCCTGTCGGGCCAGGTCGCCGTGGCTGAGGGCAAACCGCGCTTCGACGGCGCCATCGAACTGACCACAGACAATGCCCGCGCCCTGTGCGGCTGGCTGGGCTGGCAGGTTTCGGCCGTGCCGGGCGACCGGCTGCGCGCCGCCTGGCTCAAGGCCAAGCTGGCGCTGGCCGAGGACGTGGCCCAACTGGCCGACCTGACCTTCGGCGTCGACGTGACCAACGGCAGCGGTGCCGCGGCCTTCGCCCTGCGGGCGCGGCCGTCGTTCAGCGTCGATCTGTTGCTGGACCGGCTGAACCTGGACGGCTACTGGCCGCGCGACGGCTGGCTGCCCGATGCCGGTTGGCTGCAAAGCTTCGACAGCAACCTGCGGGTTTCGATCGAGCGCATGGACCTGCGCGAGACGCCGGCCACCGATGTCGAGCTGGACCTGTCGCTGGTCGCGGGCGTGACGACGATCCGCCAGGCTTCGGTCGGGGAATTCGCCGGGGCCAGTTTCGCGCTGACCGGCAAGGTCGAGGCGCGCGACAAGAAACTGGGCTACGACCTGTCGCTGCAGGGGTCGGGGCCGGATTACCAACGCATCCTGCGCGTGCTGGACCTGGAGAACGGCCCGCTGGCCCGCCAGGTCTATGGCCCCTTCGCCCTGACCGGGGGCGGCGGCGGCGAGGCCGACAACATGGCGCAGCTGCTGGACCGTGTTGCACGAGAGACACGCATCGAACCCCGCTGATCCGGGGCCCCGACAATGTGATCCAGCGCACCGACCGGGGGACCCCGCATGCCCATTGTACCCCCGGGGAACGCGGTCGGTCTTACGCCGCCTGAAAAGCGGGATTGAGCCGATGAGACGCGATCCTTAATGTCGTCACCTGGCAAGAGGGGTGAGTTGCCACATGGCTTCGGTTAGGGATTGGATCGAAAACGGCTGGGTCGATACCGACGACCCCGCCCGCGACCTGTTGCCCCGGTTCCGCCTGGACAGCCGCGACTGTCCGCCGGGCACCGCGATGGAAGCCTGGCGCGAAGCGTCGGGCCCGCTGTTCGACATATCGTTCCGCAACGAGGACGCGCCCGAGAATTTCCGCCTGCTGCTGGACAGCCATCACCTGGGCCAGATGGTGCTGGCCTATACCCGCACCGTGGCCCAGCGCTTTCACCGCGACCGCGGCGCCGTCGCGCGCAGCGCGGTCGACCATTACCTGGTGCAGATCTATACGGCCGGCGGTTTTGCCGGCGTCGCCGGCACGCGCGAGATACGCACCGAGGCGGGCGACGTGTCGATCCTGGACATGTCGCAGACCCTTTCGACCGAGGCGCCGGATTTCGCCAATGTCTCGCTGGTCGTCCCGCGCGAGACACTGGCCCCGATGCTGAAGGACCCCGACAGCCTGCACGGGCTGGTCCTGCCGCGCACCACGGCCCTGGGCCAGTTGCTGGGCGATCACCTGCTCAGCCTGCGTCAGGCGGCGCCCAACATGACCGAACCCGATGCAATGGCGACCCGCCAGGCGACGGCCGCGCTGATCGCGGGCGCGTTCGGCCCGGCGGCGGCCGCCGCGGCGGCGGCCGGCGAATCGCTGCGTACGGCGTCACTGCATACGATCAAGCGGTATATCGAGCGCGAACTGGCGTCGCCCGAACTGACGCCCGATACGATCTGCCGCACCTTCGGCCTGTCGCGCGCCAATCTCTACCGGCTGTTCCAGCCGCTGGGCGGCGTCGCCGACTATATCCGCAACCGCCGGCTGGACCGGGCGTTCGCCGACCTGATTTCGCCGGCGCTGGCCCATCGCCGGGTCACCGACATCTCGTATAGCTGGGGGTTCGAATCGGATGCGGCCTTCAGCCGGGCGTTTCGCCATGCCTTTGGCCTGACCCCGCGCGATGCGCGGGCGATGCGCAGCGCCCTGCCCCGCCATGAACGCGAGGCAGACGACGACGAACGTTATCCGGCGCTGCGCCGCTGGATCAGGGAATTACGGGCGTACTGAACATCCGGCCGGGAGGCCGCGGGCATCAGCCCGCGGCCGTCACGGTTGCTTCGGACTTGTCGGCTTCAGGCGCTGCGGCACCATCGCCGGCCACCGCGGCTGCGGTGCCGTCGGCCGTGCGCGGCAAGATGCCGGCCCGGGCCTGGCCCAGGATGTAGACGCGAATGGCGCTCGAAAGATTGCCATCGCGGGCTGCATCGATCTCGGAAACCAGCTGGTTGATCGTCTTGGAATGAAGCTGCGACAAGTCGCGCAGCGCCTCCCAAAAGGCGCGTTCCAAGGAAACGCTGGTGCGGTGCCCTGCTACTACCACCGATCGTTTCTTGACGACTGTCGGCATCATACTCACTTAGCTCCCTTCGGCTTCTGGCGTGAGGCGCCAATCTATACGGCCGAAGGTAACGGGTGGTTCACTACACGTATTGATTTGTATCAATTATCCAGCAAGTTCGCGGGATCGGCGAGTCGCGGCCGCCACGGCCCTCGCCATCAACGGTTTCAGGCCGTCTTCGGCCATCAGCACGTCCAGCGCAGCCTGGGTCGTCCCGTTCGGGCTGGTCACGTTACGACGCAGTTGTTCCGCCGATTCCGGCGACCGGTAAGCCAGTTCCCCGGCCCCGCACACGGTCGCGCGCGCCAGGCGCATGGCCAGATCCGGATCCAGCCCCTGGGCCACGCCGGCAGCGGCCATCGCCTCGATCATGTGGAAGACATAGGCGGGGCCCGAGCCCGAAACGCCGGTCACCGCATCGATCAGCCCCTCGTCGGCAACCCAGCCGACCTCGCCGACCGCGGCCAGCAGCCGTTCGCAGGTGGCGCGCATCGCGGCGTCGACATGGGCGTTCGGGCAGGCGACGGTGATGCCGCGCCCGACCGCGGCCGGCGTATTGGGCATTGCCCGCACGACCGCGGCCTGGGGGCCGAAATAACCGGCGAAATTCGCCAGCGTCTTGCCCGCCGCGATCGACAGATAACAGGTCCGCCCGGCATAACGGGCCAGCGTCGGGGCGGCGCCGTCCATCACCTGGGGCTTTACCGCCAGGATGACGACGTCCGGGGCAAAGTCGCCGGGCACCGCCTCGGCGCTGCCCACGACCGTCACGCCGCGGGCAGCGATCGCCGCGGCCTGGGCCGCGTTCGGTTCGATGGCGACGACGTCGGCGGGGGCGGTGCCCCCTTCCAGCCAGCCGGCCAGCATGGCTTCGCCCATCTTGCCGCAGCCGAGCAGCAGCAGCCTGGTCATCAGGCTTCGCCCACGGTTTCGAGCAACGCGGCGGCGACCGCCTCCTCGGGCGTCTTGCCGCCCCAGATCAGGAACTGGAAGGCGGGATAGGCGCGCTCGGATTCCGACAGCGCGATCTCGACCAGATCCTCGATCTGTTCGGGCGTCGCCCCGCGTGAACCGCGCAGCAGCAGCGCATGACGATAGAGGCACAGCCCCTCGTCCTTCCACAGGTCGAAATGGCCGACCACCAGCTTTTCGTTCAGCATGACGATCAGGCTGTGCATGTCGCGCCGACGGTTCAGCGGCACCTTGAGGTCGAAGGCGCACGAAAAATGCAGCGCCGACAGCTCCTCGCGCCACGAGAACCACAGCTGGTACTCGCAGTAGTTGCCGGCCAGCGCGACGGTCAGTTCGTCGTCGCCCTGGCGATCGAAGCTCCATTCATGATCGCTGACGATCTGCTCGATCAGGTCGAGCGGATTCAGCCGGGTTTCTTGCCATTCATGGATCAAAGCTGGCATGGCGCCCCCTGGGAACTCGTGCGGCCTGGCTTGTTTCGATGGGAAACAGAAGTACCCGGCGCGCTATCGCCACGCTGCCAGGATTTGTGGTGCGGCATTGCGTCAACCACCATATCTGTAAGTTACGACTTCCAAGCTCAGGCGCAAGCGGAGAGTGAAGAAAGAATTAAGACGACAGACAGCCGGCCAGACGCGGCCGGATGCGGGGCTAGACCTTGCCGCTTAGCATGCCACACAGGCCACGCCAAGGATTACCGGGCAAGGCTGCGCCGGTTATCCCCAGAAGAATGCGATGGGGGATGACGGGGGGCTGATTACTGGCCGCGGCTGGCGGTATCGGCGGCCGGGGTGATCGGCGCGGCGTTTTCCAGCGCCGCGAGTCGGGCGCTCAACCGTTCGTTCTCCTCGCGCGCGGCCTGGGCCATGGCGCGGACGGCCTCGAACTCCTCGCGGGTGACGAGGTCCATGTCGACCAGCAGGCGTTCCAACTGGCGCTTGATCGCGCCGTCGATCTCGCCCTTCACGCCCTGAAGGCCGCCCAGGACCGAGGTGCCCAGGCGGGAAATGTCGTCGAACAGCTTGTTGTCGGTCTGCATGACCAGATATTGCCCCGGCCGTGGCGCCGCGGGCAAGTCCCTTAGGCCCGGTTCCGGCGCAGCATCATGCCGCAGGCCAGCACCGCCCAGCCCTGGAAAATCAGGTCGAAGGCCAGCAGCAGGCCCAGAATCCACAGCGAATTGACCGGCCAGCCCGCGGCGATGACGACGCCGGCCAGCAGGGTGACCACGCCGCCCACGACGATCCAGCCCCAGCCGTCATGGGGCCGGGCCTTGATCCCGCCCCAGACCCGGAACAGCCCCGAAACCACCAGCGATACCGCCAGGATCAGCGTCAGCACGGCCGAGGCCAGCAGCGGATTGAAGAAGGCGATGGCGCCCGCCGCGGCATACAGCGCGCCGCCCAGGCCCCAGTACAACCCCTCGCTCCACCCCGGCACGCGGAAGGCGTGGATCAGCTGGACGATGCCCGCGACCAGCATCAAGGCGCCGACGTAATAGACCGACACGACCGTCGCCAGCGTCAGATGCACGGCGGCGACGAAGCCCAGCACCAGCAGCACCAGCCCCAACCCGACGAACCAGCCCCATTTGGCGCGGATGGCATTCAGGCCGGCGACGAGGTCGGGGCGATTCAGGGGGCTGGACACGGTCTTGCACCTCCGGCAGCGGATTGCGGGTGGAGGCCAGCTTGACTAGGATCACGCGACCTTGCAACCCGCCGCCTTGCCGCAGGGCCCGCCAGCTTCTATACCGGACGCCATGTTCTCGACCCTGGCCGCCATAGCCTTTCCCACCATCGACCCGGTGCTGATCCAGATCGGGCCGCTTGCCATCCGCTGGTATGCCCTGGCCTATATCGCCGGCATATTGATCGGGTGGCGCCTCGTCGTGTCGATGGCCGACGCGCCGGGATCGCTGGTCACGCGCCGCGACGTCGACGATTTCATGCTGTGGGCCACGATCGGCGTGGTGCTGGGCGGCCGGCTGGGCTACGTCCTGCTGTACCGCCCCGGGCATTACCTGCAGAACCCGATGGAAGCGCTGGCCATGTGGCATGGCGGCATGTCGTTCCACGGCGGCATGATCGGCGTGGTCGCGGCCCTCTATCTGTTCTCGCATTTCCGCAAGCTGCCGCAATACGCGCTGCACGACCTGGTGGCGGTGGTCACCCCGATCGGGCTGTTCTTCGGCCGCATCGCCAATTTCATCAACGGCGAATTGTGGGGCCGGGTCAGCGACGTGCCCTGGGCCATGGTCTTCCCCAATGGCGGGCCCGAGCCGCGCCACCCCAGCCAGCTTTACCAGGCGGCGCTGGAAGGGCTGATCCTGTTTGCCGTGCTGTGGTTCCTGCGCAAGCGCGTCGCCCCGGCCTACGGGCCGGGTTTCCTGTCGGGTTCCTTCCTGGTCGGCTATGCGATCGCCCGCATGATCGGTGAATTGTTCCGCCAGCCTGACTGGTTCCTGGGCTTCCTGCCCGGCGGGACGACGATGGGCCAGCTGTTGTCGGTGCCGATGGCCGCGTTCGGCATCTACCTGATCTGGCGGTCGGCGCAGGTCAAGCAGCCGGCGTGAACGCCTTAAGCCGCGTCATCGCCGCCGAGATCGGCCAGACCGGCCCGATCTCGGTCGCCCGCTACATGACGCTGGCGCTGCTCGATCCCCGGGCCGGCTATTACACCACCCGCGATCCGTTCGGTACCGTCGGCGACTTCGTCACCGCCCCGGAAATCAGCCAGATGTTCGGCGAACTGATCGGGCTGTGGGCCGCCGATCTGTGGCAGCGCCTGGGCGCCCCGCCGCGCATCGTGCTGGCCGAACTGGGGCCCGGCCGCGGCACGCTGATGGCCGACGCCCTGCGCGCGGCCCGCGCCCTGCCCGCCTTCCGCGCCGCCCTCACCCCCTGGCTGGTCGAGGCCAGCCCCCGCCTGGCCCGGATCCAGGCCGAACGCCTTGACGGCAGCGGCGCGCAATGGGCCGGCGACCTGGCCGGGCTGCCCGGCGACGTGCCGCTGATCGTCGTCGCCAACGAATTCTTCGACGCCCTGCCGATCCGCCAGTTCATCCGCCGCGGCCGCGCCTGGCACGAGCGACTGGTGGGCTTGGACGAGCGCGGCGCGCTGGCCTTCGCGCTGGCTCCCGAACCCGGGCATCTCGACGATCTGCTGCCCGCGGCGATCCTCGACGGCGCGCCCGACGGCGCGGTCGCCGAGATCTGCCCGGCCGGCCGCGCGATCGCCGGCGACCTCGGGCGGCGCCTGGCCGCCCAGGGCGGCGGCGCGCTGATCATCGATTACGGCCCGCCCGCGCCCGGCACCGGCGACAGTTTCCAGGCCGTGCGTCGCCACGGTTTCCACGACGTGCTGGCCGATCCCGGCCAGGCCGACCTGACCGCCCATGTCGATTTCGCCGCCCTGGCGGCCGCCGCCCGCGCGGCCGGTGCCGCCGCCTGGGGCCCGATCGGCCAGGGCGACCTGCTGCAGCGCCTGGGAATCGCGGCACGCGCCGCCGCGCTGACGCGCGCCAATCCCGGCCGCGGGGCCGAATTCGACGCGGCCGCGACCCGGCTGACTGCGCCCGACCAGATGGGCACGCTGTTCCAGGCGCTGGCCCTGACCGGCGACGCCGTCCTGATTCCGGCCGCCTTTCCCTGATCGGAGACGAAAACGCCATGTCGATCGCGCTGCACAGCCCCGCCCTGGACGGCCTGCCCGGCATCAGCCACGGTTTCTTCGGCCGGGCCGGCGGGGTATCGCAGGGCATCTATGCCGGGCTGAATTGCGGCCAGGGGTCGGGCGACCAGCCTGCCGACGTGGCCGAGAACCGGGCGCGGGTCGCCCGCGCCGTGGGCGTGGCGCCCGACCGGCTGGTCTCGGTCCATCAGGTGCACGGGCGCGAGGCGGTGACGGTCACGGCCCCCTGGACCGATCGGCCCAAGGCCGATGCGATGGTGACCACGGTGCCGGGGCTGGCGCTGGGCGTGCTGGCGGCCGACTGCACCCCGGTCCTGTTCGCCGATCCGCAGGCGCGGGTGATCGGTGCCGCCCATGCCGGCTGGCGCGGCGCGCTGGCCGGGGTGACCGATGCGACCGTCATGGCGATGGAGGCGCTGGGGGCGCGGCGCGACCGCATCCGGGCCGCGATCGGCCCGACCATCCGGGGCCAGTCCTATGAGGTCGGCGCGGAATTCCCCGCGCCCTTCCTGGCCGACGATGCCGGCAATATCAGGTTCTTCCGCCCGGCGGCGCGGCCCGGCCATCACATGTTCGACCTGCCCGGCTATCTCGCCGCGCGACTCGCAGGGCTTGGTCTGGCCGCGGTCGACGACCTGGAACAGGACACCCTGACCCAGCCCGACCGGTTCTTCAGCTATCGCCGCACCACCCTGGCCGGCGAACCCGACTACGGCCGTCAGTTGTCGGCCATCGCCCTGGTTCCGGCGCGCGACGTTTAGGGTTATCGTCCGGCCATGCCCTATCTGCTCATCTTCTTCGCGTTCTGTCTGCTCGGCATGGTGGCGTCCTGTGTGGTGGCGTAGCCTGCTTCTGGCGCTGGTGCTGGCGGTCGCGGCCGCCTGCCAGCCCCTGCCCCAGCCGTTCCAGCCCGACAACAAGGGCGCGACCGCCGCGACCGATCCGCTGCTGCAGCCGGGCCCCAGCTTCAGCCTACTGGTCCCGCCGGTGCGCGGCATGGGCGCCAACGGCCAGAAACTGGCCGACGACCTGGCCCGCGCCCTGCAGGACCGTGAAATCCCGGCATCGAGCCATTCGGCCAGCCGGGCCAGCTATGTCCTGGTCGGCGAGGCCGGCGACCAGGATGGCCGCGGCCAGATCGCCTGGACGGTGGTCGACCCGCGCGGGGTGACCTGGCGCAAGCTGAGCCAGCCGGTGAACGCGCCCGCGGCGGCGCTGGCCGATCCGCGCGCCAACATGGCGACCCTGGCCCGGGCCGCAGCCCTGCTGATCGAACCGGCCCTGCAGGACGACGCGGCCATCGCCCATGGCCCGCCCAAGGTGCGCATCGCCAGCGTCGTCGGCGCACCCGGCGACGGCAACCAGACCCTGCCGGTGGCGCTGCGCGCGGTCCTGACCCAGAAAAAGATCGCCCGCATCGAGGAAGGCGCGCCCGACGCCTATATCGTCACCGCGCGGATCACGATGACCGACGGGCCGCGCACCGGCCAGACCGTCGAGATCCAGTGGATCGTCACCGATCCGACGGGCAGGGAAATCGGCACGGTCGGGCAGAAGAACGTGGTGCCCAAGGGCAGCCTGGACGGCAAATGGGGCGACATCGCCTTCGCCGCGGCCGAGGGCGCGGCCGAGGGTTTGTCGCGCATCATGGAGGCGCTGGGCCCAGCGGGCAACCTGCCCCGGTAACCCGGTCCGCCCCCGTCGATCGGGCGGCCCTTTGACTCGGGTTTACAGGCCGATGACGCTTTGATAGTGTCCGCGCGCAACGGCGGGGGGTGCCCGCCGTTTTTTCTTGGTCATGTTCGGTCTGTCGTGCGTTTGCCGCGCGAAGGGGTTGTCTTATGAAGGTCATCGCCGGGAACAGCAACCGCTCGCTGGCGGAAGCCATTGCCGCCTATCTCGGCGTGCCCATGACCAAGGCGTCGGTCCGCCGGTTCAGCGACATGGAGTGTTTCGTCGAGGTGCACGAAAACGTGCGCGGCGAGGACACCTTCGTCGTGCAGTCGACGTCCTATCCGGCCAACGACAACCTGATGGAGCTGCTGGTCATCATCGATGCGCTGAAGCGCGCCTCGGCCAAGCGCATCACCGCCGTCGTCCCCTATTTCGGTTACGCCCGCCAGGACCGCAAGCCCGGTCCCCGCACCCCGATCTCGGCCAAGCTGGTGGCGAACCTGATCACCACCGCCGGTGCCGACCGCGTGCTGACCATGGATCTGCATGCCGGCCAGATCCAGGGCTTCTTCGACATCCCGACCGACAACCTGTTCGCCGCCCCCGTGCTGGTGCGCGACATCAAGGAGCGGTTCAAGAACGAAAGCCTGATGGTCGTGTCGCCCGACGTCGGCGGCGTGGTCCGGGCGCGTGCGGTGGCCAAGCGCATCGACGCCGACCTCGCCATCGTCGACAAGCGGCGTGAAAAGGCCGGCGTGTCCGAGGTGATGAACATCATCGGCGACGTCGAGGGCCGCACCTGCATCCTGATCGACGACATCGTCGATTCGGCCGGCACGCTGTGCAATGCCGCCAACGCGCTGATGGAAAAGGGTGCCAAGTCGGTCGCTGCCTATGTCACCCACGGCGTGCTGTCGGGTGGCGCGGTGGCCCGCGTCGCCTCGTCCCAGCTCAAGACCCTGGTGACCACCGATTCGATCCTGGCGACCGAAGCCGTCCGGGTCGCCCAGAACATCCGGCAGATCACCATCGCCCCGCTGATCGGCGAGGCGATCCGGCGTATCGCCGACGAATCCTCGGTGTCGAGCCTGTTCGACTGAGGATATACGGTCCCGCATCGCGCGGGACCATAACGGCGTGCGGCACCCCTGGAGGCCGACGCCACTTCAGGGCCGCCAGGACAGGCATGTCCGGCGGCTCAAGTCTCGAGAAAGGAGACTGCCATGCGTGAAGTCGTGACGTTCGCCGCTGAGGCGCGCGCGCGGGCCGGCAAGGGGACCGCCCGGGCTGCCCGTCTGTCGGGGCGAGTTCCTGCCGTGATCTATGGTGGCGAGCAGCCGCCCGAGAGCATTTCGATCGAAATCAAGGCCCTCCTCAAGGAGTTGCACAAGGGTGGCTTCCTGAACCGCATCCTCGAAATCGAGGTGGGTGGTCAGAAGTCGCGCGTGCTGCCCCGCGACGTGCAGTTCCATCCGGTCAGCGACATGCCGATCCACGCCGATTTCATGCGTGTGACCGCCGGCTCGCGCATCCGCATCTGGATCCCCGTTCATTTCGAGGGTGCCGATCAGTCCCGCGGCGTCAAGCTGGGCGGCGTGCTGAACATCGTGCGCCACGAGATCGAGTTCTTCTGCGCCCCGGACAACATCCCGGACGCGATCACCGTCAACCTGTCGGCGACTGAGATCGGCGATTCGATCCACATCTCGTCGATCGCGCTGCCGGAAGGCGTCAAGCCGGTGATCAATCGCGACTTCACCGTCGCCACCCTGGCCCCGCCGTCGGGCGAAGCCGAGGCTGCCAAGCCGGAAGCCGCCGCCGACGCCAAGGGCAAGGGCGGCAAGGCTGCGCCGAAGGCCGCCGCTGCCGCGCCGGCCAAGCCGGCCGCCGCGCCGAAGAAGAAGTAAGGCGACGGGGACCGTCACGGTCCATCGTCGGGTGGTGGTATCGACATGCTGCTTATCGTCGGCCTCGGCAATCCAGGGCCCGAGCATGCGAAGAACCGCCACAACATCGGGTTCATGGCGGCGGACGAGATCGTCCGCCGCCATGGCTTCGGTCCGTGGAAGAGCCGCTTTCACGGCCTGATGTCCGAAGGCCGCCTGGGGCCGCACAAGGCCCTGGTGCTGAAGCCCGTGACCTACATGAACCGCTCGGGCATCAGTGCCTCGGAAGCGGCGCGTTTCTACAAGATCCCGCTGGACCAGATCGTCGTGTTTCACGACGAGCTAGACCTTGCCGCCGGCAAGCTGCGGGTCAAGACCGGCGGCGGTTCGGCCGGCAACAACGGCATCCGCTCGCTGGACAGCCATATCGGGCCGGATTATCGCCGCGTGCGCATGGGCATCGGCCATCCCGGGCGCGACCGCGTGCTGTCCTACGTGCTCGAAGATTTCCGCAAGGAAGAGCAGACGTGGCTTCAGCCCCTGCTCGACGCCGTCGCCGAGGCAGCCCCCCTGCTGGCCGAGGGCAACGATTCCGCATTCATGACCAAGGTGGCGCTGCTGACCAGGCAGCCCGCGCCGGAGAAATAGCATGGGTTTCCGCTGTGGCATCGTCGGCCTGCCCAATGTCGGCAAGTCGACCCTGTTCAACGCCCTGACGCAGACCATCGCGGCGCAGGCGGCGAACTATCCCTTCTGCACGATCGAGCCGAATTCCGGCCTGGTCGCCGTGCCCGATCCGCGGCTGGACACGCTGGCCGCCCTGGCCAAGTCCGAGCGCATCGTGCCGACGCAGCTCGGATTCGTCGACATCGCCGGCCTGGTGCGCGGCGCGTCCAAGGGCGAAGGCCTGGGCAACCAGTTCCTGAGCCATATCCGCGAGGTCGACGCGATCATCCACGTCCTGCGCTGCTTCCATGACGACGACATCACCCATGTCGAGGGCAAGGTCGATCCGGTGTCGGATGCCGAGACCGTCGATACCGAGCTGATGCTGGCCGACATGGAATCGCTGGAAAAGCGCATCGACCCGCTGGTCAAGAAGGCCCGCGGCAACGACGAGGATGCCAAGGCCCGGCTGGACCTGATCAACCGCGCGCTGGCCGTGCTGCGCGACGGCCGACCGGCCCGCACGACCGAGATCCGGCCCGAGGAACGCAAGATGTTCCGCGAGCTGCAGCTGCTGACCGCCAAGCCGGTCCTGTATGTCTGCAACGTCGAGGAAGGGTCGGCGGCCAATGGCAACGCGCTGTCGGCCCAGGTGGCCGAGCGCGCCAAGGCCGAGGGTACCCAGGCCGTCGTCGTCTCGGCCGCCATCGAGGCCGAGGTCGCCCAGCTGACCGACCCCGACGAGCGCCAGATGTTCCTGTCCGACCTGGGCCTGTCGGAAACCGGCCTCAGCCGCGTGATCCGCGCCGGTTACGAACTGCTAGGCCTGATCACCTTCTTCACGGTCGGGCCCAAGGAAGCCCGCGCCTGGACCGTGACCGAGGGCGCCAAGGCCCCCGAATCGGCCGGCGTCATCCATACCGACTTCGAAAAGGGTTTCATCCGCGCCGAAACCATCGCCTATGACGACTATGTCGCCTGCGCCGGCGAGGCGGGTGCCCGCGACAAAGGCAAGCTGCGCCTGGAAGGCAAGGACTACGTCGTGCACGACGGCGACGTCATGCATTTCCGCTTCAACACCTGATCGCGGCCCACCCAAGAACGTCTAGGGGTTTGCCCCGACTGTATCGGGTCGAAATGGGCGTATAAATGGTGCCGGCCTCCCGGTCAGGTGACCGGGACGGCGGGGATGGATTGGAAGGGGATCGACACCCGATGAGCAGTACCGACACCGACTGGCTCTATTTCGAGGATTTCTACGTCGGCTGGGAAATGACCCTGGGCCCGCGGGTGATGGGCGAGGACGAGATCCGCGCCTTCGCCACCAACTACGATCCCCAGACGTTTCATGTCGACCCCGAGGAAGCCAAGCATTCGATCTTCGGCGGGCTGGTCGCGTCCGGCTGGCACACCGCCAGTGTCTGCATGCGGCTGATGGTCGATGGTTACCTGAAGCGGTCGGCCAGCCTGGCGTCGCCCGGCGTCGACAAGATCCGCTGGCTGCGGCCGGTGCGCCCGGGCGATTCGATCACGCTGAAGATGGTCGTCACCGACGTGGTGCCGTCGCAGTCCCGGCCCGATCGCGGCCTGGTCCGCTCGACCTGGGAAGGCCGCAACCAGAACGGCGACGTCGTCATCACCATCGAGGGCATGGGGCTGTTCGGCCGCCGGCCGGCCCCCACGGAACAGGCTTAACGCCGCGCCGGCGACAGGTAGGTGTCGAAGGCGGCCAGGTAATCCTCGGCCGCCGTCAGCGCCGCCAGCGCCTCGGGGCCGCGGCGGGCCGCGACCATCGCGGCGAGGCATTCCATCGCGACGAAGCCCGGCGCCATGGTGTGGAAGAACGACGGCGTCTCGGTCGCGACCACGATCGCCGTGTCGGCCAGCCGGCCCAGCGGCGACAGGCCGCTGTCGGTCACCGCGATGACCCCGGCGCCCCGCGACCTGGCATAACGCGCCGCCTCGACCGTCGACCGGGCATAGGGGTTGACCGACACGCCCAGCAGCACGTCGCGCGGCCCGATCGTCTTCAGCAAGTCGGCCCCGATCCCCCCTGCCCCGTCCATCAGGACCGAGGTGGCGCCGAACAGCGCGTGGACGTAGTGGAAAACGAACGCCACGGGAAAGGCCGACCGCAGGCCCAGGCAGAACACCCTGTCGGCCCCGACGATGCGGTCGGCCGCAGCGGTCAGCGCCGCCACCGACTCGGGGGCGGCCAGGGCGTCGAGATGGCCGGTCTGGGCCCGGACCAGGCCTGCGACCAGCCCCGCATCGCCCTCGATGCCGCGGCGGGCCACCAGTTCCTCGGCCCGGTCGCGGAAATTGTCGGGTCGTCCGCGCATCGACTGGGCATAGATCGCCTTGAGTTCGTCGAACCCTATGAACCCCAGCCGCTTGGCCAGCCGGGTCAGGGTCACGGGCGGCACGCCCGCCCGCCGCGCCTGGTCGCGCATCGACAGCAGCGCCACGTCGGCGGGGTGGTCCAGCACCCAGCGCGCGGCCGCCTGCAATTGCTGGGGCAGGCCGTCGAACAGCGCGGTCAGGGTTTCGGCAAGCGGTGGCTGGGCCATGGCGCCCCAACTCCTAGCGTGAACCGCCGGACCGCGCGACAAATGTTTGATGGTCCACCCGACCAGGCGGTATAAACGGCGGTTCCGAGGGATATCGTCATAAGACGGCACCCCGGGTAGTTCGAGGGAGGAAGAATGGCCGCCGGCGCAACGTACGCCGCGGCGGGGGCAGGCGTGGCACCGCCACCGGATGCCGTCGTCGCCCTTGCCAATGTCGACATCGCCTATCGCCTGGCCGATGGCGGCACCTATGTCGCGGTCGAGGATGCCTCGCTGGCCCTGCGGGCCCATGAGTTCGTCGCCATCGTCGGGCCGACCGGCTGCGGCAAGTCGACCCTGCTGAACGCCGCCGCCGGCCTTTTGAAACCCGCGGCGGGCAGCGTGCGGATCTTCGGCGCGCCCCTGGCCGGGCTGAATGGCCAGGCCGGCTACCTGTTCCAGCAGGATGCGCTGATGCCGTGGAAGACGGCGCGCGACAATGTCGCCATCGCGCTCGAGGTCGGCGGCACACCGCGCGCCCAGGCGGTCGAGACGGCGCAGACCTGGCTGGCCCGCGTCGGCCTGGGCAGTTTCGGCGATCGTTACCCCCACCAGCTTTCCGGCGGCCAGAAGAAGCGCGTGGGCCTGGCCCAGGTGCTGATCCGCGACCCCAAGATTCTGTTGATGGACGAACCGTTCGGGCCGCTGGACGCCCAGACCCGGCAGATCATGGGCAACCTGTTGCTGGACCTGTGGTCGCGCGACCGCAAGGCGGTCATGTTCGTCACCCATGACCTGGAGGAGGCGATCGCCCTGGCCGACCGCGTCATCATCATGTCGGCCGGCCCGCGCGCCCGCATCATCGGCGACCACGCCATCGACATCGCCCGTCCAAGGGACGCGGCCGAAGTCCGCCTCGACCCGCAGTTCCATGAAATCCACCGCGCCATCTGGAACCAGCTGAAGGCCGAGGTGATCAAGGCCTATGCGGAGGTCCCGGCATGAGGATCAGCCGCGCCAGACTGCTGTTCCTGCAGGCGATGGTCGCCGTCGCCTTCTTCGTGATCTGGCATATCGGGTCGACCGTGCCGATCGCCGGCGTCTATTTCCTGCCCAAGTTCTTCTTCTCGACGCCGATCGACGTCATCGTCAGGGTCTACCAGATGTTTGCCGGCGGCAAGATCTGGGGGCATCTGGCGATCACGCTGTGGGAAACCATCCTGGCCTTCGTCATCGGCTCGGCCGGCGGCGTGCTGGTCGGGTTCTGGTTTGCGCGCAAGCCGCTGGTCGCGATGGTGTTCGACCCCTACGTCAAGATGGTCAACGCCCTGCCCCGCGTCGTGCTGGCCCCGATCTTCATGCTGTGGCTGGGCTTGGGGATCTGGTCCAAGGTCGCGCTGGGCGTGACGCTGGTCTTCTTCATCGTCTTCTTCAACGTCTACCAGGGCGTCAAGGAAGTCTCGCCGACCGTGCTGGCCAATGCCCGCATGCTGGGCATGAACGAACGCCAGCTGTTCCGGCATGTCTACTGGCCGTCGGCGCTGTCCTGGATGTTCTCGTCGCTGCATACCTCGGTCGGGTTCGCCCTGGTCGGCGCGGTGGTCGGCGAATATCTCGGTTCGGCCGCGGGGCTCGGCTATCTGATCCATCAGGCGGAAGGGGTGTTCGACGTGACCGGCGTGTTCGCCGGCATGGTCATCCTGGCCGCCTTCGTGCTGCTGATCGACTGGCTGGTGACGCTGGTCGAGGATCGGCTGCTGGTCTGGCGGCCGCAAAGCGCCGCCGGCCAGGCGTGATGTTCGTCTCAGGGGAGGATTAGGACATGAAAGCGTTCAAGATCGCCGCGGCCGCCGCCCTGGCGCTGG
>Ga0206117_101097_pt1 | contig 16468 bp, 14 predicted proteins | sample 3A5Ametagenome_FD_177997 | JGI IMG/M metagenome (GOLD analysis project Ga0206117, IMG submission 177997) | Enriched microbial communities from leaf-cutter ant dump, University of Wisconsin, Madison, United States - 3A5A | ecosystem: Environmental > Terrestrial > Nest > Insects nest > Nest dump... | reverse complement strand
CCACGCCGCCCACACGGTGGACCTGTTCGCCTACCAGGCCGGCAGCCCCATCGTGAAGGCCAACGCGGTGCAAGGCCCGATCCATCCGACGCTGGGCATCGCCATGGACATGAGCATCCAGCTCAAGGCCGCCAACGGCGCCATCTGCACGCTCAGCCTGTCGTTCAACAACGATGGCCCGCTCGGCACCTTCTTCCGCTACATCGGCGACACCGGTACCTACATCGCCCGTTACGACGACCTGGTGAACGGCAAGGAAGAGAAGATCGACGTCTCCAAGGTGGATGTGTCGATGAACGGTATCGAGCTGCAGGACCGCGAGTTCTTCGCCGCCATCCGCGAAGGCCGCGAGCCCAACTCCAGCGTCGCCAAGGTGCTGCCGTGCTACGAAGTGCTGGCCCAGCTGGAGCAGCAGCTGAAGGACTGATGGCCTGATGGTTTGACGCCGCGACGGCGGCCCGGCTGGCTGCGCCGGCAGGAAGGGAGCGCGCCGCTTCCTCCCCGGCCGCCGGCAGACAGCCGCCGCAGCCTAGTCCCGCGGAGCAGTCCCAGCGGGGCCGCTCCGTTTCCGTTTCACGCTCCGCCGGCCCCGCGCCGGCGCAGTCATTTCCAAGGAGCTGCGCATGCATCAACGCAATCTCGGACCCTTCCCGGTCGGCGTCATCGGCCTGGGCTGCATGAACCTCAGCCACGCCTATGGCGTGCCGCCGGCGCCGGAAGTGGCCGAACAGGTGCTGCTGCGGGCGCTGGACCTGGGCATCACCCACTTCGACACCGCCGCCCTCTACGGCTTTGGCGCCAACGAAACCCTGGTCGGCCGGGTGCTGTCGCCCTATCGCTCGCGCTTCACCCTGGCGAGCAAATGCGCCATGACCGGCGTGGACGGCAAGCGCGTCATCGACGGCCGGCCGGAAACCATCAAGCGTACCTGCGACGAAGCGCTCGCCCGCCTGCGCACCGACGTCATCGACCTCTACTACCTGCACCGCTGGGACAAGAAGGTACCCATCGAGGACAGCATGGGCGCGATGGCCGAGTTGGTGGCCGCCGGCAAGATCCGCGCGGTCGGCCTGTCCGAAGTCTCCGCCGACACCCTGCGCCGCGCCCACGCGGTGCATCCGGTGGCCGCGGTGCAGACCGAATACTCGCTGTGGACGCGCAACGCCGAGATCGCGGTGCTGGATACCTGCCGCGAACTGGGCGCCGCCTTCGTCGCCTTCAGCCCGGTGGCGCGCGGCTACCTGGCGGATGCCTTCCACACGGTGGAAGACGTCGCCGCCTTCGACGCCAAGGACATCCGTCGCGCCATGCCGCGCTTCCAGGGCGACAACCTGGTCGCCAACCTAAAGCTGCTGCAGGACTATCGCGCGCTGGCGCAGGAAGCCGGCTGCACTCCGGCCCAGCTCGCGCTGGCCTGGCTGCTGGCGCAGGGCGACCATGTGCTGCCGATTCCCGGCACCACCAGCCTCGCCCACCTGGAAGAGAACCTGGCCGCCGCCGACCTGAAGCTGGACCCGGCCCTGCTGGCCCGCGCCGGCGCGCTGATCAACCAGCGCACCGTCACCGGCCCGCGCTACAACGCGCCGACCCAGACCGAGATCGATACCGAGGAATTCTGATTGCGCCGGGGGGAATCGAACCCGAGTCTGCTGAAGCCACAACTCCGCTGAAGCCGCAGCAAACCTGGCGCGCCGCGTGCGCGCACCGATGCAGGGCCGCGTCCGCCGCTTGCCGGGGAGGCGGCCCTTCTCATGCCCGGAGAACCACCTTGCTCGACATCCTGGCCATCGTCGGCCCGATCTTCCTCATCATCGCCCTCGGCTATACCTGCGTGCGCAGTGGCCTGTTTCCGCGCCAGGACATGCGGGTGCTGGGCGCCTTCGTCATCAACATCGCCCTGCCGGCGGTGCTGTTCCGCGCCCTGCTGCAACGCAGCTTCGGCGAGGTGATGGACGCCAACTACGTTGCCGCCTACCTCGCCGGCTCGCTGCTGGTCTTCCTGCTGGCGCTGGGCGCCGCGCGCTACCTGCTGAAGAAGAACGCCCAGGGCTGCGCGCTGGTGGGCATGGGCGCGGCGATGTCCAACAGCGCCTTCGTCGGCTTCCCGGTGGCGCTGCAGCTCTTCGGCGAAACCGCCGGTGTCGCCCTGGCGCTGTGCATGCTGGTGGAAAACCTGCTGCTGCTGCCCTTCGTGATCGCGCTGGCGGAAAGCTCCGGCAGCCAGGGCGCCAGCCTGCGCAGCGTGCTGGGCCAGACCTTCCTGCGCATGATGAAAAACCCCATCGTCATCGCCATCGTGCTCGGCTTCGCCGGTTCGCTCTCCGGCCTGCGCCTGGGCGGGGTGCCGGCCAAGGCGGTGGACATGCTGGCCACCGCCTCGGCGCCGGTGGCGCTGTTCGTCATCGGCGGCGGCCTGGTCGGGCAGAAGGTGAGGGGCATGGTGGGCGACCTCGCCGCCATCTCCCTCGGCAAGCTGGTGCTGCACCCGCTGGCGGTGGCTGCCTTCGTGCTGGTGTTCCCGCCGGCCGACCCGGCGCTGCGTACCGCGGCGGTGGTGTTCGCCGCCGCGCCCATGCTCACCATCTACCCCATCTTCGGCCAGAAGTACGGCCAGGAAGGCATGTGCTCGGCGGCGCTGGTGGTGGCCACGCTGCTGTCCTTCATCACCCTCAGCGTGGTGCTCGGCTTCATCGCCTGAGCAATCGCTCACGCGGGGCCGGCGAATGCGTAAAAGCCGAGCCCCCGCGCCGGGAACCCGGCGTGGCCAGTGATACTCTGGAAAGCGTTCCCCAACCGCTTCCGCCCCCGCCCAGCCGATGAAGTTCCGCCGCTCACGTCTCTTGCTCTGCGCCATCGCCGCCTTCTTCCTGCCGCTCGCAGGCTCGGTGGCCGCCTATTACGCCGGTGACAACGCCCGCGACTGGCGTGGCGCCCGCCGCGACAGCGTCGGCCTGGCGCCAGACCCGGCCACTACCCAGGAAGCGGTGATCCAGGTTTACTCCGCCCGTGCGGTGCGCTGGCGCGGCGCCTTCGGCGTGCACACCTGGGTGGCGGCCAAGCCGCGCGGCGCGGCGGAATACACCCGCTTCGAAGTGATGGGCTTCGGCGTCGGCAACGGCCGCCAGGCGGTGCGGGTGCGCGAAGGCATTCCCGACGGCTACTGGTATGGCAACGAACCCACGCTGCTGCGCGACCTGCGCGGCGGTGCCGAAGTGGACGGGATGATCGCCCGCCTGCACGAGGCCGCCGGCCGCTATCCGCATGCCAACGAATACCGCATCTGGCCCGGCCCCAACAGCAACACCTTCGTCGCCTACCTGGCGCGGGAGGTGCCGGAACTGCACCTGGAACTGCCTTCCACCGCCATCGGCAAGGACTACCTGCCCGAAGGCGCCCTGTTCGGCTCTGCCCCCAGCGGCACCGGCGCCCAGTTCTCCCTGCTCGGCCTGTTGGGCATCACCGTGGCGGCGGAAGAAGGCCTGGAGTTGAACCTGCTCGGCCTCAGCCTGGGTGTGGACGTCTGGCCACCCGCATTGAAACTGCCCGGCATAGGCCGCGTCGGCGTGCCGGAGCATGTGCCGGGCAGCGCGATGTGGGGCGTACGGCGGCTGGATGGGGAGGGCGATGGCGGTGCGCTCGCAGGCGGGGCGTCTGCGCCGGTAGCAGCGGAGGCGGTCAGGCCTTGATTGCTTGAGGGGCGGCCTCTTTCTTTGTGTTCTAGCTCTAATGCTCGCCGAATGACCCGCTGCGGATTTTCTCCCCTCTCCCCTCGAGGGGGGTACAGAGGGGAGAGGGAGGGACGACAGGGCCTGAGGCTTTGGCGGCCTGTCTGAATGGCATCGAGCCGCAGGGCCGGGGCGCGGAGCGGGGCCGGGGGAGAGGGGAGTTCCGCTGAACCCAATCGCAGCCGCCCCCGCAGGGCCCCCTCTTCCTGGCGCTCTCGCGAGGGGCGCAGGGACGATCGATCCATTTGCGTGGGATCGCACCGGTGGGTAGCAAAAGGGAACCGAGGATACGAGTTCCGCGGAGGTGTTCTTACCCCGTGGCCAGGCAGTTCAGTCTTCCAGCCCGGCCTGCATGTCGCTCGCGCGGCGTTCCTTCAGCCTCCATTCCTCGGCCAGCTTGACGATGTGGCTGCGCAGGGCGTCGCCCAGGCCGGTGTCGGCGGTGTGGCTGAGGGCTTCGAGCTGGCGGGCGATCTGGCGTGCGTCGTGGGCAGAAGGGGCGATGGCCTGGCGGGAGAGCTGGGCCAGCAGTTCGGCCAGGGCGGGCTGGTGTTCGATGTTGCCGCCACCGCAGGCCGCGAGCTTGCCGCTGCCATCGACCAGGGTGGCCAGGCGGGCGAGCAGATCCTGGGCGACGGTGGCGGAGCGGGGGCTGCTGGTGGCGAGGTGGTGGGTGATGCTGCTGCGCAGCTGGTCCAGCAGGGTGTCGAGGTCGCGTGGCGCGGGGCGGTCGGCGGGGGAGGGCGGCTCTAGCATGGCGGCGGGGTGTTGGGGTGAAAGGCCACAGGATTATCAGGGGAATTCTGCATGCGCTGTCGGCCAGCCGTCGGGCATGGGGCCATCAACTCGGCGATTGAATGCACGACAGCCGCCTGGCTGGCGCCTTCGACAGGCCAGGGATGGGTTTGCTGAAGCGTGGCTTCCTGCAGAAGGCCCACCCTGAGCGCAGCCGAAGCGCCTGTTCCTGGCGGTGTCGAGGGCTAGGGGAGGACGGCTCTTCTTGTTTCCTTGCCGGGTGAAAAGCTTGCCGCCGGGCGCCTGAATGGTTTGCATCCGCCTGTGGGCTTTGCCGGCAGGGGAGAGAAAAACTGGGAGCCGCGTATGTCCGCGGCTCCCGGTCGGGGCGCAACAGTGTGTGCGCTTCAGCGCATGCGCATTACAGCGTGCGCAGGAAGGCCACCAGATCCGCCTTCTCCTGGGTGGAGAGCTGCACGCCCAGCACCAGGTTGAAGTACTCCACCGTGTCCTCGATGGTGAGCAGGCGGCCGTCATGCAGGTAGGGAGGCGACTCCTTCAGGCCGCGCAGCGGGAAGGTCTTGATCGGGCCGTCCGCCGAGGCCATGCGGCCGTTGATGTCGCGCGGGTTGAAGAAGCGCTCGGCCTGCAGGTCGTGCATCAGGTTGTCGGTGTAGAAGGGCGGGGTGTGGCAGCTGGCGCACTGGCCCTTGCCGAAGAACACTTCCTGCCCGCGCAGCTCGTTGGCGCTGGCCTTGGCCGGGCTCAGCTTGCCGAGCAGATCCAGCTTGGGTGCCGGCGGGAAGTCCAGCAGGGCCTGGAACTCGCCCATGAAGTGCACCTGGCTGCCGCGCTCCAGGATGTTCACGCCTTTCTTGGTGGCGATCACCGGGTCGCCGTCGAAGTAGGCGGCGCGCTGCTCGAACTCGGTGAAGTCTTCCACCGTTTTCAGGGCGCGCTGGGAGCCGAACAGGCGCTGGATGTTCACTCCGCGCAGCGAGGGTGTGTCCAGCCGGTGGCGGAATTCCTGCGGCCGGATGTCGCCTACCAGGTGGGTGCTGGCGTTGGTGTGGCCGTTCACATGGCAGTCGAAGCAGGTGACGCCCTGCGAGGGCTTGTCCGAGCGGCGGTCGGCGGTGGCGTTGAACTGCTGCTGCGGGAAGGGCGTGATCAGCAGCCGCAGGCCTTCCAGCTGCTTGGGATTGAGTACGCCGTCGAACAGCTCGAAGTAGTTCGCCAGCGTCACCACCTGGCCTTTGGAGACATCGCCCAGATCCTTGCGGGTGGTGAGGAAGATGGCTGGCGGGTATTCCGGCAGCAGGTGGTCGGGGAGGTCGTAGCTGAGGTCGAAGCGGTTGAGGTCGCGGCCGTCCTGCTGCATCACCTTGTCGATGTGGAACTGCGGAAACAGCATGCCGCCCTCGCTGTGGTGCGGATGGGGCAGGGGCAGGAAGCCGGCGGGGAAAAGATCGCGCTCCTTGATCTGTTCCGGGCTCATGCGCGCCAGCGCTTCCCAGGAGGCGACGCTTGCGGGCAGGCGCACCCGCACGCCGGTCTGCACCCGCTTGCCGCGGGTCATGGTGAGGTCGCCGGGTTTGTTGCCGAGGTCGTAGCGCTGTTCCAGCAGGGTGCGGTGCTTGCGTTCCACGCCGGGCTTCATGTCCACATAGCGGGTGCGCAGGGCGGAGAAGCTTTCCTCGCTGTTGACCGGCGCATAGCTGGAGGCGGCGCCGGCGGCCAGTGGCAGCAGCAGGCTACAGCCGGCGAGGGTGGCGGCCAGCGCTTTCAGGCCGGGGTGGATGGCGGGGCGCAGGGGCCGCGGCTGAACGGCCAAAGGCTGAGTGGGATGTCGCATCGGTCTCCTCCTTGCAGCCGGCGGACGCGGATTCGCGTGGGCTGTGCCGCCCGTTGGCGATGCGCCGTATGCCGCCCGGGGCGGACCACGGCGCTGCGTTGCGCCGGCGGTGGCGTGATGTCGGATGCACCGCCGCACCTCCCTGCCTTGCAACTGGCATGTGCAAGTCCAGTACAGGCCGCGGGCCGCTGTCCTGCCAATTGGAATTGACCATGGGGCCGATAGCAGCGGCCAATGTGCCGACTATCCAGGCTGCATCCAGCGCGCTTCGGGTGTGCCGGCGGCGGCATGAAAGCCCCGGCTGGCGGCGCTTTCATGTGGCGAGGATGGGCTGCCTTCAGGCGATGGCCGTGGTCGCGGAAGACGCGGGCGCGGCCAGCGGCAGGGCGCGCACCACCGCCTCCAGCTCGCTGCGCAGCCAGCTGTGGGCGGGGTCGTGGCGGTCGCGCAGGTGCCAGATCATGTACATCGGCAGCGGCGGCGCCTCGAAGGGCAGGGCGCAGCTTGCCAGCCCGCGCATCAGGCTGCCCTGCAGCAGGCCGGGCACGGTGGCGAGCAGCGGGCTGCCATGGACGAAGGCGGGGATGCCGGCGAAGCCGGGCACGCTGGCGACGAAGCGGCGCTGCAGGCCGCGGGCGGCGAGGCCGCGGTCGAAATCCAGCGGACGGCTGGCTTCGTAGACCACGGTGATGTGCTCGGCCGCCAGGTATTCCGCGATGTCCGCCGGCGCCTTGCGCCGGGCGGCGTCGAAGAACACCCGGTAGTGGTCGGCGAACAGGCGCTTGTGCAGGATGTCGCCGGCATCCGGCGGGCGCGGCGAGATGGCGAGGTGGCAGTGCTCGTCGCGCAGCATCTCCGGCGTTGGCACGTCGGAGGGGATGATGCGCAGCGCCACGCCCGGCGCCACCGCCCGCAGCCGGCGCAGCAGCGCGGGCAGCAGCAGGTCGCGCTGGAAATCGTTGGCGGCGAGGGTGAAGGTGGTGTTGAGCTGCGCCGGCTCGAACACCGGCGCGCTGGCGAAGCGGCGCATTTCCTCCAGCAGCACCCGCGCATGCACCGCCAGGGCCTCGGCGCGGGCGGTGGCGACGATGCCGCGGCCGGATTTGACGAACAGCGGATCGCCGACGATGGTGCGCAGCTTGCCCAGCAGGTGGGATACCGCCGACTGCGTCACCCCCAGGCGCTCGGCGGCGCGGGTGACCGAGCCTTCCTCCACCACTGCGAGCAGCAGTTGCAGCAGGCGGCCGTCGAGGTGGGAATGATCGAAATCGCTCATGGGTCGTATGAGTCTCGCTGCGTTTATCTTCCCTGTCCAGTCGCAAATACTGGCGCCTCCACGAACAAAAAAGCTTGGAGGGGAAAGAATGGCCAGCATCAGGCAGAAACGGGAGATTCCCGGCACCGCCGTGTTCGACGGCGATCTCGCGCAGAAGGGTTATGCGCTGAACAAGATGTGTTTCTCGTTCAACAGCGCGGACAACCGCGCCGAGTTCCAGCGCGACGAGCAAGCCTATTGCCGCAAGTACGGCCTCAACGAAGAGCAGGAGAGCGTGATCCGCAACCGCGACGTGCTCGGCCTGCTCGCCGCCGGCGGCAATGTGTATTACCTGGCGAAGTTCGCCGGGATTCTGGGACTCGACGTGCAGGACTTGGGCGCCGCCCAGACCGGCATGACCAAGGACGCATTCAAGGCCATGCTCGTGGCCGCGGGGAAATAAGACATGGCCAAGATCGTAGGCGGCATCACCACTTCCCACGTGCCGGCCATCGGCCGCGCCATCGCCGGCAACCTGCAGCAGGACCCGTACTGGAAGCCCTTCTTCGACGGTTTCCCGCCGGTGCATGACTGGCTCGCCAAGGTGAAGCCGGACATCGCGGTGGTGGTCTACAACGACCACGGCCTCAACTTCTTCCTCGACAAGATGCCGACCTTCGCCGTCGGTGCCGCGCCGGAATACCAGAACGCCGACGAAGGCTGGGGCATTCCCACGCTGCCGCCGTATGCGGGCAACCAGGCCCTGTCCTGGCATGTCATCAACGAGCTGGTGGAGAAGGAATTCGACCTCACCACCTGCCAGGAAATGCTGGTGGACCACGCCTTCTCGCTGCCGCTGAAGCTGCTGTGGCCGAACGAGGAACGCTGTCCGGTGCAGACGGTGCCGGTGTGCATCAATACCGTGCAGTACCCGCTGCCCTCGGCCAAGCGCTGCTTCAAGCTGGGCAAGGCGCTGGGCGAGGCCATCGCCTCCTGGGATGCGGACCTGCGGGTGGTGGTGATCGGCACCGGCGGCCTGTCGCACCAGCTGGACGGCCAGCGCGCCGGCTTCGTGAACAAGGACTTCGACCTTGCCTTCATGGAAAGCCTGATCAGCGATCCGGAATGGGCAACCAAGTACTCCATCGAGGAACTGGTGGAACTCACCGGCACCCAGGGCGTGGAACTGCTGATGTGGCTGGCTACCCGCGCGGCGCTGCCGGGCAAGGTGCGCAAGGTGCACGCCAACTACCACATCCCCATCTCCAACACGGCCGCCGGCCTGATGGTGATGGAGTGCGCGGACTGAGGCTGAACCCCAGCCAGCGCGCGGCCTGAAGTCCCGTTGCCGCCTTCCTTCCACCCGCCACCGGACGGCGCAGGCGGAGGGCAGGAAGGCGGACCGCGGGGCGCCATATCAGGCGATCAAAAGCACAATATCGTTCATGCTGCTATAGCGAATCGATATAGCTGTTAGTCTGCTGTAGGTCTTTTGGCTTACATTCAGTGACGTCAAACTCTGTGACGCAGAGGAAGCGGCAGGATAGCCGGCACCACGACCGGACCTTGCCGCGTCATGTTCACAGAGGAGACTCACCCGATGAAATTCCGCCGCCTGGCCCTGGGCATCGCCCTGGCCACCCTTGCGCCTGCCGCCGCCCACGCCCAGGAAGTCGTCCTTAAGGTCGCCCACTTCCTGCCGCCGGTTTCGCCGGCCCATTCCAAGTTCATCGCGCCCTGGTGCGACAAGATCGCCGCCGAATCGCAGGGCAAGCTCAAGTGCCAGATCTACCCGGCCATGCAGTTGGGCGGCACCCCGCCGCAGCTGCTGAGCCAGGTGCGCGACGGCGTGGCCGACATCGTGTGGACCCTGCCGGGCTACACCCCGGGCCGCTTCCCGCTGTCCGAAGTGTTCGAGCTGCCCTTCGCCACCACCACGCCGGAAGCCACTTCCCGCGCGCTGTGGGACTTCGTGCACAAGAACGCGATGAAGGAATTCGCCGGCATGAAGCCGCTGGCCACCTGGGTGCCCGGCCCCTACGTGTTCCACTTCCGCGACAAGCAGGTCAAGACGCTGGACGACATCAAGGGCATGAAGGTGCGCGCGCCCTCCCGCCTGGGCAACAAGATGCTGGCCTCGCTGGGCGCGACCCCGGTCGGCATGCCGGTGCCGCAGATGGCGGAAAGCCTGTCCAAGGGCGTGATCGAAGGCGCCATGATCCCGTGGGAAGTGGTGCCCTCCACCAAGACGCATGAGCTGACCAAGTTCAACATGGAAGTCGCCGGCGAGCGCGCCATGCTGACCTCCACCATGGTCTTCGTGATGAACCAGAAGAAGTACGACAGCCTGCCCGCCGAGCTGAAGAAGGTCATCGACAACAACAGCGGCCGCGAAGTCTCCGCCTGGGTGTCCACCCAGTTCCGCGAAGCCGATGCCGCCGGCCGCAAGGTGGCGGTGGAGCGCGGCAACACCGTGTATTCGCTGTCGCCGGAAGAGATGGCCAAGTGGGACGCCGCCACCAAGTCGGTGACCGAGGAGTGGGTCAAGGAAGTCTCCTCCAAGGGCGTGGACGGCAAGAAGCTGTACGACGAGGCCGTCTCCCTGTCCAAGAGCTACGCTCAGTAAGCCGCTTGCACTGCAACGGCCGCGGCGCACTCCGCCCGCGGCCGTTTTTTTAGGTTTTTCCCCCTCCGACCGGAGATCCCCATGTCAGAGTCCCTGGCACAACCGACCGTGCATGCGCATGGTCCGTTGGGCAGGTCCATCGAGCTTGCCTGCGCTGCGCTGGCCATTCTCGGCGGTGTCCTGTTCGTCATCGAAGCGGTGATGTCGGTGGCCAGCGTCATCGGCCGCGCCCTGTTTTCCACGCCGGTCCCCGGCGACTACGAACTCGTGCAATCCCTGTCGGCGATGGGCGTGGCCATGTGCCTGCCCTACTGCCAGCTGCGGAAGGGCCATGTGTTCGTGGACTTCTTCACCCTGTGGGCGCCGGAGCCGCTCAAGCGCCTGCTGGACTCGGTGGCCTCGCTGCTGCTGTCCCTGTGCGCCTTCTTCATCGCCTGGCGGGTGTGGGAAGGGATGCTGGAAATGCGCGAATACGGCGAGACCTCCATGGTGATCTCGCTGCCGATCTGGTGGGGCTACATCCCGCTGGTGCCGTCCTTCTTCCTGTTGGGCGTCGCCGCGCTGTTCGTGTTCCTGGGTGAAGCGCGCGGGGAGGTGAAGTCGTGAGTGGAATGACGATCGGTTTGACCATGGGCGCGGTCATGATGGCCATGCTCGCCCTGCGGGTGCATATCGGCATCTCGATGTTCCTGGCCGGCGCCATCGGCTACGTCTGGGTGTCCGGCTGGGACCCGCTGCTCGCCTACCTGAAGAACGCGCCCTACGGCCGCTTCTCGCTGTACGACCTGTCGGTGGTGCCGCTCTTCCTGCTGATGGGCCAGTTCGCCACCCACGGCGGCCTGTCCAAGGCCCTGTTCCGCGCCGGCAACGCCTTCATCGGCCACTGGCGCGGCGGCATGGCGATGGCGGGCGTGTCCGCCTGCGCCGGCTTCGGCGCCATCTGCGGCTCCTCGCTGGCCACCGCGGCCACGATGTCCCACGTCGTGCTGCCGGAACTCAAGCGCCACCAGTACAAGCCCAGCCTGGCGGCGGGTTCGCTGGCGGCGGGTGGCACGCTGGGCATCCTGATTCCGCCCTCGGTGCCGCTGGTGATCTACGCCATCCTGGCCGAGCAGAACATCGCCAAGCTGTTCATGGCCGCTTTCATCCCCGGCATCCTCGCCGCCCTCGGCTACATCCTGGTGATCGCCATCGTCACCCGCCTGGACCCGGCCGCCGGCGGCCCCGGTTCGCCGCGCCACAGCTGGGCCGAGCGCCTGAGCACGCTGGCCGAGACCTGGCCGGTGATGCTGATCTTCCTGGTGGTGATCGGCGGTATCTACGGCGGCCTGTTCACCCCGACCGAAGCGGCCTCGGTGGGCGTGGTCGCCACCGGCATCGCGGCGTGGAAATCCGGTGGCCTGAAGAACGGCGGCCTGCTGGAGTGCGTGTATGGCACCGCCACCGGTACCGGCATGATGTTCCTCATCCTGCTCGGCGCCGACATGCTCAACGCCTTCATGGCGGTCAGCCAGATGCCGGTGGAAGTGGCCGGCTGGGTGGAGCAGATGGGCTTCGGCCCCTTCACCGTGCTGTTCGCGGTGATCCTGATCTACCTGGTGCTGGGCTGCGTGATGGACAGCCTGTCCATGATCCTGCTGACCATCCCCATCTTCCTGCCCATCATCCTCGGCATGGACTACTACGGCCTGAGCTACGAAGAAAAGGCCATCTGGTTCGGCATGGTGGCGCTGGTGGTGATGGAGATCGGCCTGATCACCCCGCCGGTCGGGATGAATGTGTTCATCATCAACAGCATGGCCAAGGACATCCCGCTGGCGACCATCTTCCGCGGCGTGGTGCCCTTCCTGTGCTCCGACCTGGTGCGCATCGTCATCCTGGTGGCCTTCCCCAGCCTCTCGCTGATCATGCTGAGGTGGCTGGCATAGCGGGGCGGCAAGCGCGGTAGCGAAAAGGGGCGTCGAAAGACGCCCCTTTTTTCATTCCAGCCGCTAGCGCCTCAGGCGTGCCGGCTTGCTTCCACGGATGGGAAGCCCGCAGCGCGGGCCCGCCACACCAGCCCCCAGGTCGCGCCCAGCAGGATCAGCAAGGCCGGCGCGAAGGCGGCGACGCCCAGGCTTTTCAGCAGCAGCCCGCCCAGCAGGCCGCCGCCGGCGATGGCGAGGTTCCAGGCGGTGACCAGCATGGATTGGGCGACGTCCGCCGCCTCGCCCGCCGCCTTCGCCAGCGCGGTCTGCAGCAGGGTGGCGGAGCCGCCGAAGGCCAGGCCCCAGGCGCCGATGGCGGCGTAGACCGGGGCGGGGCTGCCGCTCCACAGGCCGAGCGCCAGCGCGGCGAGGCCGAACAGCAGGGTGCTGACCAGCATCAGCTGCCGCAGCCAGCGGTCTATCAGCACGCCGGTGATCCAGATGCCCAGCAGCGAGGCGGCGCCGAACACCAGCAGCACCAGGTCCACCCGGTCGCCGAGCTTCGCCTCCCGCAGGAAGGGGGCGATGTAGGTGTAGAGGATGTTGTGCGCCAGCACGAAGCCCAGGGTGGCGAGCAGCACCGTGCGTATGCCGGGCAGGGCCAGCACCCGCAGCAGCGGCTGGCGGCGGTTGGCGGCCTGGCCGGGAAAGTCCGGCACCGAGCGCAGCACCCAGAGCACCAGCAGCAGCGTCATTCCGCTCATGAGGCCGAAGCAGGCACGCCAGCCGACCAGGGCGCCGAGAAAGGTGCCCGCCGGCACGCCCAGCGACAGCGCCAGCGGCGTGCCCACCATCGCCAGCGCAATCGCCCGGCCCTTCATGTGCTCCGGCACCATGCGGGCGGCGTAGCCGGCGATCAGCGCCCACAGCAGGCCGGCGGAAACGCCGGCGAGCAGGCGGGCGATCAGGGTCAGCACATAGTGGCCGGACAGCGCGGTGGCGGTGTTGGCGACGGCGAAACCGGCGATGGCCATCAGCAGCAGCGGCCGCCGTCGCAGGCCCTGGGTGGCCAGCGTGAGCGGAATGGCGGCGAGGAGCGAGCCGAGGGCATAGATGGTGACCAGCTGGCCGGCGAGTGCTTCCGGCACCGCCAGGCCGGCGCCTATCTGCGGCAGCAGCCCGGCCGGCAGGGCTTCGGTAAGGATGGTGATGAAACCGGCCACCGCCAGCGCCAGCAGCGCGGAAACCGGCAGTCGGGAGGGCGGGGCGAGGCCGACGGCCTCAACCGCCAGCGTGTTGCCTGCGCATGTCATGGTTCTTTCCTTCGGTTGCGATCGGAGGCGGGTCAGCTGGCGTCGGCATAGACGGCGTCGCGCAGCTCGGTGACGAAGCGGCCGGACATGCCCTCGTACAGCGTGTTGGTGAAGGCCACCACGCTGAGCCCGCGGGCGCGGTCCACGAACCAGGAGTGGCCGTAGGCGCCGCCCCAGCGCCAGGTGCCGGCGGATTCCGGCGAGGCGGCGAGCGCCGGCTCGCGCAGCACCGAGAAGCCCAGGCCGAAGCCGGTGCCGGGGGCATCCGGCAGCGACAGGCCGCCGGTCTGGTCGCGGCCCATCTCGTCCACCAGTTCCGCTGGCAACAGCCCGCCGCCGCCCTGGCGCAGCGTTTCCAGCAGGCGCAGGAAGTCGGTGGCGCTGCCGGCCATGCCGGCACCGGCCGAGGGAAAAGCCTGCGGGTCGAAGATGCGTGCCGGGCTGTAGCGGATGCCGACGGTGCCCGGCAGCACCGGCACCACCTCGCCTTCGCCCAGGCGGTGGGGCCGTGGCGGGTCGCTGACATAGGCGGTGGCGACGCGGCCGGCGGCGCTGGTGCTGAAATCGGTATCCGCCATGCCCAGCGGCCCGGTCACCAGCTGGCGCACCGCCTGCGCCAGCGGCATCCCGCACAGCGCTTCGATCAGGCCGCCGAGCACGTCGGTCGCCAGCGAATAGCCCCAGCCGCCGCCGGGCGGATAGCGCAGGGGCACGCTGGCGATGCGGCGCAAGTTTTCCTGCAGGCTGATGGGGCTGTCGTCCATGCCGTCGGAAACGCCGGCGCGGGCATGGGCGCCGTTCTCGTCCGCCTCGAAGAAGCGGTAGCCGAGGCCGGCGGTGTGGCTGAGCAACTGGCGCGGGGTGATGCGGGCGGCAGCGCCATCGGCCAGCCTGGGCTGGAAGTCCGGCAGCCAGCGGCGGATGTCCTCATCCAGCGCCAGCCGGCCTTGCGCCACCAGCACCATCGCGGCGGTGGCGACGATGGGCTTGCTGACCGAGGCCAGGCGGAAGAGGCTGTCCAGCCGCATCGGCGAGGCGCTTTCACGGTCGGCGAAACCGGCGGCCTGGCGGTGGATCAGTTCGCCATGGCGGGCGACCAGCACTACCGCGCCGACCAGCCGCTGTTCGTCCAGCGCCTGCCGTACCACCTCCTGCACAGCTGGAGAGAGCGGCGAGGGGGCGGAGGAGGGCGAGCCATCGAGGGGCGCGGAGGGGAGCGCAGAGATGGGCGTGGAGAGCGATGCAGAAGCGGGGGGAGCCATCGGGATTCCTTGTGTTCATGGAAGGCCCCGAGACGATAGAAAACCCTGGATTGAAGAAAAAGCAGGGTAGAGTTCCTCGTTCTGCGGACGAATTTGTCCGTAATCGAGGAAGCATATGGACAGCCTCAGTGGCTTCACCGTGTTCATCCAGGTGGCGGAAAACCGCAGCTTCGTCGCCGCTGGCCGGGCGCTGGGTGTGTCGGCCTCGGCGGTCGGCAAGAGCGTCGCCCGGCTGGAAGAGCGGCTGGGTGTGCGCCTGTTCCATCGCAGCACCCGCAGCATCACGCTGACGGCGGAGGGCGCGCTGTTCCTGGAGCGCAGCCGGCGCATCCTGGCGGAGATAGAGGCGGCGGAGCTGGAGTTGTCCGAGGCTTCGGCGGCGCCGCGCGGGCGGTTGCGGGTCAGCCTGCCGCTGGTGAGCTCGCTGGTGCTGCCGGTGCTGGGCGAGTTCATGCGCCGCCATCCGGACATCGAGCTGGACCTGGATTTCTCCGACCGCCTGGTGGATGTCATCGAAGAAGGTTTCGACGCGGTGGTGCGCACCGGCGAGCCGGCCGACTCCCGTCTTTCTGCCCGCAAGCTGGGGCAGTTCCAGCTGCTGCTGGTGGCCTCGCCCGGCTATCTGGCGCGGCACGGCACGCCGCGGGTGCCGGCGGATCTGCTGGCGCACAGCTGCCTGCATTACCGCTTTCCCAACTCCGGCAAGCTGGAGAGCTGGCCGCTGCGGCGGGCGCCGGGCGAGCCGGAGCTGGCGCTGCCGACCTCGATGATCTGCAACAACATCGAGACGCGGGTGTGCTTCGCGCTGCAGGACCTGGGCATCGCCTGCCTGCCGGATTTCTCGGTGCGAGCCCTGCTGGCGGAGGGGCGGCTGCAGCGGGTGTTGCCAGACCATGTGGCGCGCAGCAACACCTTCCATGTGCTGTGGCCGGCGAGCAAGCATGCCTCGCCCAAGCTGCGGGCGTTGGTGGATTTCCTCAGCGAGCGGGTGTTTCCGGCGCTGGCGTCCGACAGCGCCGGCGCCTGCCGGGTGGCCTGAGGGCGCGGCGGAAAAAAGAGAACCGGCGCTTGCCGCTGTCCGCCGCCTGTGCCGGCGCCAGCATGCGGCCGGCGAGCATGTGCAAGCGCCTCTGGTCGAGACCATCCCGCCGCTCGGTGGCAAGCGTGGCCGAGCGCTGCCCGAAACCCGGCTCGTGCAGGCAGACCGCTGCCACGCGGAGGCGGCGACCTCGCCAGCGCGGGGCGTTTACGCGCTACGCATCGTCTCGTCCTGCAGTGCCGCCGACCTGCGAACGGAGGCAAGGAAGGTCGTCAAGATGGGCGAGTGGTCGTCGGCGCGGTAGATGCAGCTGAGGTCGACGCGGGCGTCGGCCGGGGCGTCGGCGAAGGGGAGGTAGGCCACGCCGGGGTATTGCAGCGTGGTTGCCGATTCCGGAACCACGCAGACGCCGAAGCCGCTGGCGACCAGCGCCACGCCGGTGACCGCGTCGCCCACTTCCTGGGCGATCTCCGGGACGAAGCCGCGCGCTTCGCACAGCGCCAGCACCTTGTCGACAAAGTTGGGGCGCGCGCCTGAGGGGAACAGGATCACCGGGCGCCGGGCGAGCGCGTCGAAGGGCAGTGCGGGCTGCGCGGCCAGCGGGTCGTTGAGGTTCACCGCGAGCAGCAGCGCTTCGGTGGCGATCACTTCGCTGCGGATGTCCGGCAGCGGCGCGAGCATGCGATTGAAGCCCACGGTGATGCGGTTCTGGCGCAAGGCCGAGATCTGCTCGGCCTTGGTCATGGTGTGC
>Ga0206117_101096_pt1 | contig 16476 bp, 24 predicted proteins | sample 3A5Ametagenome_FD_177997 | JGI IMG/M metagenome (GOLD analysis project Ga0206117, IMG submission 177997) | Enriched microbial communities from leaf-cutter ant dump, University of Wisconsin, Madison, United States - 3A5A | ecosystem: Environmental > Terrestrial > Nest > Insects nest > Nest dump... | reverse complement strand
CGATGCGGCCCTGGTGCCGGCCGCCATGGGCGAGGTCATCGTCGCCCTGGATGCCGTCGCCTCGGTGCTGCCGATGCCGACGGACGGCCAGGCCCAAGGGCTCTACCAGCGCGCCCTGAACCCGTATCCGGCCGGCGTCGTCCGCTGGGCTGCCGGGCAGATCATCAAGCGCCAGACGTTCGCAAGGGCGCCGACCGTCGGGGAGTTCGTTGCGCAGTGCGACAAGCACCCCGCGATGCTGGACTGGCGCCGGGCGCGGAACGCTGTGGCGATGGCGCAGCGGGAGCGGGCCCGCCGGGAGCGCGATGAGGCCGACCGTGCCGCCCGCTGGGCAGCCGGGGCCGAGAAGCGTGCGGCGGCCGCCAACGCCACGGTCCGGTCGACGCTGGCCCAGGCGAAGCCGAAATCCGACGCGCAGATCGAGGCCGAGTTCCGCCGGCAGCAAAACGAGATCATGCGGCAGTGCGAGGCTGCCGGCCTGGTCGATGAACCCGGAGCAGCAGCATGACCACGCTCTACCGCCACCTCCCCAGCCGCCGGATCTGCAAGCTCGTCCCGATACGCCGTGACGACGGCCATCCCGGCGGCCTGCGTCTCGCCGACGGCCTCGTGATGATCGAATGGACCCGCCGGGCCGGTGACGCGATGCAAGGCATGCTCGCCGTCCCGGTGACCGATATCGAGCCGCTGGACGGGCAGGACGGGCCGCCTGATGCCCATCTCGACATTTTCCGGCCCGTGGTAGCGGCGAGCGGCTGACGGCCGCCTACGGGCTTCTTTTTCAGTGCGTGCGTACCAACCCCAAACCGATGAGGCTTGAAATGAACCAGTTCTCCGTTTCTCGCAACGATACGGTCGATGCCGTCAAGGGCGCCAAGCAGGCCGACAGGCTGCTCGAAATGCTGGACGTCGCGACGGTCAACATCACGCGCCACGTCTGCCGCATCAACGAGGCCATCCAGCGTCTCGCCGGTCCCGGCGCGCCGGTGGCGATCGCGACCTGTCCGGCGTCGGCTTCGCCCGGCGGCAGTCTCGGCCGCATCGGCGACAAGTTGGCCGAGTTGCGCATCGAGGCCGACCGCCTGGAGCACATCGCCGACCGGCTCGAAGCCATCGCCTGACCTGAAACGACCATGCCGGCCGTCGAGAGGCGGCCGGCGTCTACCTGGAGACCCCGATGTCAAAGACCATCTGCATCTACCACGCCAATTGCGCCGACGGATTCACGGCCGCCTGGGTTGTTCGCCGGTTCTTTGACACGGAGCCTGTAGCGTTTCACCCCGGCGTCTACGGCGAGGCGCCGCCCGACGTGACGGGCTGCGACGTGATCCTGGTGGATTTCAGCTACAAGCGTGACGTGCTGATCGCGATGGCGGAGCAAGCACGCTTCGTGCTGCTGCTGGACCACCACAAGACGGCGGCCGAGGATCTTGCCGGGCTGCCGCTGCCGGTTTCCTACGGGCAGGTCGGCCCAGCACCTGCCGACTGGGGCTATCGCGACGTCACCGCCGGATACAACCCTGACGCCATGTCGGCTTGTGCGCGGGAGAACAACTGCGCTCCGCTCTATGCGCTGTTCGACATGGACCGCAGCGGGGCCGGCCTGGCCTGGGATTTCTTCTTCCCCGACGGCGTCAGGCCCGCGCTGATCGATCACGTTGAGGATCGAGACCTCGGGCGCTTCGCGCTGCCGCTGACCCGCGAAATCCAGGCTGCGGTGTTCAGCTTTCCCTACGACTTCGACACCTGGGATGCGCTGATGAGCATGGCGCCCGCCAAGCTTGCCGCCGACGGCGTCGCCATCGAGCGCAAGCACCACAAGGACATCGCCGAACTGGTCGGCGTGCTGCAGCGGCGCATGCGCATCGGCGGCCACGTCGTGCCGGCCGCGAACCTGCCGTACACGCTGACCAGCGATGCCGGCAACCTGATGGCCCAAGGCCAGCCGTTCGCCGCCTGCTATTGGGACACGCCGACAGGCCGCACCTTCTCGCTGCGCTCGACCGACGACGGTCTCGATGTCGCCGAGATCGCCAAGCAGTACGGCGGCGGCGGGCATCGCAACGCGGCCGGGTTTCGGGTGTCGTTCGATCGGCTGGCGGAGTTCGTGGCATGAGCCCCTGGATCCTGATCATCATCCTGCTGAACGGCGGCGGGTCCAACGTGGCGGCCGGCAAGGCGATCACCACGATCGATTTTCCCGACCGCGAGACCTGCGAGCTTGGGGCGCATCAGGTCCGTCAGATGGTTGAGCCCGTCAAGTACGGCTACGCGGCAACCGGCGTCCTGCTGTCCTGCATTCGGAGGGCGCCGTGACCTTCGCCGTTGCAACCGGCCTGATCGAACTGCCGACCGATCCACTTTTCTGGGTTCTGGTATTCGCCGCATGCGTCGCGGCGTTCATCTGCGTGGCACGGTTTCCGTGACCACCAACCCCACAGGAGCATAGACACATGAAGTACCGCAAGCGCCCCGTAGTCCCCGTGGTTGTTGAGGCGTTTCAATGGAGCGCCGACCCGATTCTGTATCAGATTCCCGTCTGGCTCATGAAAAGGCTTGGAGATGCAGACATTCGCAGATCAGGCGAAATGTACCTGAGAACCACCGGGCCGACACTAGTGGTACCGCCCGGCAGTTGGCTTATTCTCAGGGACGAGGAGATCAAAGTTCTCAGCGATGAATCGTTCAAAACTGAATTCGAGCCCATAGAGGGCTAACCCCATGACCACCCCCTTCTACCGCATCGCCGCCGCCCCGACCGAGCAATCCGGCTGGTTCTTCACGTGGCCGACCGATGCCGGCCCGCATGAGGTCCATGGGCCATTCTGCAGCCATCTCCGCTGCGTGGTCGAGCAGCGCCGGCTGCGCGACCTGGAAGAGGCGGCACTGGACACCTTCGACGAGGATCTTGAGCCATGAGCGACGGCCTCACCGACACCCGCAGCCAGCCCGATGCCGCGGTCTCGATCCTCCGCGCCGGCCTGTCCAGCACTCGCACCGCCGCCCTGCTGGCCAGGCTGATCGACCGCGTCACCGTCGAGGTCAGTAAGGCCCCGGTCCGCGGCATCGACACCAACATCCGGACCCTGACCTATCGCGGCGACGTCATCGCCCGGCTGGAGGCGGCGGATGGGCGGGTCGGGTGGACGGAGCGGGACGAGGGGCGGATGCGGCGGTTTATTGAGGATGTGGAGATGGGGCGATGATGCCTGCGCTGGCCCAAGTATCAGCCGGCCATGCCGCCGGCTCTGGCACCAACGTGCAGGCGTGGCTGTTTGCCAATGCGCAAGCTTGGGTCGTGGTCGCACTCTATTACGACTGCATCACCGACGAAGAAATCGCGGGCTACCAGGCCCGGACCCGCTGGTATCGCCTCGCCGCGCAACATGAGATGGCCCAGGAGCAGATGCGATGAACCCGGCGCTGCTGTCGACGACCTATCTCACGCGGCCGCGAGCGTCGCTGGCCCGGATCATCGGCGACAGCGTGTGGGATCGCGTCTGGGCGCGGATGAACGCGATGTGCCTGATCAGGCCCAGGCTCTCCAGCCCGCGCCGGCCGTTCCCGTTCATGCGGCCGGGGCCGATCGGCGAGTTCAGATACTACGACCCGCTTGGGGCGGCATTCTTCGTCGATACCGGCGAGCCGGTCCGGCCGTACTGGTGGTGGGATAGGTCCGTCGATCTGCGGTCGCTCGACCCGCTGGAACGAATTCTCATGGAGGGTGCGTGATATGACCGATACCACCCAAGACCCGATAGTCCTGGCTGTCGCCAAGGCGATCGACCCCGCGGCTTGGGCGCATAGGTCGCCGCCGCTTTATGATCCGCCGCTGAGTGAGGTCGGGGCGCCGACATGGTTAGAGCGGCTGCTGGGCCGGCCGCATGGCGACGAGACAAAGAAAAGCGCTAGGCGGCGCGCCATCTATTTGACGAATTGGAACTATCGCATAGCGGCGTGGGAGGCCGAATGCGAAGCCCTGCGCGGCCGCCGCGAGCAAGCAATCAATGCCGCGCGCATCGCCGTCGGCATTGCTTTGCTGGGCGGCATAGCGACTGCGGATGATGTCGCCCGGCTGCGGGCGGTGGTTGAGGATGATGGGCGATGATCAGCAGGATCGGGGGTTGAGATGGGGAAACGAGCGAAGCGCGCCGCGGCCTTCGTGCCGCCACCGACCGACCCGGTGCTGATCGCGATGCGGCGACAGCGTGATGCCGGCGGCGTCGGTCTCGACAGTTCGATCGAGCGGCTGGAGCGGATCGAGGCCGCCAGGCTTGCCGAGGCCAAGGCCAAGGCGATGGCCTTGGGGCTGGACATGGGGCAGACCGACATCGGCACGGCCGAGCGGGAACTGAAGGATCGGGCGAAGATGGTCACCACCCTGGAAGCGGACCCGAAGACGGGCCGGACCGAGATGCGCACCGTGGCGCAGCGCGCGGCCCATGCCATAGATCGCATGTTTGAGGCCGGGCTGCTGCGTAGCGAGAAGGAACAGGACGGCGAGGCGGCCCGTCGCCGCCACGAGGCCGGCACCTGGCTGCTCAATCTCTGGGATAAGTGCGGCTTCGACACTGCGACGATCTGCGCCTATGGCCGGGCGACCGGGCGCGGCGAGATGAGCGACGAGGCCGACGAGGCGCTGACCTGGAATCGGCGGTGCTGGCGCGACACCATGATTGAGGCCGGCAACAGCAAGTTGCTGCGGGCCCTGGTGATGGAGGACAACCTGCAGCGGTGGTCGGCCGAGGATATCAGGGTCGCGCTGGATGCGCTGGCGGATCATCGTGGGATGTGACAGGCTGATGCCGTCGTAACGCAACGCTTCGTGTCGCTACGCGTCTCGACGCCTCGCCCCGCTTCTCGGCGCAACGCAACGTCTATTCAGCCTGTTGACAGGCGCCACAAAATATGGTGCTTTCTCCTGGGGCCACAATTGCGCCCAGAATTTCACGCCCGCCCGGTCACTCCGCGGCGGGCGTTTTGCGTTCTAGAGGTAGCTGGGCATGGCCGACCAACCCAAGTGCGCGATGTGCGATGACGATATTCTCGCCGGTCAACCGCTGCTGGACCTCGGCGAGGGCATGGCGTGCATGCCCTGCGTCGAGCGTGTGTTTAAGCAATGGGCGGCCGAACAGGTCGCGCCCGAGGCTGCCCAGCAGGGCCACCTGCAATCCGGCTCGGGCTGATGGCGCGCATCAAGACAGCCGCCTCGCTGATCCGGCCGGCGGAATACCGCACGGCACCGCCCCCGGCCAAGGAGGCCGACCCGTTCTATCTGTCCCCGGCCTGGCGCGCGCTGGTCGCCCGGCTGATCGCTCAGCGCGGACGCCGCTGCGAGGATCCGGACTGTCGGAAGCCTGATCGCGGCGCCGGCGGGCGGATCTTCGGCGATCACATCAAGGAGCTGCGGGACGGTGGCGCGCCCTTGGACGAGCGCAACGTCTTGCTGCGGTGCGGGTCCTGCCACAGCCGGAAGACGGCGGCGGAGCGGGCGAGGCGGATGGCGCAGCGGTACGGGTAGGGGGGGGTCGGATCCCTGCGCCGATCGGCCCCGGATACCGCAGACGCCTCATCCGCACAATCGACGACCCCCTTTGATTTGAGGGGCTGGCTTTTGATTTTGCCTGCCCCGCCGCTGAAATCGAAAAAGTCGAGGTTTTCCAATGGCTCGCGGTGGCTTCAGGCCCGGCGCCGGTCGACCGAAAGGCGCGCGCTCCAAGCCGAAGGTCGCGACGCCTGCGAAGGCGACCAGGAAGGCCGCGGCGAAGCCTCGCAAGACAGTCGAGACGACGCTGCCGCCGCTGCCCAGCACCACCCCGTCATCGCCGCAAGCGGCCTCACCAAAGAAATTCGCCACAGCGATCGAGTTCGCGATGGACGCGATCAACAACCCGGACGTCGACATCACCGACAAAGTCCGCCTCGCCATCGCCCTGATGCCGTTCCAGGCGCCGAAACTGGCCGAACAGAAGCCCGACACCGGCAAGGGCGGCAAGAAACCGCTGTCGTCGAAGTTCGCGCCACCCCCGCCGCCTGGGTCAAAACCCCAGCTCGCCGTGAGCAATGACTAAGCCGACTTGGTCGACCGCCTGCCTGGACTGGGAAAAGCGGATCACCGAAGGCCGGTCGCTGGTCCCGTTCGATCCGCTATTCCCCGAGGCTGCGGAAGCCGCGATGGCGGTCTATCGCGACCTCAAGATCGTGGACATGGCCGGCCGCCCGGCGATTGGCGATGTCTGCAGGCCCTGGGTCTTCGATCTGCCGCGGACACTGTTCGGCTCCTATGACACGGAGACCGGGCGGCGCCTCATCGCCGAGTACATGCTGCTGGTCAGCAAGAAGAATTGGAAGTCCGGCACCGCGGCGTCGATCATGCTGACGGCGCTCACCCAGAACTGGCGCGATTCCGCCGAATTCCTGATCGTCGCGCCGACCATCGAGATCGCAAACAACTCGTTCGGCCCGGCCGCCGACATGGTGCGGGCCGATCCTGAGATGTGGGTCGAGGCCGAGGGATTTCTGCGGGTCCAACCGAACTTTCGGACCATCACCGATACGCGGAACGGCTCGACACTGAAGGTGATTGCGGCCGATAGCGAGACCGTTGGCGGCAAGAAGGCGTCGGGCATCTTCATCGACGAGCTATGGCTGTTCGGCAAGCGGGCCGGCGCAGAGGATATGTTCCGCGAGGTGACTGGCGGCCTGGCATCCCGGCCCGAGGGCTTCGTGATCTACGCCACGACGCAGTCGGACGAGGCGCCGGACGGCGTCTTCAAGCAGAAACTGGACTATTTCCGGTCGGTGCGCGACGGCGAGATCGCCGACCCTCGCAGTCTCGGCATCCTCTACGAGTACCCGCAGAAGATGCTGGACGCCGAGGCATGGCGCGACCGCAAGACTTGGTTCATCACCAACCCGAATCTCGGGGCCTCGGTCGACGAGGAATACATCGAAAGGAAGTTCGTCGAAGCCGACCGCGCCGGCGGATCGAGCCGCGCCGGGTTCCTTGCCAAGCACCTCAATGTCGAGATCGGCATGGGCCTGCGTGGAAACCGGTGGCCCGGCGCCGAATTCTGGCAGCGCCAGGCCGACCCGAAAATCACGCTCGACCACATCCTCGCGGTCTGCGATGTCGTCGTCGTCGGCCTCGATGGTGGTGGTCTCGATGACCTCTACGGCGTCGCCGTCATGGGTCGGCATCGCGAGACCCGGCAATGGTTGGTCTGGTTGCGGGCCTGGTGCCACGAGATCGTGCTGGACCGCCGGCCTAAGATCGTCACGAAACTGCGGGACTTCCAGAAGGCCGAGGAGCTGACCATCGTCTCTGACGATCTCGGCGACGTCGTCGATATCGTCGCCGTGATCCGACGCATCAAGGATGCGGGCCTGCTCGGCGCGGTTTGTGTCGATCCTGCAGGACTCGGCGAGATGGTCGAAGCCCTGGCCGAAATCGAGATCACGCTGGAGAACGGGTTGCTGCTCGGCGTCCCGCAGGGCTTCGCCCTGATGAACTCGATCAAGACCTGCGAACGGAAGCTGGCGAACGGGACGTTGCTGCATTGCGGGTCCGCCCTGGGCGCCTGGTGCGTCGGCAATCTGAAGATCGAGCCGACGGCGACTGCGATCCGGGCGACGAAGCAGACCGCGGGCGACGCCAAGATCGATCCCGCGATGGCGATGTTCAATTGCTGCTTCGGCATGATGCGGAATCCGGAGCCGCAGGGCGGTTCGATCTACGACGACGAGGCCGCCTACAACGCGGCCTTCGGCCGCGGTGCCGCGGGCGCCGAACCGGAAACCTGGGATCCGGCGATCCTGGCCGACCCCGGTCACCACGACCACGCCAAGCATCTGGCGCTGTTCCACGAATGGCAGGATCTGCAGGGAGACTAGGATGTCCATCCTCGACAGTCTCCTTGGGTTCCTGAACCTGCAGCGGACCCGCGAAAGCAACGACCCATACACCCGCCATCCGTATTCGCCGCGGACCACGGCCGGCGTCGTCGTCACGCCCGATACGGCACTGAAATCGGCCACGGTCTGGGCCTGTGTCCGCTATCTGTCGCAGTCGATCGCGCAGCTGCCGGTCCACGTCATGCAGACGACCCGGCGCGGTAGCGAGCGGCGCCCGAACCATAGCGTCGCCTGGGTGCTGGGCTGGGAGGCGTCACCCGAATACGGCGCGTTCCAGTTCCGCGAGACCATGATTGCCTGGGCGCTACTCTGGGGTAACGGTTACGCCGAGATCGAGCGCGACTTCGCGAACCGCGTCGTCTACCTGCATCCGATCCATCCGTCGCGTGTCGATGTTCGCCGCGACCGCGAGACCGGCGAACTGTTCTACCGCGTCAACAACGGCGCCTCGGGCCAGGTCGATCTCGAACCGTCGGATATGTTCCACCTCCGCGGCTTCGGCGACGGCCCCGTCGGCGTCTCCGTAATCGAGTTGGCGGCGGACACTATCGGCTGGGCGAAGGCTGCTGAACTGTTCGGCGCCGCGTTCTTCGGCGAAGGCATGCACCCGGCCGGCATCGTCGAGTTGCCGGGCAAGGCCGATGCCAACGCCATCAAGCGCATGCGCGCTGAGATGGAACAGATCCACAAGGGCCCGAAGAAGGGCAACAAGGTCGCGTTTCTCGACGGCGGCAAGAAATTCACGAAGGTCAGCGTCGACCCCGACGAGGCCCAGTTCATCGACACCCTGCAGTTCCAGGTCGAGCAGATCTGCCGCTGGTTCGGCGTCCCGCCGCACAAGGTGCAGCACCTGTTGCGGGCCACGTTCTCCAACATCGAAAACCAGTCCATCGAGGTCGTGCAGGATGCCCTGGCGCCGTGGGCGGTGCGCTTCGAGGAAGAGGCCAACCGCAAGCTGTTCGGCACCTATCGCGGCTACTACTTCGTCAAGCTGGACCTCAAGGGGATGCTTCGCGGCGACTTCAAGGCCCGCCAGGACGGCCTGCAGGTCATGCGCCGCAACGGCATCATCAATGCCGAGGAATGGCGCGAGATCGAGGACATCGGCCCGATGGATTGTGACGGTGCCGACAAGTACATCATCGAGGGCAACATGACGACGCTCGAGATGGTCGGCGAGCAGCCGGAGGCCGAGCAAGAGGCGCCGCCGTCGCCCAGCACGACGCCGCCCGATGCCGAGGACGACACCGAAGATGACGGCGAGGACGATCCCGTCGCCGCGCTGTTCGTCTCCGCAATGGAGGCGCGCCTGCAGATGGTTGCCGCCGAATGAACGTCCAGAACCGCAGCGCCGGCCAGCCGAAGAAGGGCCCGACCCTGATTGCGCGCCTGGCCCGCATCCTCGACGCCGCGCTGCGCCGGATCGATGACATCGAGGCCCGTCCGCTGCCGCGCGACGGTCGTGACGGCGCGCCCGGCCGCGACGGCATGGCTGGTCCTGTCGGTCCGCAGGGGCAACGCGGCGAGACCGGCGCCGATGGCGCACCAGGCGCACCCGGCGCTAAGGGTGATCGAGGCGATATCGGCCCCCAAGGAATCAAGGGCGACCCGGGCGATATCGGACCCCAGGGCGCAAAGGGCGATCCCGGTGAGCGCGGTCCGCAGGGTGACGCTGGCCCTATCGGTCTTCCCGGCCCGCGCGGCGAGAAGGGCGACCGAGGTGACGTCGGCCCCGCCGGCGCTGCCGGCCCCGCCGGCGCAGATGGCGGTGTCGGTCCGCAGGGTGTTGCTGGAGAGCCAGGCATTCCCGGGCCGCCCGGCGTCCAGGGTCCGCAAGGCATGAAGGGTGATCGCGGCGATCCCGGCCCACAGGGTGCCGTCGGCCCCGAAGGGAAACAGGGCGAGCGCGGCGAAATCGGCCCGCAGGGCGCCAAGGGCGATTCCGGCGAAATCGGTCCGCGCGGTGAGCGTGGTGAGCCCGGCCCCCGAGGCGAGCAGGGCGCCCCTGGCCGCGACGGACTGCCCGGCACCCCTGGTGCAACTGGACCGCAAGGCGAGCGTGGCCTGCAGGGCGAAACCGGGCCCCAGGGCCTGCGTGGCGAGCGTGGCGAAAAGGGCGAGGCCGGAGATCGTGGTGAACCTGGTCTCATCGGCCCGCAAGGCGAGCGTGGCGAACGCGGAGAGCAGGGTCTGCCCGGTGTCCGCGGTGAGCCCGGCAAGCCCGGCCCCAAGGGTGACCGCGGCGAACAGGGGCCGCCCGGCCCGCCTGGTGCCGCCGGCCCGAAAGGTGACCGCGGCGACCGCGGCAACGACGGCGCCCCCGGCATCGTCGTCGACATCGGCGAGTATCGCGCCGCCAACCTGACGGCCGACGATCTGGCGTCGCTTCGGATGCGCGATTTCGTGTTGGCCGATGGCACCGCGATCCGCGTCCTGAGCCTGGACTGATCTTTCGCGCCTTGAGCCGTTGCATCCCTGAGATGGAGAGTTTCATGCGCCATCCGCATATGCCGGCGGGCCGGCCGATGATGTCGTCCGCCGACCACAAGCTGCCGCCGTCACGCCTGCCGTCTACCTATCGCGTCACCGCGAAGGCCAAAGAAGCGCGTATCGACCTCTACGGCGTCATCGGCTCGTCCTGGTGGGACGAGGCGATCAGCGCCGCCCAGTTCAACAAGGACCTCAAGGCCCTTGGCGCGGTCGACACCATCCACCTGCACATCAATTCCGAGGGCGGCGACGTGTTCGACGCCCAGGCGATGTACTCGAACCTGACCCAGCACCAGGCCCGCGTCATCGTCCACGTCGACGGCCTCGCCGCGTCAGCGGCCTCATTCCTGGCGATGGCCGGCGACGAGATCCGCATCGGCGAAGGCGCCTGGATGATGATCCATAACGCATGGTCGATCGCCGTCGGCGACGCCGCGAAAATGCGCGACGCCGCGAACCTGCTTGACAGCGTCTCGACCTCGATCGGCGACATCTACGCCGCGCGCACCGGCAAGAAATGCGCCCGCGCCGAGATCACGACGATGATGAACGACGAGACCTGGATGAGCGGCCGCGACTGCATCGACAAGGGTTTCGCCGACGTCCTGGTCGAGAACAAGCGCGTCGCCGCGCTGGTGACCGGCGCCGCCACCTTCCGCAATCTGCCGCGCGATCTAATGCCTGGCCGCGCCGCGGCCCGCGCCGCGCTCGATCGTATCGACGCACTGCGCTGATCGAGATGGCGCCGGCCGGTGGCGCCGCCCGCAAGGGCCAGTAGCCGGCCCGACGTTCGGCCTCCGGTGGGTATCGCGCGGATCCAGGCACACCAAGCGGCGCTCCGACGAACGATCCGGTCATATGCGGCAAGCGCCGCAATCGCGTCGGATCAGCGCGGCGTCGGCGGAATGAGCCGTTGATGCCGCGCCCCGCGCGTCCTGAATGAATTCCGGCTTCGGCCGCATCCTATCCCGGCCTCGGCCGGGCGCCCTGAACCGGCCCTTGGGCAAGGCCTCCGCAGCGTCGAGACGACGCCGCATCCCTCAGATGGAGCCTATCCCCATGTCCCATAAGGCCGCCCTCCTGGCCAGCACTGGCCTGCGTCCGGCCGGCGTCATCGTCATGATGGCGGCCGGCGACATTCTCGAAGAGCTGAACGCCAAGCGCGATGAACTGCTCGCCGAAGCCGCCGAGATCAAGGCGCGCTTCGACGCCGAGGACGAAACCGACGACGACTGCGACCGCGCCCCCGCGATCCAGGCCGAACTCGAAAAGATCGACAAGCGCATTGCTGCGCGCATGTCGATGAACAAGGGCCCGGGTCGCAAGACCGCGCCGGACACCACTTCCGACCGCGCGCCTGCCAACCGGCCCAGCACCCCTGCGGCGCCGAAGCGGGACGACGGCCGCGGTGGCTTCAAGTCGTTCGGCGAGTTCGCCGTCGCCGTCCATGCCGCGTCGACCGGCGGCAACGGCGAGCACGTCGACCGCCTCCGCAACGCGGCCACGACCTACGGCAACGAGGGTACCGGCGCCGATGGCGGCTTCGCGGTGTTCCCCGAGTTCCGCCGCGAGATCTGGCAGAAGGTCATGGGCGAGGACAACCTCCTGACCCGCTGCGACCAGCTGCAGACCGGCTCCAACAACATGACGGTGCCGAAGGACGAGACCACGCCCTGGCAGACCTCCGGCGGCATCCAGTGCTACTGGGAAGCCGAGGGCGCCCAGGCCACCGGGTCGAAGCCGGCGCTGGAAATGGCGACCTATCGCCTCAACAAGCTGTTCGCGCTGGTCCCGGTCAGCGAGGAACTGCTGAGCGATGCGCCGGGCCTGGAATCCTGGCTGCGCTCCAAGGCGCCGCTCAAGATCCAGTCCAAGACCAACACCGCGCTGATCCGCGGCACCGGCGCCGGCCAGCCGCTGGGCATTCTCAATTCCGGCTGCCTGGTCTCCGTCGCCAAGGAAACGTCGCAGCCGGCCGACACCGTCCGTTTCGCGAACGTCAACAAGATGTGGTCGCGGATGTACGCCCCGTGCCGCCGCAATGCCGTCTGGCTGATCAACCAGGACATCGAGTCTCAGCTCAACGGCATGGCGTTCGACCCGTCGGCGACGTCGAAGGTTCCGGTCTACCTGCCGGCCAACGGCGTCTCCGGCTCGCCCTACGCCACGCTGTTCGGGCGGCCGGTTGTCCCGGTCACCGCCTGTTCGACCCTGGGCGACAAGGGCGACATCATCCTGGCCGACATGTCCCAGTACATGGCCCTGACCAAGGCCGGCGAGAACATCCGCACCGACGTGTCGATGCATCTCTACTTCGACCAGGCGCTGCAGGCGTTCCGGTTCATCTTCCGCGTCGACGGCCGGCCCTGGTGGGGCTCGACCATCACGCCGGAGAACGGCACCAACACGCTGTCCTGCTTCGTCACCCTCGACGAGCGCAGCTGATCGCGGGCGGGGCTCCGGCCCCGCCATCCCCTTTGCGCCATGAGGCGCTGCGTCCCTCGGAAGGATTCCCCCAATGAACCAGCATATCTGCGAGAAGCTGCAGATCGTCCCGGCGATCATGCCTGTCGCGCTCGGCACCGGCGCCAACAACGGCGACTGGGTCAGCATGAAGAATTATCGCCGCTGCGCTATCGTCTTCTTGGCCGGCGTCGGCGCCGCGTCGCAGGATCCGACGATCACCGTCCTGCAGTCGACGTCGGTCACCGGCTCGCCGAGCAAGGCGCTGAACTTCACCCGGATCGACGTCAAGCAGGCCTCGGCCCTGACCGCCGTCGGCACGTTCACCACCGTTTCCCAGGCCGCGGGCAACACCTACACCTCGGACACCGCCGGCGAATGCCAGAAGCTCTGGGTGATCGACATCAAGGCCGAAGACCTCGACGTCGACAACGGTTACGACTGCATCCAGGCATCGGTCGGCGACACCGGCACCGCCACTCAGATCGGCACCGCGATCTACCTGCTGCACGAACCGGCCTACCAGTCCGGCACGCTGCCGTCCGCCATCATCGACTGACCAGACGCCGCCGGCCCGCAAGCCGGCGGCTTTTCCTTGGAGGAATACATGCCCGAGATCCTGTTCACATCGACCCGCATCGTTGCCGACCAGCACAAGGGCACCGACAAGGAGACCAAGTTCGTTGCCGGTCGCGTCTATGACCTGCCCTCCGATTCCGTCGACCGCTGGATCCGCCGCGGCGCCGGCACCACTGACCCGGCCAGGATCGCCGCCGCCAAGGGCGAGGCTCCGGCCGAAGGTGCAGCCGAAACCGGCGCGTCCGGTGCTCGCCTGGTCCATGCCCGCAAGGGCCTCTGGAACGTCGTCAATGGCGAAAAGGTGCTGACGCCCGGCCCGATGTCGAAGGCCGATGCCGAGTTGTTCCTGGAGAATCTGGGCCAGCGGGGAGAGGTCGCGATGACATCGCATCCGGCGGATGGTGACATCACCACCATCGAAACCGTCGCCTGAGCCGCCGCCATGTCCGACAGCATGGGCCGCGCCGATCCTCATCCGCTGACGCCGTTCATGAATAGCGCCAATCTCTGGGAGCATCTTGGAAACGGCGCGCGGGTTCACCGCACCGCCGTCGTCGGCCTGCAGCCGCTGCAGAGCGGCGCTTTCGCGCGCGAGGTCAAGGCGCAGCCGCTGCCGTGGCTCGGCGCTCATACCATCATCGGGCCCCATGCGATCATCTACGCCGGCGCCGTCATCGAGGATGGCACCGTGATCTGCCCGAACGCCCAAATCCGCGAAGGCGCCCGCATCGGTGCGCGCTGCGTCATCGGCATCGGTGTCCAGATCGGCTACGACGTCATCATCGGCGATGACTGCCAGATCATGGACTATGCGCATCTCTCCGGCGGCACGGTCGTCGGTGACCGCTGCTTCATTTCGGTCCGCGCCCTGGCCGTCAACGACGACCGGCCGCGCGGCTACAAGTGGAAGGGCGTCACGCCGGTCCGCATCGGATCGGACGTCGTCGTCGGTGCCGGCGCCTGCCTGCGGCCTGGCATCACCGTCGGCGATGGCGCCACGATAGCCATGGGCGCCGTGGTCACCCGCGACGTCGCCCCGGCCGCCATGGTCAAGGGGCCGGTCGCGCGGCCGGTTGATGGCCGGCCGGATGCGGTCGAGCGTTGCGCCGGCGCGCTGGGTGTCGCGATTGCCGAGGGGGCCGCGACGCTGAACTGCTCGCGGACGGACGCCGCGATGGTCCAGAAGACCGTCCGTCTCCGAATCCACGAGGAATTCGGTACCAACCCCAATCTGAGGCTGCCCGACGGGTGTGTCGCGGGCGATTTCCGTAACGATCGAGTGGGCTCCGGACTGCTGTACGTCACCGGCCCGTTCCCGGCGTGGCTGCCGAACCAGATCCAGCGATCTTGGCGCTGCGACGGTGGCTTCCCCACCGTGGGTGCCATCATCACCGACCACGGCGATGGCTATTCGTGGCAATGGAAATACGACGGCAAGCCGCTCGGGGAGCCGATCCGCATCGATTTCGATCCGTGGCCCATGCCGCCTGCCGGATCGCCTGACCGATGATCGTCGCCTCGTTCTTCGCGCCCCGCTTCGAAAAATGGCCGGGCTGCGACTATGACGCCTTGCTGCATCTGCTGGACGAATCCTGCCGCCGCTTCGGCCTCCGTCACGTCGTGATCAGCGATGCCGAGCGGCCCGGCCTCGACACCGCGGTCTTCGACCTGCCGGTCAACCTGATGCAGGCGCTGCTTGACGGCCAGCGGCAGTTCTTGGCCGCGACCCCGGGCCCAGTCCTGTTGGTGGGCGCGGATTGCCTGCTAACGGCTGATCCTCGGCCGGTCCTGGCTGGCGACCTGACGATCACCATCGGCCCGTTTGGGGACTGCGAGATGAACACCGGCGCGATCTGGTGTGCCGATGGTCCGACGGCAGCGCCGGTCTGGGCCGCCGCGGTCGCGACCAACCCCGTCGAATGGGGTGACGATCAGACCGCGCTTTATGGCGCCATCAAGGCGTCGCCGCTCGACGTCCGCCGCGTCCGCTGCGAGGCCCATAACTGGGCGCCGGACGACGAAACCGACCCGGCCGGGCCGCCGACCGTCGCGCATTTCCGCGGCGTCAGGAAGCGGTTCATGGCCGCTTGGGCTCTGCGTCATCTCGGTATCGGGCAATGAAGGCAACCCGGGAACGCGAGTTCTGGACGCCGGAACCGCTGTATGCCGGCCAGACCGTGTTCGTCATCGGTGGCGGACCGTCGCTGAAGGGCTTCGATTTCAACAGCCTCGCCGGCCTCCGCGTGTTGGCAACGAACGTCGCCGCCCATGATGTCGAGCATCTGGCGCCGGCGCCGGACTGGTTCTTCATCGACCCCAACATCTTCGACGACAACGCGGCCCTGGTGCAGCGGTGGCCGGGCCGGATCTATACCGCCTCGCGCCGCGCCAAGGGCCAGATGCCGGACCGCCTGTTCCGCATCGACCAGGTTCACCGGCCCGATTTCGCGCCGCCGGGCTCGCCGGTGATCAGGTCCGGCCGATCAAGCGGTCATGTCGCGATCAGCCTGGCGATCACGATGGGCGCCGCGCGCGTCGTGCTGCTCGGCTTCGATTGCCGCCCGTCCGCCGACGGTGCCAGCCACTACCATGACCGCTACAAGCGCGGACCGGACGATCCGGCGCTCTACATCCGCGAATTCCTGCCGTCGTTCGATGGCTGGCACCGCGCCGCCCGCCGGATCGGGGCCGAGGTCGTCAACGCGACGCCGGACAGTGCCGTGATCGAGTTTCCGCACGTCGAGATCGCCGACGAAATCGCCGCCGCGAGGGCCTGATGTACCGCTCCCTGGTCGAGATCGTTGCTGGCCCCGCCGCGGCTCGGCTGGCGACGGTTGCCGCCCTGCGGGCCGAGCTTGGCGACGAGGCGGCCGGCAAGTCGGATGAAGCCCTGGGCGCGCTGCTCGACCAGGCCTCGGACCAGATCGCGCGCTACTGCAACCGCGTCTTCGGCCGCCAGACCATCGCGCAGACCATCCGCACAGATGAGGCGCCGACCGAGATCCTGCTGGCCGCGGTGCCGGTGGCGTC
>Ga0206117_101093_pt1 | contig 16496 bp, 18 predicted proteins | sample 3A5Ametagenome_FD_177997 | JGI IMG/M metagenome (GOLD analysis project Ga0206117, IMG submission 177997) | Enriched microbial communities from leaf-cutter ant dump, University of Wisconsin, Madison, United States - 3A5A | ecosystem: Environmental > Terrestrial > Nest > Insects nest > Nest dump... | reverse complement strand
CGGTGGTCGTGCTGGCCGCGCAGGGCACCGCCCGCCTGGCCGGCGGCTGCGTCCTGCTGTCGTCGGGCACGCTGCTGGCGGCGATTGCCGCCGGCGACGTCGCGGTCACGCAGGGAGCCTTGTTCTACCTGGTGTCCTCGGTCCTCGGCATCGGCGCCTTCTTCCTGCTGATCGAACTGGTCGAACGCGGCCGGCATGCCGGCGCCGACGTCCTGGCGGTGACCCGCCAGGCCTTCGGTGAGGAGGAGGAAGAGGCACTGTCGGAAAGCGAGGAGGAGGCGGGCGTGGCCATCCCGGCCGCCACCGCCGTGCTGGGGATGAGTTTCATTGCCTGCGCCCTGGTCCTGGCGGGCCTGCCGCCCCTGTCGGGTTTCATCGGCAAGCTGGCGATGCTGGTGCCGCTGTTCGGGGCCGACGGCGCGCCGTCGCTGGGCGCCTGGGCCCTGCTGGTGGCGTTGCTGGTTTCCGGGCTGGTCACGACGATCGCCATGGTGCGTGCCGGCATCGACGTGTTCTGGGCCTCGCCGGCGGGCCAGACGCGCATCGGGGTGATCGAGATCGGGCCGGTGCTGGTGCTGCTGGTGCTGGGCATCGTCCTGACCGTGCGGCCGCAGCCGGTCATGGAATACATGAAGGCGGCCGCGACCGCCTTGCATCAGCCGAACGACTATCGGGGCGGCGTGCTGACCGACCGGGGCTTGCCGGCGGGGCAGGGGGGCGCAAGATGAAACGCTGGCTGCCGTTTCCGTTGTTTTCGCTGACGCTGCTCGTCACCTGGCTATTGGCCAGCCAGAGCGTCAGCCCGGGCAATCTGGTGCTTGGGGCCATCGTCGGCGTCGTCACCGCCCTGACCCTCAACGCGCTGGAACTGCCGCGCGCGGTGCTGCGCCGTCCGGGCACGGCCCTCCGCCTGGCCGGCAATGTCCTGATCGAAATTGCCCGATCCAACTACAGCGTCGCCCGCATCGTGCTTGGCACGGGGGGCCGGGAACGGCGCTCGGGGTTCGCCAATATTCCGCTCGAAACCCGCAATCCCTACAGCCTCGCCCTCCTGGCCTGCATCATCACCGCGACGCCCGGCACGGTGTGGGTCGAATACGATTCGGCGCAGAATACGATGCTGCTGCACGTGCTCGACCTGATCGACGAGCATGAATGGGCCGCCATCGTCAAGCAGCGCTACGAGAAGCCGTTGATGGAGATCTTCGGATGACATCCACCTTGCTCAGTTGGTCCATCCTGGCGGCCCAGATCATGCTGGGGCTGGCCATGGCCTGTTCCGCGTTCCGCATCCTGCAGGGGCCGCGCGCCCAGGATCGCGTGCTGGGGCTCGATGCGCTCTATGTCAGCGCCATGTGCCTGCTGGTGACCTTCGGCATCCGGACCGCCAGCACGCTTTATTTCGAGGCGGCGCTGGTCATCGCCCTGCTCGGTTTCGTGTCGACGGCGGCCTGCGCCAAGTTCCTGATGCGCGGCGAGGTCATCGAATGATGCAACCGACCGATCTGCCGGCCTGGGCCGAAGTCGTCGTCGCGCTGTTCGTGCTGGCTGGCGCCGGGCTGACGCTGATCGGGGCGCTGGGGCTGGTGCGGCTGCGCACGTTCTATGAACGGGTCCATGCCCCGACGCTGGGGACCACGCTGGGCATCGGCTGCCTGCTGCTGGCGTCGATGCTGTTCTTTACGGTCACCCAGGCCCGGCCCGTGCTGCACGAAGTGCTGATCGGCGTCTTCATCTCGCTGACCACACCCGTCAGCCTGATGCTGCTGGCCCGTGCCGCGCTCTACCGCGATCGCCGTGAACACCTGTCCGACGTGCCGCCCTTGCCGGTCTACGTGCCCGACGAGGCGGCCAGCGGTGGTGACGTATCTGATCGAAAGATTGTCGACGCCGGATAATATCATCTTACTATTGGTGTAGGCTTTTCGTCCGCCATGTGAGCATTGGACATATTCCGTTTTTCTGCCGGAAATGCTAAATGCGTCAGTATGACATCTGATCAGAAGACGTAGGCCGATCGACATTTCCCCTATGCCCTACGTCACACGATTTCTGATCCTGTTTGTCACCATCTTTTCGTTGGTCGCGACCGGCACCGCCCTGACGGTCTTCAGCGACTACGCCGCGACGCTTGCCTATTACGACGACACCGCCCGCAACATGGCCCAGGTTGTCGCGGCCAATATCGACCGCCTGGCCCGCAATGCCGATATCGCGCTGGAGCGCACCACCGCGGTGGTCGGCGCCGCGGGGGGCAGCGACGGGGTGCGCGGGGACCAGATCGCCTGGGGGCGGATCCGCACCCATCTCGATCCGGTGATGGAGGCCGACAGCATCTGGGTGGTCAACCGCCATGGCGACGTCGTCGCGGAATCGTCGTCATTTCCCGGTGCTGCCCTCAACGTCGCCGACCGCACCTATTTTCAGGCGGCGCGACAGCATACGGCATTGTTCATCGGCCGGGCGATCCGGTCGCGGTTCACCGACCGTGTGGTCATCACCCTGACCCGCGGCCTGCGCGACCGGGACGGGGCCTTCGACGGTCTGGTCGGCATCAACGTCCAGGCCGGCTGGCTGGCCGCGTTCTATGCGCTGCTCGAGCCGCAGATGCTGCCCGACATCGGCATCTTCCGCCGCGACGGCCAGGTCGTCTTCGCCAACCGCGACCTCGAGGCGATGGTCGGCCGCGATGCCGGGCCGGTTCCCCGCTGGCAGAACCTGCTGGCCGGGACGGCCGCTGCCGGTCCGCTCGACCGGATCGATGCGGATCGGCGCCTGACCGGGCGGGTCGACCTGCCGGCCTATGACCTGAAAGTCGTCGTTCGCCTGGATCCCGATCCGGTCCTCGAACGCTGGCTGGTGCGGACCCGCAACGTATCGGTCATCGCCGGGCTGGGCGCGATCTCGCTGTTCGTGGTGATCGTGCTGGGCCTGCGTTCCTGGGAACGCGAGCGTGCCGCCGTGGTGGCGGCGGGCGAGGCGGTAAGGGACCTGGCCCTGGCCCGGCACGACACCCTGACCGGCCTGCCCAGCCGCGGACTGTTCTTCGAACTGGCCGGCGCGCTGGCCGCCCGCGCCGTCCGCGGCGGCGACATGTTGGGCGTGCTCTACATCGACCTCGACGGCTTCAAGCATGTGAACGACCTGCTGGGGCATGACCGCGGCGACCAGGTGCTGGTGGAAACCGCGCGCGTGATCCGCAATGTGGTGCGTGCTGGCGATGTCTCGGGCCGCATCGGCGGCGACGAGTTCGTGGTCTGCGTCGCGGCCCCGGCCGAGGTGATCGGTCGGGTCATGCAGGATGTGGCCGAAGCCATCCGCCTGGGCATCGCCGCGATCGGCGACGGCATCGCCTGCAGCATCGGATCGGCGCATTGTCCGGCGGCGGCAGCCGACCTGCACGCGCTGCTGCGCCAAGCCGACGGCGCGATGCGTCAGGCCAAGGCCGGCGGCAAGAACCGGGTGGTGATCACCTGACGGCTGCCGCCACGCGCACGCAGTTGCGCCCCTCGGTCTTGGCCCGGTACAGCGCGGCGTCGGCCCGGCTGACCAGCGCGTCGATCGTTTCGTCGCGATCGTCGGGGCTGGCGATGCCGATGCTGACCGTCACGACACGTTCGGGCGAGGGGCGCATGGCCGTGCTGGCGGCGACTGCCGCGCGCAGGCGTTCGGCGGTCTGTAGCGCCTCGGCCTCGGCCGTGTCGCGCAGCACGATCATGAATTCCTCGCCGCCGGTGCGGCCCGACAGGTCGCTTTGCCGCAGCGTCGCGTTCAGCACCTCGCTCAACCCCGCCAGGACCGCATCGCCGGCCGGATGGCCGAAGCCGTCGTTGATTGACTTGAAATGGTCGATGTCCAGGCACAGCAGGGTGAAGACCGCGTCGCCGCGCCGGAAGCGCGCCCATTCCGCCGCCAGTCCTTCGAACAGGGCGCGGCGGTTCAGCAATCTGGTCAGCGGATCGCGGCTGGACAGGCGGTCCAGCCGGCGCACCACGCGGGCGACCAGTACGTAGGTGAAGAAGATGTTGATCAGGAACGCGGCCAGCATCAGCAGATAGGCCAGTTCCCGGTTTTCCGCGGCGTTGTAGTCGAGGTCGGCGGGCGTGCCGCCGGCCAGGCCGGAACCACCGCGCCAGATCAGTGCCAGGCTGACGCTCCAGCCGATGACGAGCAGCGCCCAGCCCCCCTTCCTGTCGCCCCTGCCGCGCTGCAGGCGCCAGCCCCGCCAGCCGTTGGTGGCGCAGATCACCGCGATGGTCAGGAACAGCGCCATGACGCGCAGCCGGCCGTCGTCGGGGCTGCGGCCGAACCACAGCACGGCCGCGGCCCCCAGCACAAAAACGGCTATCTGCTGTTTCGTGGTGACGGCGACCCCGCGATTGAGCAGGGTTTCGCCGCCACGCCACAGCAGCACGAAGGCCGCGACCTGGAACAGGTTGCTGCCGCCATGGGTGACCGCGAAATCCAGGTGGCCGCGCAGGGCGACCAGGGCCAGCCCGATCCCCGACAGCAGATTGAACCCGGCCAGGCAGCGATGCGCGCTTCTGACATCCGGCAGGGCCCAGCGCAGCCCGCCGGTCCAGCCGCCCGCGAACAGGACCAGCAGCAGCGCCACCATCAGCCACAGGGCCTGAACCGTGTTGATCATCGGGCTACCCGGCCGCGACCGGGTCGGGATGGGCGACGCAGACCTGGTCGCGACCCCGGGCCTTGGCGCGATAGAGTGCGGCATCGGCACGGGCGATCAGCGCATCCTGGGACGCATCCCGCTCGGTCGTGGCGGCCAGCCCGATGCTGATCGTCACGGCGCGTTCGATCGACGGGCGCAGCACGGTGCTGCCGGCCACGGTTTCGCGCAGGCGTTCGGCGATGCCGATCGCATCCGCTTCGCCGATATCGCGCAGGACGATCATGAATTCCTCGCCGCCGGTACGCCCGCACAGGTCGCTCTGGCGCAAGGTGTCGGTCAGGATCCGGCTTAAACCGACCAGCACGGCGTCGCCGGCCGGATGGCCGAAACTGTCATTGATCGACTTGAAGTGATCGACATCCAGGCACAGCAGGGTGAAGACCGCGTCCCGGCGCCGAAACCGCGACCATTCCGCCGACAGGCCGTCGAACAGGGCGCGGCGGTTCAGCAGGCCGGTCAGTGTATCGCGCCGCGACAGCCGGTCCAGGCGACGCACCACCCTGGCGACCAGCACGTAGATGAACACGATGTTCATCAGGTAACCGGCAACCAGCATCAGATAGGCCATCCACCAGTTGTTGGCGGCGTTGTAGTCGAATTCGGCCGACGGGCCGCCCAGCAAGCTGGATATGCCGCTCCACAACAGGGCCAGGCTGACACTCCACCCGACCGCGACCAGGACGATCGCGGCCTTCATCCGCCGCTTGCGCCTGAGGCGCCAGGCGCGCCAGCCGTTGAACCCGCAGATCAGCGAGATGATCAGCAGCAGCGTGTCGGCGCGAAGATGGCTATGCGCCGGGTCGCGGCCGAACCACAGCGTGACCGCGGCCCCCAGCACGAAGACTGCGATCTGGGGCCGGGTGGTCATCGCGACGCCGCGATTGAGCAGCATCTCGGCCCCGCGCCACAGCAGCACGAAGGCCGCGACGTGGAAGACGCTGCTGACACCGTGGGACAGGGTGTAGTCGACCGTGCCGCGCAGGGCGACAAGGGTCAGCCCGATGCCGGAAAACAGGTTGAAGCCCGCCAGGCAGCGATGCGCGCTGACCGCCTCGGGCAGGGCCCAGCGCAGGGCGCCAACCCAGCCGATCGAGAACACGACCAGCATCATGCCGATCATCAGCCACAGGGCCTGAACCGTGTTCATGGCCTGAATTGCATCGCGGTCCGGTCCTCCCCTTCCCGTCCGCGATTATAACGATTGTGGCGTGTCGGACTATCGCTTCCGCGCGGCGGCGGCCAACATCGGGCCGAACACGATGACGAACCCCACGAACGCCATCGTCCAGGCCAGGGCGGCGGCATGGATCAGCGGCATGGCCGCTGCCGGCCAGAATTCCACGGCGACGCGCGCCAGCATGGCCGCAGCGGTACCCAGATAGATTGCCTGGGTGGCCGGGCCGGCGGCCAGCGCCCGGCCGGTATGGCCCAGCGTGGCCCGGGTCATCATCGCCAGCGTCATCATGCCGATGCCGCCGATGGCCCAGATATGGATGGCCGCGGCCGCCGCGATCAGGTCGGGCGCCAGCACATGGGCGCCCGCGGCCAGGAAACCGGCCGCGGTCAGCAGGAAGGCGGCGTGCAGCACCAGCACCAGCCGGTCGGGCCGGGTCGCCCAGCCGCGCCAGCGCGACAGCCGCCACAGATTGGCCGCCCCCGCCAGCAGCAGCAGCCCGCCGGTAACCGGGCTGCCGATGCCCGCGATCCACGGGATCAGCGCCCCGGCCGACAGCACCATCACCGCCGCGTCGGCGCGGCCGAACGGCACCGGGCGGCTGGGGTGGTCGACGCGGGCCAGCCAGTTGTGGGTGAAGCTTGGCACCACCCGGCCGCCGATCAGCAGGATCAGGAAGACGATGACGCCGATGCCGGCGCGGCCGGCGATGGCCGCATCGCCGGTCAGCGCGGCTTCGACATGGAAAGCGGCATTGCCCAGCGCCAGCAGGGCGACCAGGGCCACGACCTTGAAATTGCGTGCGTTGCGCCCGGCCGCCACTTCGCCGGCGGCTACCGTGGCGAAGACGGCCAGAAAGGCCGTGTCGATGACCGCGGCGGCGACCCAGCCGGTCCAGGCGGACAGGAACACGGCGATGCGCCCGGCCAGCCACAGGGCCGCCAGCGCGGCCAGTGGCCAGCCCGCCACCGGCAGGCGCCCGGTCCAGTTGGGGATCGCGGTCAGCAGGAAACCGGCGATCACGGCGGCGCCGTACCCGAACAGCATTTCGTGGACATGCCAGGCCACCGGGGTGAGGGCGGTCGGGATGGCGACCGTCCCGCTGAACAGCATCGGCCAGATCGCGACGGCGGCGACGGCCCACAACCCCGCCCCCAGGAAGAACGCGCGAAAGCCGTTGCGCCACAGCCCGGCACCCGTCCAGGCCCGCTGGGTGGCTGCCGTGCGTTTCACAGGAACAACCCATGGGCGCCGCCCACCGCGCCGAAGGCGGTGATGCCGGCCAGTACCAGCAGGGCGCAATGCATGCGGCTGATCAGGCGCAGGGCGGTGGCGGGGTGGGCGCGCGACCGCCGCGCCACCCGGGCATGCATCAGCGGCTCGACGACGAACAGCACCGCCATGAAGATCAGCCACAACCCGGCCATCGCGCCCATCCACCAATAGGCCGGATCCAGGAAGCGGTCCCACAGGTCCAGGCGCCAGACGATCCACAGCCCGGTCGCGCCGACGATGGGAATGGACACCCGCACCTGGGCCGAGAACCGCCGCTCGACGATTTCGAACATGGACAGGGTTTCCTCGACCGTCGTGCGCAGCCCGGCCAGCGGCAGCACCACCAGGGTCACGAAACTGAGGCCCCCGATCCAGTGGATGACGGCCAGGACATGCAAGGCCCGCATCAGCACGATGTCGTCCATGATCGCTATCCTTCCGCCGCCTGCGCCCCGGCGCAGACGCGCAGGGCGATTTCGTGCGCTAGGCCGCCGGTGAATTCCCGGAACGCGGCCAGGTGGTTTTCGGGTACCCCGATCAGAACGGGCACGCCGAGATCGAGGGCCCGGGCGATCAGCCCGCGGCAACCGCCGCCCGCGACCTCGGCCTTGCCGAACCTGGACAGCGCCAGAAGGTCGGCGCCGCCGTGCAGCCCGGCGGCGGCGGTATCGCAGGCCCGCAGCAGCCCGTCCGTATCCAGGGCGCAGCCCTGCGCCGCGGCCCCGCGATCCTCGGAAATGCCGTGCCGCAGCCCGGTCGCCAGGTCTTCGAGTTCCATGTCGCATTTCCGCCGGCCCGGCACGGCCCGGCGATGCTGGATCAGCCCGGCCAGGCGCAGGCCGCGCCGCGCCATGGCAGCGATCTGGTCGCGCAGGACGATGTCGAATTCGGCGCCCGAGGCGTAGACGATCGCGGTGATCGGGCCGTGCGTATCCAGAATCTGCACCGGGAAACTCCCTTTGACCGTCGTGATTAAAACGCCATCGGCGGCAATCCGGAAAGGTGACGGGTTGTCGCGGCGCGGGGATCAGGGGGCGGCGTATCCCGCCGCCGCCAGATGGGCGGCCAGCGTCCTGTCGGGGCGGGGCTGCATATCGAACAGCAGGGCGTAGGGATCACCGGCCAGGCCCAGGGCGCGGCAGAATGCCGGCTCGGTCTTCAGGCCCTGGCGCCGGCCGTCCAGCACCGCCGCGTGAAAGCCCGGCCCGCCCAGGGCCAGCAGCCGCCGCTCGACGTCGAAATGCCGCCAGCCCGGCTGGTCGGCGACGGGCAGGGCGCAGCCGAAGACTTCGATGTCCCAGCCGTGGGCCGAGAACCGCGCCACCACCGGCCGCGGCGCGCCGATCCATTGGTGCATGGCAAAGCCCGCCTCGGCGCCGAAACGCGCCCATAGCCGCGCGGCAAACGCGGTCGGATCCGCCGCCTGGCAGACGATGTCGATATCGCTGCCGGGCAGGGCGACGCCCAGCGGCAGGGTGCCGACGACATGCGGATCGAACGCCCGCAGGTGTTCCAGCAGGTCCAGCCGGGCGATCGCCTGCAGATAGGATGACGGCATGGCCGCCAATGTAGCGCGGGCGGCACCGTCCTGCCACGACCCCATCCGTTGCGCCGCCGGAGGTTTCGGACGATCATGCGCGCCCAACCCCCAGGGAGAGAATGATCCGATGACCGACACCACGACCCTTGCCGGCCTGGAGCTGCGCACGCTGATCACGTCGGCCGGTACGCTGGAACTGTCGCTGGTCGACGTCCCCGTCCCCGCGCCGGGACCGGGCGAGGTGGTCGTGCGGATCGAGGCGGCCCCGATCAACCCGTCCGACCTGGGGCTGCTGATCGGGCCGGCCGACCTGTCGACGGTCAAGGCCAGCGGCACGGCCGACCGGCCGGTGATCACCGCGACCGTGCCGCCGCAGGCAGTGAAGATGCTGGCCGCGCGGCTGGACCAGTCGCTGGCCGTGGGCAACGAAGGGGCGGGCACCGTGGTTGCCGTCGGGCCGGGGGCCGAGGCGCTGGACGGCCGGCTGGTCGCGACCTTCGGCGGGGCGATGTATGCGCGCTATCGCCTGGTCAAGGCCGCCGACTGCATGGTGCTGCCGGCGGGGGCGACCGCCGCCGACGGCGCGTCCTGCTTCGTCAACCCGCTGACCGCGCTGGGCATGACCGAGACGATGCGGCGCGAGGGGCATACCGCCCTGGTGCACACCGCGGCGGCCTCCAACCTTGGTCAGATGCTGAACCGCATCTGCCTCAAGGATGGCATCGGCCTGGTCAACATCGTGCGGTCGGCGGCGCAGGTCGCGCTGCTGCGTGAACAGGGCGCGGTGCATGTGCTGGATTCGACCAGCCCGACCTTCACCGACGACCTGACCGAGGCGCTGGTCGCCACCGGCGCGACGCTCGGCTTCGATGCCATCGGCGGCGGCCGGCTGGCCAGCCAGATCCTGGGCGGGATGGAGGCTGCGGCCAACCGCCGGGCCACCGCCTACAGCCGTTATGGCTCGTCGGTCTACAAGCAGGTCTACATCTACGGCAGCCTGGATGTCAGGCCGACGGAACTGGTGCGCAGCTTCGGCCTGTCCTGGGGTGTCGGCGGCTGGCTGCTGATGCCGTTCCTGGCCAAGATCGGCGCCGATGGCGCGCAGGCGTTGCGCGAGCGGGTGATCGCCGAGCTTAAGACCACCTTCGCCAGCCACTATACCGCCGAAATCTCGCTGGCCGAGGCGCTGAACCCCGAGATCCTGGCCGCCTATGCCAGGCGCGCCACCGGCGAAAAATACCTGATCAACCCGGCCAAGGGCTGATCAGCCGTCGCCGAAATCGCTGTCCTGGCCCCGGTGATCCGGGGTCAGGCAGTGCTGATGGCTGTGATCGGCCAGTACCTCGATCACCTGGCACTGGTCGATCGTGCCCTGGGCGCAGCAGGCGACCATGCGGTCCAGTTCCTGTTCCAGCGCGCGCAGCCGGGCGATCTTGGAACGCACCGCGGCCAACTGCTCCTGCGCGATCGCGTCGGCCTCGGCGCAGGACCGGTCGGGCTGGTCGGCCAGCGACAGCAGCTGCCTGATGGCGTCGAGCGAAAATCCCAGTTCCCGCCCGTGGCGGATGAAGGCCAGCCGGCTTTCGTGGCGCGCGCCGTAGATGCGCTGGTTGCCCTGGCTGCGCTCGGGCGCCGGCATCAGCCCGAGTTGCTCGTAATAGCGGATGGTCTGGACCTTCGATCCCGTCGTCTTGGCCAACTGGCCGATCGACAGGCCCAGGCCGCGTGTTGACGCATTCATGACTGGCGGCCCTCCTGCGGCTGCACCGCCATCCTAGACCAATCCGGCGACAGCCGGTCGATCCAGATGGTGCCGATCACCTGGATCGCCGCCATCGTGCCGTGGCCGGCGGCCAGGACCAGGTCGGGCACCAGGCCAGCGCCCGTCGGCACCAGCAGCAGGGCCGACGACGTCACCTCGGCCAGGCTGATATGGCGGCGGGCCAGGCGGTGATGCAGCAGATGCCCGGTCTGCACCACCGCCAGCAGGATCCAGCTCCAGGATACCAGGCTCATCTCAGGCATCGGCGTCGCGCCGCAGCAGTCGCAGGGCGTTCAGCGTGACGATCACCGTGGCCCCGGTATCGGCCAGGATCGCCATCCACAGCGTGGTCGCACCCATCAGCGTCGTGGCCAGGAACAGCGCCTTCAGCCCCAGGGCAATGGCGATGTTCTGGTGGATGTTGGCCAGGGCCCGGCGCGACAGCGCGACCAGGTCGGCGACGCCGCCCAGGCGCTGGTGCAGCAGGGCGGCATCGGCGGTGTCCAGCGCGACATCGGTGCCGCCGCCCATGGCGATGCCGACGGTGGCCGCGGCCAGGGCGGGCGCATCGTTGATGCCGTCCCCGACCATCGCAACGCCGCCATCGGCGCGCAGCCGTTCGATCTCGGCCAGCTTGTCCTGGGGCAGCAGTTCGGCCCGCGCGGCCAGGCCCAGCGTACCGGCGACGGCTTCGCCGGTACGCTTGTTGTCACCCGTCAGCATGACCGGTTCGATCCCCAGCCGGCGCAGCCGGGCAATGGCTGCGCTGGCGTCGGGGCGCGGTTCGTCGCGCAGGGCGATCAGCCCCAGCGCCCGGCCTTGGCGCAGCAGCACGACGACGGTCTTGCCCGCACCCTCCAGCGCGGGGGCCCGATCGCGCGCCGCCGCATCCAGTGCCTCGTTCGCATGGCGGGGCGAGCCGACCTCGTAACGCTGTCCGTCGATCACCGCATGGGCGGCGCGGCCGGCCACGGCACCGGCGTCGGTCGCCTGGGGCAGGGCCAGGTTGCGGGCGCGCGCCTCGATGGTGATGGCGCGGGCCAGCGGGTGGCTCGACCCCGCCTCGACCGCGGCGGCCAGGGCCAGCACATCGTTGCCCATGACCAGGGTGACGACGTCGGTGACGCGCGGCCGCCCCTCGGTCAGCGTGCCGGTCTTGTCGAAGGCGACGTGGCGGATGCGGCCCAGATGCTCCAGGGCCGCGCCGCCCTTCAGCAGCAGGCCGCGCCGGGCGCCCGCGGCGATGGCCGAGGCGATGGCGGCCGGGGTCGACAGCACCAGCGCGCAGGGGCAGGCGATCAGCAGCAGCGACAGGCCGCGATAGATCCAGGTCGTCCAGTCCTGGCCCAGCGCCAGCGGCGGCACGGCGATGACCAGGGCGGCCACCAGCATCGCGGCCGGGGTGTACCAGCGGCTGAACCGTTCGATGAACCGCGCGGTCGGCGCCTTGGACTCTTGCGCATCCTCGACCATGCGGATGATGCGGGCGATGGTATTGTCCTGCGGGTCGTGGGTCACCTCGACCCGCAGCCGGCCTTCGCCGTTGATCGTGCCGGCCCGCACCGCATCGCCGGGGCCGCGGGTGACAGGCACCGATTCGCCGGTAACCGCCGATTCGTCCAGCGTCGAGCGGCCCTCGATGATCCTGCCGTCGGCCGGCACGCGGTCGCCCGGCCGGATCTGCACCACATTGCCGATCTTCAGGGCCGATGCCGGGCGGGTGACGACCTGGCCGTGGGTTTCGACCAGGGCATCGCGCGGCACCAGTGCCACCAGCGCCTTGATGCCGGCGCGGGCCCGGCCCGCGGCCACCCCTTCCAGCAGTTCGCCCACGGCGAACAGGAAGACGACGATCGCCGCTTCCTCGGCCGCGCCGATGCCGATCGCGCCGATGGCGGCGACGGTCATCAGCGTTTCGATCGAGAACGGCGATCCCGCCCGGGCCAGGGCCACCGCGCGCCGGCCGAACGGCACCAGCCCCAGCAGGGCGGCGGCGACATAGGGCCACTGGGCCAGGGCCGGATCCAGGAACGAGACGACGAAGGCGAGCCCGGTCAGCACGCCGGTCGCGACGACCAGCCGGCCCTTGCCGGTTTTCCACCAGGGGGTGTCGTCGGCAGGCGCGACAGGCGCGTCATCCTCCAGCGGACGGGCGGCGAACCCCAGGGCCCCGATCCAGTTCGGCACGCTGGCCCGCGCCTCCTCCGGGGCCGCGGCCGTCAGGCTCAGCGTGCCGCCGGTGAAATTGACCGACACATCGGAAATGCCGGGCATGCGGCCCAGCGCGGTTTCCAGCTTGGCGACGCAGCTGGGGCAATCCATGCCGCTGACGGCGAATTGCAGGCGGTCGGGGGCTTGCAGGGTCTGGGACACGGCGAATCTCCACGCAAAACGATCTTTCGTGGACCCCAGGCTGCAACCTACAGCCGCTGTAGGTTCAAGGGTTTATTTCACCGCCCTGCCCTCGGCGTGACGGCGGTTACGCAGATAGATCAGCTGGCCGGTGACCGCCGTGATCAGCATCAGGGTGTTGGTCGACACGAAGACCCAGTTGTCGACCAGCCAGGAATAGACGATGAACGCGGTCGAGGCGGCGATCTGGCCGATGAACAGCCATTTCGACACCCCCTCGACGCTGCCGCTGCGCCACTGGGCATAGACCTGGCGGCCGACGGTTGCCAGCAGGATCGCGGCGGCCAGCCAGCCGATCAGTTCGGTCGTCATCGGATGAAACGAGGGTTCGGTTGCATGCGGGGCCAACGTCATGGCCGGGCCGCGGTTCCAGGAAAATAAGCCTGGGGGCCGCCCGTGAAAAAAGCGGTGGAGCCGGCGCGGCGGACGCGCTATCGCTTGGGGAACATAACGCCCGTCGGAGGAACGCATGACAGCCCAGGCCCTGGCCGCCCGCAACACCATCGGCGATGCCTTCCGCCGTGCCGCCGCCAAGCATGCCCTGCGCGAGGCGCTGTCGTTCGGCGACCGGCGCTGGACCTATGCAGCCCTCGATGCCGCCGCCGACCGGGTGGCCGCGGCGTTGCGGGGCCTCGGGCTGGCCAAGGGCGACCGGGTGGTGGCCTATGGCCGCAATTCCGACGCCTATCTGCTGGCCTGGCTGGGTTGCGTGCGCGCAGGGCTGGTGCATGTCCCGGCCAATTACGCCCTGACCGCGACCGAGTTGCGCTACATCGTCGAACAGTCGGGCGCCCGCGCCCTGCTGGCCGATGCCGGGTTGAAGGCGGCGGTGGACGACCTGGGCACGGCCGATCTGGCGGTCGGCTGGTTCAGCGGCGCCGGCGGCGCCATCGACGTGCTGGCGGTGGCGTCGGACGAGGGCGCGGCGCGCATCGGCCCGGTCGATCTCGACGAAAACGACCTGGCTCAGCTCCTCTATACCTCGGGCACCACGGCGGCCCCCAAGGGGGCGATGATGACCCACCGGGCGCTGCTGGCCGAATATGCGTCCTGCCTGGTCGATTGCGAGCTGTCGCTGGCCGACCGCTCGCTGGCCGCGCTGCCGCTGTATCATTCGGCCCAGATGCACGTCTTCCTGATGCCGCATCTGTTGGTGGGTGCGGTTACCACGCTGATCGAATCGCCGGTGCCCGATATCTGCCTGGGGCTGATCGAGGAGCGCGGCATCACCTCGTTCTTCGCGCCGCCGACGGTGTGGATCAGCCTGCTGCGCCATGCCGATTTCGACCGGCGCAACCTGGGCAGCCTGCGCAACATCTATTACGGCGCCTCGATCATGCCGGTCCCGGTGCTGCAGGAATTGCGCCGCCGCCTGCCCGGCGTGCGGGCCTTCAACTGCTATGGCCAGAGCGAGATCGGCCCGTTGGCCACCGTCCTGCGGCCCGAAGAACATGACGAACGCCCGGCATCCGCCGGCCGCCCGGTCCTGAACGTCGAGACCCGCGTGGTCGACACCGAGATGCGCGACGTGGCGCCGGGCACGCACGGCGAAATCGTGCACCGGTCACCCCAGCTGCTGCTGGGCTACTGGAACAAGCCCGAGGAAACGGTCGAAGCCTTTGCCGGCGACTGGTTCCATTCCGGCGATGTCGGCTATCTCGACGACCAGGGCTATCTGTTCGTCGTGGACCGGGTCAAGGACATCATCAAGACCGGTGGCGTGGTCGTCGCCAGCCGCGAGGTCGAGGAAGCCCTGTTCAGCCACCCCTCGGTGTCCGAAGTCGCGGTGGTGGGCCTGCCCGATCCGAAGTGGATCGAGGCGGTGACGGCGATCGTGGTGCTGCGGCCGGGCCATGCGCCCGACGAAACCGGCCTGATCGACCATGCCCGCCAGCGCCTGGCGCCGTTCAAGCTGCCCAAGCGGGTGATCTTTGCCGAAACCCTGCCGCGCAACACGGCCGGCAAACTGCTGAAACGCGAGTTGCGGATCAGCTACGCCGATTAGGACGGCTGGTCGGTGGCAAAGGCCCGCCGTGCGGCGGGCCGCGCCATCAGCCGTTCGGCATAACGGCGCAGATTGGCATGCGGGCCAAGCAGGTCGCGCCGCCCGGCCCAGGCCAGCATGCAGACCAGCATGACGTCGACGGCGGAAAACCCGCTGTCCAGCAGATGGTCGCGATCGGCCAGATGCCGGTCGGCGATCCCGGCCGCTTCATGGAAGCGCTGGCGAGCCCACGGGAGGACCGCCGGTACCCGTTCCTCGGGCGGCAGTTCGACCTCGTGCATCGACACGAGGTCGAGCGGCGGCTCGATTTCGGTCATCACGTAGAATGCCCATTGGTAATAGGTCGCGCGGTCGATGCTGCCCGGCGGCGGCGCCAGACCGGCCGCGGGGAACTTGTCGGCCAGATGCAGGCAGATCGCCGATGATTCGATGACGATGCGCCCCTCATCCTCGAAGGCGGGGATGCGGCCCAGCGGATGGACCTGGCGATAGGCCGGCAGCCATTCGTCGCGCCGGTCGTCGTCGAGTTCGACCAGGTCGTAATCGGCGCCGATCTCTTCCAGCAGCCAGCGCGGCCGCGTCGCCCGGGTCTGGCCCATGTAATACAGCTTCATCGCCGCTGAACGTCCCTTTTCCCCGCCGGTTCCAGCGCCCCGGCCAGCCAGTCGCGGAACCGGCGCACCTGGGGCCGGCGGGCCCGCACCGGCGTCGTGGCCAGCCAATAGCCGATGCCCGCGTCGTAGGGCGCGTCGAACGGCGCCACCAGCCGGCCGTCGGCCACCGCGTCGGCGTAAAGGACCGGCCAGCCCAGCCACAATCCCTGGCCGGCCATCGCCGCCTCGTAGGCCAGGGCGGCATCGGGCAGGCGATGCAGCGGCCGCCCGGTGATGTCGAGCGCGCCGGTCGCCGCGGCCCATTGTGCCCAGCCGACCAGGCTCAATGCGTCCTCGATCAGCGCGACCTTGGCCCGGGCGCGGGGCTGGCGCAGCGTCTTGGCCACCGCCGGGCTGCAGACCGGTTGGAAGGGTTGCGGCGCCAGGCATTCGGCGCGCAGGCCGGGCCAGTCGCCGGTACCGAACCGCACCGCGACGTCGATGTCGTCGCGGTCGAAATCGACCAGGCGGTTGGTCGTCACCAGCCGGATTTCGATATCGGGATGGCGGGCCGCCCAGCCGGTCAGGCGCGGCACCAGGAACCGGGCGGCAAAGGCCAGGCCGCAACTGACGGTCAGCAGCCCCCGGGCCGGGCGCATGACGGCCTCGACCGCGTCGGTCAGGCCCTGGAACGCCTGGGTCAGCGCGGGCAGCAACTGCCGCCCCGCCTCGGTCGGCACCAGCCCCTGGTCGGTGCGCTCGAACAACGGCCGGCCGATATGCGCCTCCAGCGTCTTCAGCTGGTGGCTGACGGCGCTGGGGCTGACGCCCAGATTGGCCGCGGCCCTGGACAGCGATCCCCAGCGCCCGACCGCCTCGGCGGCGCGCAATGCATTCAGCGAAGGCAACATGGCCTTGAGAAAATCTCAAAGCCGCGGGGGCCGGGCAAGGGGAATCCGGCCCCCGGCAGGTCCTACCAGGTCATCTTGCACTCGGCGGCATAGACGTCGCCGTGATTGGGCAGGATCTTGCCGCCGGTCTTGAA
>Ga0206117_101091_pt1 | contig 16505 bp, 16 predicted proteins | sample 3A5Ametagenome_FD_177997 | JGI IMG/M metagenome (GOLD analysis project Ga0206117, IMG submission 177997) | Enriched microbial communities from leaf-cutter ant dump, University of Wisconsin, Madison, United States - 3A5A | ecosystem: Environmental > Terrestrial > Nest > Insects nest > Nest dump... | reverse complement strand
TTCGATCGGCAAGATCGGCGACATCTTCGCCCATTCCGGCACCGGCGAGGAAATCAAGGCGGACGGCAATGCGGCGCTGATGCAGGCGACGCTGGATGCCGCTTCCGACGTGCCCGACGGTTCGCTGACCCTGACCAACTTCGTCGATTTCGACACACTGTACGGCCATCGCCGCGACGTCGCGGGTTATGCCGGGGCGCTTGCCGCCTTCGACGCCTGGCTGCCGCGCTTTCGGGCCGCGATGCGGCCGGGCGATGTCGCCATCATCACCGCCGACCATGGCTGCGACCCGACCTGGCGCGGCACCGACCACACCCGCGAGAACGTGCCGGTACTGGCCTTCGGCCCCGGCATCGACGGTCGCCGGCTGGGCCGCCGGGACGGCTTTGCCGATATCGGCCAGACGCTCGCCGCCCATCTGGGCCTGGGCGCGCTGGCCCATGGCCGCGCCTTCGACCTCGGCAGGGGGTGACCGGGGCCAATGCTGCGATCGGCGGTTCTCGTGCTCGTCTGGCTGCTGAGTACCGGAACCGCCGCCAGCGCCGATCCCTGGGCTCAGGTCGAACGCACGGTCGGCATCCTGCCGGGCGGGCCGTTCCGCGACTGCGACGATTGCCCTGAGATGATCGAGGTGCCGGCCGGCCAGTTCACCATGGGCGGCACCAGCCTGAACATCGACGAGGGGCCTGTTCATCCGGTCACGATCGGTTATGCGCTTGCCATCGGCCGCTACGAAGTCACCTTCGCCGAATGGGATGCCTGCGTGCGTGGCGGGGGATGCGGCCGCCATCAGCCCGGCGACAACGGCTGGGGCAGGGGGCGGCAGCCGGTGATGAACGTCTCCTGGCTGGATGCCCAGACTTATGTGCAATGGCTGCGGATCAGGACGGGCAAATCCTATCGGCTGCTCAGCGAGGCCGAATGGGAATATGCCGCCCGGGCCGGCAGCCGGACCGAATATCCCTGGGGGGACGAGGTCGGCCGGAATCTTGCCAATTGCAGCGGCTGCGGCAGTGCCTGGGACAACCGGCGGACCGCGCCGGCAGGTTCGTTTCCACCCAATGGCTTCGGCCTGTTCGATATGCACGGCAATCTTTGGGAATGGGTCGAGGATTGCTACCGCGAAACCTATTTCGATACCCCTGACGACGGGCGGGCAGTGTCGCCGCCGGTCTGCCGCTATCGCGTGCTGCGCGGCGGGTCGTGGGATTTCGGGCCGGCCATGCTGCGTTCGGCGTATCGTTTCTTTTCGCTGCCCGACTATCGCTACGACGCCATCGGTTTCCGCGTCGCCTATACCGTGACCAGATAGAGGCGCCGACGCGAACTGGCCGATCCAAGGTTGCGCCGACTCGAGTCGTCATGGCACAAAGCCTTACGGCGCCCGGCGCTCAAATCCTTTCGATCCAAGGAATGCTTATGGCCTTTAGCCGCTTGTTGCGTGCCTCTACTCTGATTCTGGTCGCATTAACCATGACGCAGTGTGCGGCCCCGCAAGGCTCGACTGCGGCGGTCAGCGGCGGAACGGCAGGCCCAAGCGTGGATGGCGACGGTTTCCCGGTCGCCTCGGCCGCGCCGCGCGGCGGCATCGAAAGCCAGACCCTGACCCCGCCGGCCGGCGTCCGGGCCGCCCCGGCGCCCGCACCGGCCGCCCAGGCCGCGGCACCGGCTGCGCCGCCCGCGCCGCCGCCGGTCATCCACAATGCCAAGCCGTTCGCCACCTGGGTCGCCGAACTGCGCAAGGAAGCGCTGGGCAAGGGCATTTCCGGCCCGGTGTTCGATCGCGCGATGCGCGGCGCCCAGCCGATCCCGCGGATCATCGAGCTCGACCGCAAGCAGCCTGAATTCTCGCTGACGCTGGACCAGTATCTCGACCGCGTGGTCAACAATGCCCGCGTCGAGAAGGGCAAGCAGATGCTGCGCGAGAACCGCGCCCTGTTGACCAAGGTGGCCGAGGTCTATGGCGTGCAGCCGCGCTACGTCGTGGCGCTGTGGGGGATCGAGACCGATTTCGGCAGGCTGACCGGCGGGTTCAAGGTGGTGCCGGCGCTGGCGACGCTCGCCTATGACGGCCGCCGCTCGCTGTACTTCCGCAACGAACTGTTCAACGCGCTGAAGATCCTGGAGCGCGACAAGTTCGAGCCCGACGACTTCACCGGCTCCTGGGCCGGGGCGATGGGCCAGAACCAGTTCATGCCCTCGACCTATCTCAGCTATGCGGTCGATTTCGACGGCGACAAGCGCCCCGACATCTGGCGCTCGCGCCCCGACGTGTTTGCCTCGACCTCGAACTATCTGTCCAAGATCGGCTGGAAGGGCGACGAGACCTGGGGGCGGGAAGTCAAGCTGCCGGCCGACTTCAACCCGGCCCTGGTCAATACCGACGCCGAGAAGACCGTCGCCGAATGGGGCGCGCTGGGCATCCGCAGCCTGAACGGCCAGCCGCTGCCCCAGGCGCAGACCCGCGCGATGCTGGTGCGCCCGTCCAACGGCCAGGGCCGCGCCTTCCTCGCCTATGCGAATTTCCGGGCGATCATGAAATGGAACAAATCGACGAGCTTCGCCATCGCGGTCGGCACCCTTGCCGACCGGATCGGCGACGGCTAGCAGGATCAACGGGTCGGGGCGTCAGCAGCGGGGTCGCCACCAGATGAAGCGGGTGCTTAACGATTTCAGGGCCGTGACGGCGCTTGTGGCGCTGGCGGCCCTGGGCCTTGGCGGCTGCGCCGAGACCAAGCTGGTCGGCGCGGGGGCCAAGTCGGCCAGCCGGCCGTCCGGGGGGCAGACCGCTGCGGCGGCGCCGGGCAAGGGCATCTACAAGGTGGGCAACCCCTACCAGATTGCCGGCGTCTGGTATTACCCGAAGGAAGACACCAAATACGACGAGACCGGCATCGCCTCGTGGTACGGGCCGGGTTTCCACGGCAAATACACCGCAAACGGCGAATCCTACGACATGAACGACCTGACGGCGGCGCATCAGACGCTGCCCATGCCGGTCTTCGTGCGGGTGACCAACCTGGAAAACGGCCGGTCGATCGTCGTGCGCGTCAACGACCGCGGGCCGTTCGCCAACAGCCGCATCATCGACATGTCGCGCCGCGGCGCCCAGTTGCTGGGGTTCGAGCAGAAGGGTACGGCGCGCGTGCGCGTGCAGTACATCGAAAACGCGCCGCTGGACGGCAGCACGATGATGGCCCAGCAGGGCGACGAGCCGCAGCCCCAGGTTTCGGCCGCACCCCGCGGCGATATCGGCGTCCAGACCCTGGCCCCGCCGCCGTCGGTGCCGACCCGGACCACCACGCCCAGGCCGGCGGCCCCGCAGTTGCAACCGACCACGCCGCCGGTGCCGACCACCCGTGTCGTCACGACCGAGGTGCCGTCCGACTACACGGCCCAGACGGTGCGGGTCGAGCCGGTCAAGCAGACCAGCATCTACATCCAGGCCGGTGCCTTCACCGTCTACGACAACGCGAACCGCCAATCGGCCAAGATCGGCCGCTTCGGCCCGACGCGGGTGACGCAGACGGTGGTCAACGGCACCGATTTCTATCGTGTGCGCCTCGGCCCGATCGATTCGGTCGAACGCGCCGACCAGTTGCTCAGTCAGGTGATCGGCAGCGGCGAGACGACGGCCCATATCGTGGTCGAATGACCGTGATGGTCATGGTTTCGCCGCGTTGTCGGACTAACACTGCCGCACGGTCAAAGTAGGGGGTATCCGCCATGTCCATTGCCGCGCGAGTGAGGCGTGTCCTGTTCGTCGCCGCCACGGCGATCGGCCTGGCACCGGCGATTGCCGGGGCGCAGGGTTTCGATACGGCGGCGCGCCAGGCGTTCATGGTCGATTTCCAGACCGGCGCCGTCCTGTACAACAAGAACGGCGACGAGCTGATGCCGCCGTCGTCGATGTCCAAGCTGATGACGGCGTTCATGGTGTTCGAGCGGCTGGCCGCCGGCACCCTGCAGATGACCGACCAGATGGGCGTCTCGGAAAAGGCGTGGAAGACCGGCGGGTCGAAGATGTTCGTGCATGTCGGCGACCGCGTGTCGGTCGAAGACCTGCTGCGCGGCGTCATCATCCAGTCGGGCAACGATGCCTGTGTCGTGCTGGCCGAAGGGCTGGCGGGCAGCGAGGAACGCTTCGCCGAGCAGATGACCGCCCGTGCGCGCGAACTGGGCCTGACCAAGAGCGTGTTCAAGAACGCGACCGGCCTGCCCCAGGACGGGCATGTGATGACGGCGCGCGAACTGGCGGTGCTGGCGCGCGAAATCGTCATCCGTTTCCCGCAGTACTACCGCTTCTATTCCGAGATCAGCTTCACCTACAACAACATCAAGCAGGGCAACCGCAACCCGCTGCTCTACAAGAACACCGGCGCCGACGGCCTGAAGACCGGCCATACCGACGCCGCCGGTTACGGCCTGACCGCGTCGGCCCGCCGCGACGGCCGCCGCATCATCATGGTGGTCAACGGCCTGAAGTCGATGAACGAACGGTCGCGCGAGGCCGAGCGGCTGATCGACTGGGGCTTCAACGAATTCGACAACTACAAGATCTTCTCGCCCGGCCAGGTCGTCGACAATGCCGGGGTGTGGCTGGGCATGCAGCCGACCGTGCCGCTGACCGTGTCGAAGGAAACCTTCGTCACCCTGTCCAAGCGCGACCGGCCCGGCCTGAAGGTCACCGCCGTGTGGGACAACCCGATCCCGGCGCCGATCCAGGCCGGCCAGCCGGTCGGCCGGCTGCTGATCGCGGCGCCCGAGATGGAAAAGCTCGAACAGCCCAAGCAGATCGAAGTGCCGCTGGTCGCCGCCGGCCCGGTCGAACGGCTGGGTTTCGCCGGGCGGATCCAGGCGTCGCTGCTCGGTTTCGTCGGCCTGAACAAAGTCGCCGCCCCATGACGGCGGGCGACCGGCCCGGTCGCTTCATCACCATCGAGGGCGGCGAGGGGGCGGGCAAGTCGACCCAGATCGCCCTGCTGACGGCCCGGCTGCAGGCAGCCGGGCTGGGCGTCGTCCGCACCCGCGAACCCGGCGGGTCGCCCGGCGCCGAGGCGATCCGTCATCTGGTGGTGACCGGCGCCGGCGACCGCTGGGACGGTATCACCGAGGCATTGCTGATGTTTGCCGCCCGGCGCGACCATCTGCGCGCCACCGTCTGGCCGGCGCTGGACCGCGGCGACTGGGTCGTGTCCGACCGGTTCGCCGATTCCTCGATGGCCTATCAGGGCCATGCCCGCGGCCTGGGGCCGGAAAAGATCGCCGCGCTGTACGACTGGTCGATCGGCGATTTCCGGCCCGACCTGACGCTGATCCTGGATATCCCGGTCGAGATCGGCCTGGACCGCGCCCGGGCCCGCGCCGGCGACGAACAGCGGTTCGAGGGGCTGGATCTCGATTTCCACCGGCGGATCGCCGACGGCTTCAAGGCCATCGCGACAGCCGAACCCGATCGCTGCCGCGTGATCGACGGTTCGGGCGGGGTCGAAGCCACGGCCGGGCTGGTCTGGACCGCGGTCGCCCAGCGTTTCGACCTGGGCCGATGAGCGATTTCGACCCTGCCGAGGATCCGACCTTCGGCCCCCGCAATGCATCCGTCCTGATCGGCCATGCCGAGGCCGAGACGACGCTTCTGGATGCCTTCAACAGCGGCCGCCTGCCCCATGCCTGGCTGATCACCGGCCCCAAGGGCATCGGCAAGGCGACGCTGGCCTTTCGTTTCGCCCGCTTCGTGCTGAAGCAGAAGGACAGCGCCGCGGGCGGTTTCGCGATGTTCGACGAGCCGCCGCCGACCACGCTGGACGTATCGCCCAGCGACCCTCTGTTTGCGCGCGTCGCTTCGGGCGCCGCCGATCTCGTGACGATCAGCCGATCCTGGGACGACAAGGGCAAGCGCTGGCGCAAGGAAATCGGCGTCGGCGATGTCCGCCGGATGCAGCCGTTCTTCCATTCGACCGCAGGCGAGGATGGCTGGCGGATCGTGATCGTCGATGCCGCCGACGACATGAATCGCAATGCTGCCAACAGCTTGCTGAAGATTCTTGAGGAGCCGCCCAAACGTGCCCTGCTGCTGCTGGTCGCCCATGCGCCCGGCAGCCTGCTGCCGACCATCCGGTCGCGCTGCCGGGTCCTGAAACTGCGCCCTCTGGCCGAACAGGACGGTATCGAGGTGCTCGAACGCTGCCTGCCGGAAGCCACCGGCGACGACCGTATCGCCCTTGCACGCCTGGCCGAGGGGGCGCCCGGCCGGGCCGTCGCCCTGCACGAAGCCGGTGGGCTGGACCTGTACCGGCAGATCGTCGACCTGATCGGCGTCCTGCCCCGGCTGGACGTGCCCAAGCTGCATGCGCTGGGCGACAAGCTGGCCCGCAAGGGCGAGGAAGGCACCTGGACGGTCTTCACCGACCTGCTGGTCTGGTGGCTGGCCCGGGCGGTGCGCGCAGCGGCCTCGGGCGTCGCCCCCGCGCCGATCGTGCCGGGCGAGGAAGCCGCGCTGGCCGCCTTTGCCGAACGCAGCAGCCTTGATCGGTCGGTGGAGGTGTGGGAGAACGTCACCGGCCTGATCGCCCGTGCCGACAGCGTCAACCTCGACAAGAAGCAGGTGGTGCTGAACGTCTTCTCCCTATTGGAGCGGGCGGCCAAGGGTTCCTGATCCCACGCTTTTTTCCGAACCGGTCCGCCATGTCGCAAAGCCCGAGCTTTTACGTCACCACGCCGATCTACTACGTCAACGACAAGCCGCATATCGGCCACGCCTACACGACGCTTGCGTGCGACGTGCTGGCGCGGTTCAAGCGGCTGGACGGGTACGACGTGATGTTCCTGACCGGCACCGACGAGCATGGCCAGAAGGTCGAGAAATCGGCCGCCGCCGCCGGCAAGGAGCCCCAGGCGTTCTGCGACGAGGTCAGCCAGTCGTTCCGCGACCTGGCCAAGCTGCTCAACATTTCCAACGACCAGTTCATCCGCACGACCGAGCCGCGCCACTACGCCGCCTGCCAGGCGCTGTGGCAGCGGCTGATCGAATCGGGCGACATCTATCTGGGCCAGTACGAAGGCTGGTACGCGGTGCGCGACGAAGCGTTCTACGGCGAGGACGAGCTGGAAAAGCGCGAGGACGGCAAGTTCTACGCGCCGTCGGGCGCCCCGGTCGAATGGGTGGTCGAACCCTCGTATTTCTTCCGGCTGTCGGCCTGGGGCGACCGCCTGCTGAAATTCTATGACGACAATCCCGGGTTCATCCTGCCGGCCAGCCGCCGCAACGAGGTGGTCTCGTTCGTCAAGGGCGGCCTGAAGGACCTGTCGGTGTCGCGGACCTCGTTCAAATGGGGCGTGCCGGTGCCGGGCGACGAAGCCCACGTCATGTACGTCTGGCTCGACGCGCTGACCAACTACATCACCGCGGTCGGTTACCCCGATACCGAAAACGATGCCTTCCGCCGCTACTGGCCGGCCGACCTGCACATGGTCGGCAAGGATATCGTGCGGTTCCACGCCGTCTACTGGCCGGCCTTCCTGATGGCCGCGGGCGTCGCGCCGCCCAAACGTGTGTTCGCCCACGGCTGGTGGACCAACGAGGGGCAGAAGATTTCCAAGTCGCTGGGCAACGTCATCGACCCGGTCGAGCTGGTCTCGACCTTCGGCCTGGACCAGACGCGTTATTTCCTGATGCGCGAAGTGCCGTTCGGCAATGACGGCGACTATAGCCGCCGTGGCATGATCAACCGCATCAACGGCGAGCTGGCCAACGGTTTCGGCAACCTGGCCCAGCGCACGCTGTCCTTCATCGCCAAGAATGCCGAGGGCAAGGTGCCCCAGCCGGGCGCATTCTCGGACGCCGACAACGCCCTGCTGGCCGAGGCCCACAGCCTGGTCGAGCGCATGCGCACGTCGCTGGCCGAGCAGGCGATCCACGTGGCGATGCAGCAGTGGTGGGACCTGGTCGATTCGGCCAACCGCTATATCGACGTCGAGGCGCCCTGGACGCTGAAGAAGACCGACCCGGCGCGCATGCTGACCGTGCTGTGGGTGCTGTCCGAGACGATCCGCCACCTGGCGATCCTGGCCCAGCCCTTCGTGCCCGACGGCGCGGGCCGGGTGCTGGACCTGCTGGCCGCCGGACCCGAGGCGCGCGGTTTCGCCAACTTGGGGCAGGGCGGTGCGCTGGTCCCCGGCACGGTGCTGCCGGCGCCGCAGGGCGTGTTCCCGCGTTATGTCGAACCCGCGGCGGCCGGCTGACATGCTGATCGACAGCCATTGCCACCTCGACTACTTCAAGCCGGGGCCTGAGCGCGACGACATCATCACGCGGGCGCGCGCCGCCGGCGTGCGCACCATGCTGACCATCGGCACCAAGCTGCATGAATTCCCCGCGGTGCGCGCGATCGCCGAAAGCGATCCCGACATCTGGTGCACCGTGGGCCTGCATCCGCACGAGGCCGACAAGGAACCCGAGATCGACGCCGCCCGGCTGATCGCCGAGGCCGAACACCCCAAGGTGGTCGGCGTGGGTGAAACCGGCCTCGATTATTTCTACGACCATTCCGACCGCGACCAGCAGCAGCGGTCGTTCCGCGCCCATCTGCAGGCAGCGCGCGCCACCGGCCTGCCCGTGGTCATCCATACCCGCGATGCCGACGACGATACCTGCGCCATCCTGAAGGACGAAATGGGGCAGGGTGCCTTCACCGGGCTGATCCACTGCTTCACCTCGTCGGCCGCCCTGGCGCGCACCGCGCTGGACCTGGGGCTGTCGATCTCGCTGTCGGGCATCGTCACGTTCAAGAATGCGGCCGATATCCGCGAGACGGCGAAATTCATCCCGCGCGACCGCCTGCTGGTCGAAACCGATTCGCCCTATCTGGCGCCGATCCCGAAGCGCGGCCAGAAGAACGAACCGGCCTTCGTCGTCCATACCGCGGCCTTCCTGGCCAAGGAACTGGGCATGGCGAACGAGGAACTGGCCCAGGTGACGACCGAGAATTTCTTCCGCCTGTTTTCCAAGGCGAAGCCCCCGATGGCTGCGGCTGCATGAAGGTCACGATCCTGGGCTGCGGGTCGTCGCCGGGCGTGCCGCGCATCGATGGTTCGTGGGGCGACTGCGACCCGCACGAGCCGCGCAACCGCCGCCGGCGGTCGTCCATCCTGGTCCAGACCGAGGCGACCAGCGTGCTGGTCGATACCAGCCCCGACCTGCGCGAACAGTTCATCTCGGCCGGCGTCAAGCATCTGGACGGCGTGGTCTGGAGCCACGACCATGCCGACCAGACCCATGGCATCGACGACCTGCGCTACCTTAGCCTGATCATGCGCCGGCAGATCGAGGCCTGGGGCGACCAGATGACGCTGGACCGGCTGCAGGCCAAGTTCCGCTATTGCTTCGAGGGCCATGCGGGTTACCCCGCGATCATCCAGGGCCGGCTGATCGAGGGCGCGTTCAAGATCGGCGACATCCCGATCGAGCCGATCGAACAGGACCACGGCACCATTCCGTCGCTGGGCTTCCGGTTCGGCGACATCGCCTACAACAACGATCTGGTCCGCCTGCCCGAACGGTCGTTCGAGCAGCTGGCCGGCATCAAGGTCTGGATCGTCGACGCGCTGCGCTACCAGCCGCATCCGACCCACACCCATGTCGCCCAGACCCTGGAATGGATCGCCCGGCTGAAGCCCGATCGCGCCATCCTGACCAACATGCATGTCGACCTGGACTACCGCAAACTCGCCGCCGAACTGCCGCCGGGGGTCGAGCCGGCCTATGACGGCATGGTGATCGAAATCTGATGGCCGGGCTGCAGCCGGGCAGGGGCCTGTGCTGGGCCCTGACCACCGGCGAGGCCGGCCACCAGTCCCAGGCCATCGGCATCGCCGAGGCCATCGGTTATGCCCCCGCCAACAAGATCGTCCGCATCGCCAGGCCCTGGTCCTGGGCACCGGCCGGAATGCTGCCGACGCCGCTGTCGGCGGTGATGGGCGAGGGGATCGCCCCGCCCTGGCCCGAACTGATCGTATCCTGCGGCCGCCGCGCCGCGCTGGCCGCCCTGGCGATCAAACGCGCCGCCGGCAACCGGCCGAAACTGGTCTGCGTGATGGACCCGCGCGCCGGCCGCGACCGCTTCGACCTGCTGGTGGTGCCCGAACACGATCCGGTGCGCGGCCCCAATGTCGTGGTCACCCAAGGCGCCCCGCATCGCGTCACCCGCGCGCGGCTGGCGTCGGCGGCGGCCGAGTTCGCCGGCCTGGCCGACGGCCTGCCCCGGCCGCTGCTGGCGGTGCTGGTCGGCGGGCCCAACGGGGTCTACCGGCTGGACGAGGACTGGGCCGCGGATTTCGGCGCGCGATTGAAGGCGCTGGGCTGCGGCCTGCTGGTCACCGCGTCGCGTCGTACCGGCGAGGCGGCGGCGGCCAAACTGGCCCAGGCACTGGCCGGCAGCCCGCATCGGTTCTGGTCACCTTGGACGACGGGGAGCGGCCCCAACCCCTATTTCGGTTATCTGGCCCTGGCCGACCGGATCCTGGTGACGTCGGACTCGGTATCGATGATCTCGGAAGCCTGCGCAACCGGCCGGCCGGTGCTGGTCGAACGCCTGCCCGCGTCAGGCGACATTGCGAAGTTCGAACAATTTCATCAACGGCTTATCGACAAAAACCTGATCCATTGGTTCAGGAACGGCCCGGACGATTGGGATAACGGGCGGCTGGACGATATGGATGCATTGGGTGACCAGCTGAAACAACGGCTGCACCTCGCGGGGCCGACCTGACATTCGCGTCATATCGCGGCGAGATTGTTGCCGCTGCCGCCAGATCGCTGGTGTAGGCTGCACGCCGGTCTAACAAATAATGGTCGAGGCGGCGCGTGTCCGCGTGGTGGCGTCGAATCCCGGTCTACGACACCCTGATCGCCATCGCCACGCTGCTGGTCATGGTCATCGGGGTTTCCGTGCTGCCCACGCCGCGGCCGGTGCCCTGGCACGGCGGCATGGTGCTGTCGACCGGGGGCGAGTTCGCTGCGATCGACAGTCCGGCCAGACTGGCCAGCGGCGGGACCCTGCGCCTGACCACGGCCGCGGACTGGCCGGCCCAGGACGTGCCCGTTCTGGTCCTGCGCAACCTGGGCAGCCACACGGCGACCCTCAGCGTCGGGGGCCGCGTCGTCGGACGCGCCGGTCCGCAGATAGAGGAGGGCGTCGGCCGCTTCCAGGCGCGGAACGCCTATTTCCGTCTGAGCCCCGGGATGGCGGCCGGTACGGTGCTCGAGGCGCAGATCAGCCCGGGCACGCCGACTGTCGTCTATCCCGAACTGCATGGCATCGCCGCGATCCAGGCCGAGGCGATCGACCGCACCCGCTTCCATACCGCCGTCATCACCGTGCTGCTGACCATGGCGGCGGCAAGCCTGATGCTTCACCTGGCCGCCCGCAGCCGCCTGGTGCTGCTGTTTGCGGCCTATACCTTCGTCCAGGCCAGCTATGTCGCCTTCGCGACGGCCGAGGTCGTCACCTGGCCGGGCCTGGCCGGCCTGCAGCGCTTTGCCTATCTCGGCGTGATGCTGTCGGTGGCGCTGGGCGGGTCGGGCGTCGCGCTGTTCGTGCGCAACCTGATGCGGAGCCAGCCTCAGGTCCGGCTGGCCCAGCGCGCCATCCCCTGGTTTCTGCCGGGTTTCGCGGTCATCGCGCTTGCCGGCATCGTCGGTACCGTCTGGCCCGGCCTGCAGCCGCTGACGGCGGGGATCGGCAACGTCATCGTGCTGCTATGGTCGGTGTTCTTCATGCTGACCACCGTCATTGCCGCCCGGCAGGGATCGCGCGCGGCCCTGCTGCTGGCGGCCGGCTGGGGGCTGATGTGGTTTGCCACCTTCGCCCGGGCCGAACAGTTCCTGCGCGGCAGCTATTCCCCGGTGCTGGATCACCTGTTTCCCGCCAGCATCGCGCTGGCAGCGGTGTCGATGGCGTTTGCGATCGCCGACCAGTGGCGCCGCCAGCGCCAGGAGCTGCGTGCCGCCCGGGCGGATGCGGAAACCGACGGTCTGACCGGCGTGCTGAACCGCCGGGCGATCGAAACCCGCCTGCGCGTCGCCTGTGCCGACAGCCAGCGCAGCCGCCACGGCATCGCGGTATTGTTCATCGACCTCGACCATTTCAAGGCGATCAACGACCGGCATGGCCATGCGGTCGGCGATGTCTGCCTGCAGCGGGCGGTGGGGCCGATCCGAGCCGAGTTGCGCGCCGGCGACAGGCTGGGGCGCTGGGGCGGCGAGGAATTCGTCGTGCTGCTGGCCGGCGCGGATCTGGCCCAGGCACGCGATGTCGCCGAACGCATCCGCCGCCGTCTGGCCGACATGACGATCCCGACCGCTGACGGGCCCTTGCGCTTGACCGCCAGCATCGGCGTGGCCGCGCTGGGGCAGGGGATCACGACGGCCGATGCCCTGGTCCATGCCGCCGATACGGCCGTCTATCGCGCCAAGGGGCAGGGCCGCAACCGGGTGGAAACCGCCCTACTTCCGGAATCGATGGACCCGATACGATGAACGAGATGGCGCCGCGTGACCTGACCGTCGCCGATCTGCGGCCAGGCGATCTGCTGATGTCGATGGCGCGCACGGAATTCGCCAAGCTGATCGCCTGGGTCGGCGATACCCAGTACAGCCATGCCGCCGTGGTGTTCAGCCCGGACGACCTGATCGAGGCGACGCCGCCCAAGGTACGGCTGTTCCCGCTGGCCGACCGAGCCGACCAGGGCAACCGGCTGCATTTCCTTGATGTCTGGCGGCCGACGGCATTGCACGACCGGCCGCTGGAGCCGGCGGATCTCGCGGCGCTGCAAGCCGCGGGCCGGGGGTTCCTGGGGCGGGACTATGCGACCCAGATGCTACCCTACGTTGCCGTCGCCGGCGCGATCCGGACCAAGACGCCGGCCAATCCCGTGATCTGCTGGATCCTGAAACGCATCGTCGACTACGTCATGACGGATGATGCCGACACCCTGATCTGCACCGAGCTGGCGTATCGGGTCTACGGCGAGGGCAAGTATTCGCGCCCTGACCTGTTGAAGCCGAAGCTGGTCTGGGTACCTCCGCTGCATCCGGACCCGCCGGACTTCGATCTGGTCGAGTTGCTGCGTGAACTGCGCGACCTGCTGGGACCGGCATCACCGATCCCGGCAATACCGGGCAAAGCCGCGCCGGCAGAACTCGAGGCGAGCTACGCGGGCCTCAGGGCCAAATTCGGCTTGCCGAGCATGGAGCAGGGCGCCCTTTCCAACCGCACGGTCAACCCCAAGACCGTGATCCTGATCGACCTGCAATTCAGCCCCTCGTTCCGGGCCCAGGGCCGGCTGAAGCTGACCCAGCCGCTGAAGACTTCATGAAGGGCAGGGCGCCCTGCTCGCTCAGGCCAGGCGCAAGGTCATGTCCCAGCGATCCAGCCCGGCGGCAAAACCGTCGGGCGTGACCTTGGTGGCGACGAACCCGAAACCCTCGTAGAAACCGCGGGTATGCTGGCTGGTGGCCAGGGTCAGTTCGGCAAGATCCGGAATGGCGCGCGCCAGTTCCAGCCGCGCCTGGGTCAGGCAGGTTCCCAGGCCCCGGCCGTGAAACGCCCGGTCGACCATGCCCCAGGCCAGGCCGGCCCGGTGCCGGTCGGCCCCGACCACCAGACCGCCGCAGGCGATCACCACGCCGGCACGGGTCAGCACCAGATACGGCCGGTCGCCGGCATCGATACCGCCCAGGAAGGCGCGGAATTCATCGCGCTCGGCCGGCGCGAAGAAAGTCGGCACGTTGCTGTCGAATATGGCCAGACAGGCGGACAGATCGCCGGGCAGATAAGGGCGCGACATCACGTCGTTCATCGACCCTGTATGGGCGGAGCAGGGCGCCCTGCTCAACCCCCCGTTCATGCCGTTCCTCAAGTCCTGCGCGGTTCCCCGACCTCGTAGACGCGCAAATCACGATCGCCGATCCCCAGTTCCGGCCACGCCGCCCGCCATTCGGCGATATGGGAGATGGCAAAATGGCGATCGAGGGCGGATTGATCGGTCCATATCTCTTTCACATGGATGAGCCCGGGATCGAACACGTCTTCCGCATAGACATACTCGACGCAGCCCGGCTCGGATCGGCTGGCATCGACCATCCGCTTCATGACGGGCCGGGCGATGTCGAGGTTCCCCGCGGGGAGGCGGACGGTTCCGATGATCAGCAGCATCGCATCACCGTAAAGCCGGAAAGACCGTAAAACCCGTGAAATCGCCCTGCTTCGAAAATCCGGGCATTATTTTCCATAATATATATTATCCGATCTTCGGATCCATGGAAGGGCGCCGGGCCACGCCCATCCGGCCGGTTCAGCCATCCGGCCGGTTCAGGCAGCCAGGCAAACCTGGTCCCGGCCCTCGTGCTTGGCCTGGTACAAGGCGGCGTCGACCCGCTGCAGCAATCCGTCCCGCCCGTCGCCGACGCGCAAGGCGGCTACGCCCGCGCTGACGGTGTGCCGGCGACCGGTCTCGAAACCATGGGCGCGCACTGCCGCGCAGATCCGCTCGGCCACCTCCCGGGCCTGGGCCGCGCCCGCCGCCGGACACAGGATCAGAAATTCCTCGCCGCCCCAGCGGCCTGCCGTGTCTTCGGCGCGGATGGTCGCCTTAAGGATCGCAGCGAGCGCCACCAGCACACGGTCGCCCGCCGGATGGCCGAATTCGTCGTTGATCTGCTTGAAATTGTCGACGTCGATCAGGACGATCGCGAAATCCCGGCCGGCCCGCGACGACCGCTCGACTTCGCGGGCAAGCACCTCATCCAGCGCAGTCCTGTTGTGCAGCCCGGTAAGGCGGTCGGTCTGGGCCAGGTAGCGCAATTTTACGTTCGCCTGCCTCAGCTTCATTGCCCAGGCCAGGTTGGACAGCAGGATTATCGAGAAACCGATCACCAGATTGCGAATCATGCCGTAATCGACCGCGGTCTGTACGTTGATCGCGACATGCTCATTGGCGATGCGGGCCCGCTCCTGCGGGGAAATCGCGGCAATCCCTCGATCGAGAGCGGCGCGCAGATCGGGGTTTTCCTTGCGGACCCCTACCCTCAACTTGTTTTCATAACCCGGTACCTGGCCCGAAACCTTCAGGTTGAACCAGCCTTCCTTCTTTATGGTATAGACTGCCACCGTCATCGACCGGATCGTCAGGTCGGCCTTGCCGTTCGACACCATGGCGAAGGCGTCCGCCTCGTTTTCCGTGATGACGACATGCAGGGCCGGGAAATCGCGGCGCACCCGCTCCTCGATCGAGGTGCCGGCGGGCAGGGCGATGATCTTGTTGAATTCGGTCCCCAGGTCGGCGACGAACGGATGCCGCTCATGCGTGATGATGACGTTGGGGTCGACGAAAAGCGGCTCGGTGAAGATCAGCCATTCCTGGCGTTTCGGCGTCTGGTTCAGGAAGCTCAGGATCTCGCAGTCACCCCGCCGCGAAGCCGCGAGGCTGGCTTCCCAATCACTGGTCGGCACCAGTTGCAGCCGCAACGCCGCGCGGTCGGCGGCGAGGCTCAGCAGGTCGGCGGCGATGCCTTCGTGCAGGCCCTTCCTGTTGATGACTTCATAGGGCGGCCAGTCGGGATCGACACAGAACGTGATCGGCCGCTCGGCCGGCAGGGCGGCCTGGGCCATACCGAACGCCAGCGCAAATATTGCAGCCGCGATGATCCCGGACGCTGCTTGGCCGGCGCGCCACCAGGATCCGACCTGACCGAAAGTGAACGCCGCGCGCTGGACCAAGACCCGACCTTCTCGACAAGACCACATCAGGTCATGCTTGCCCCCCGGGCAGCCGACGCCAGTGAAAACCGGACATACACCAGGCCGCGCCGCCCTGCTACTTTCGTCTATCGCCGCTCTTTGTCGCACCGGGTTGCGTTCGGCCGGGGCGAATCGGGACTTTCCGTCGAGTCGCCCTGTGGTAAACTGTCATCTGCGAGTGGCATAAAAGGACCGGCGCCCGCCCCGGACGGCCATCGTCGTCACGGCGCGGCAGCAATCAGCCGGGCAGAAATCGGGGAAGAAACATGAACCAGAAGCCAAGCGATCAACAAGCGCGCCTGTACCACATGTTCGAGGGCCTGTTCCGCCAGGCCAACACCCCGGCCATCGGTCCGCGCCTGGGCTGGGTCGATACGGTCGCCGAACCGAAACGGCAATAACGGATCGGCGACGCCGACACTGAACGCAGTTGCCGTGGGCGACATGCGGGCAGGGTGCGGTTGCCCCGCCCTGCCCGCCTCGCCATACTCCGCGGCATGACCGAGAGTAAGATTCACGACGACAAGGCGGCCGCGGCACTGACGCGGCTGATCGGCATCATGGCCCGGCTGCGCGATCCCGAGGGCGGCTGTCCCTGGGACCTCGAGCAGAATTTCGCGACGATCGCCCCCTATACGATCGAGGAAGCCTACGAGGTCGACGAGGCCATCCGCGCCGGCGACATGGCCAGCTTGCGCGAGGAACTGG
>Ga0206117_101087_pt1 | contig 16562 bp, 16 predicted proteins | sample 3A5Ametagenome_FD_177997 | JGI IMG/M metagenome (GOLD analysis project Ga0206117, IMG submission 177997) | Enriched microbial communities from leaf-cutter ant dump, University of Wisconsin, Madison, United States - 3A5A | ecosystem: Environmental > Terrestrial > Nest > Insects nest > Nest dump... | reverse complement strand
CTGTTCGTCGGTGCCGTGGGCCAGCAGGGCTTCGTAGGCGCCGTGCGACAGGCCGGGGTACATCGTCCAGGCCTGGTTGGCACTGTTGAGCATTTCGTACAGGCACTGGTTCACGGTGTGGGGCAGGCCCTGGCCGCCGAACTCGGGGTCGCACGACAGCGCGGGCCAGCCGCCTTCCACATAGGTGGCGTAGGCTTCCTTGAAGCCCTTGGGGGTGGTGACGCTGTTGTCCTGCTTGTTGTGCGTGCAGCCCTCGGCATCGCCGCTGATGTTCAGGGGGAAAGCCACTTCGGCAGCAAATTTGCCCGCTTCTTCCAGCACGGCGTTGATGGTGTCGGCGTCGGTGTCGGCATGGGCGGGCATGGCCTTGAATTCGGCTTCGACGTTGAACACTTCATGCAGCACAAATTGCATGTCACGCAGGGGCGGGTTGTAGGTAGGCATAAGGACTCCTTGGCGAAAAGGGTGGGGTGAGGGGATAAACAGGGAAAAGGAAAGGGGGAACGGATCAGTCCACCTTGGCACCGTTGCGGCGCAGGATGTTTTCAAACCCGGTCAAGGCGCGAGGCACCGAATCCTTGCGCCCTAAAAAGCGCACGTCGTAATGCAGCACCAGAATCAGACCGTGAATTTCGAACAGCAATTGGCAGGGATCGGCATCGGCCCTCAGGTGACCGGCGCTTTGTGCCTGCTCGATGGCGCGGCGCAGGGCGGCGTGCCAGGTGTTGAACGAGGCCACCAGTGCATCGCGCACCGCGCCCTCGCGCTCGCTGAATTCGACAGCGCCGCTGATGTAGATGCAGCCCGAGTCCAGCTCGACCGTGGTGCGCTGCATCCAGTTGCCGAACATGGCCCGCAGGCGTGGCAGGCCGCGCCCGGCCTGTATGGCAGGGTAGAAAACTTCCTGCTCGAAACGGTGGTGGTACTCGCGCACCACGGAAATCTGCAGCTCTTCACGCGAGCCGAAATGGGCGAACACGCCCGATTTGCTCATGCCGGTCGCTTCGGCCAGGCCACCGATGGACAGGCTCTCCAGACCATGGTGGGTGGCAATGTTCAAGGCCACATCAACGATATGCGCCTTGGTCTGCTGCCCCTTGGCCATGGGGCGCGACGAGCCAGCCTTGGCTGTGCGTGTCGGAAAGGAGGAGGAAAGGGTACGTGGCATAGGAAGATAAATAAAACGAACGTTCGTTCTATTTATCTTAAGCCACAGTACGAGGAGAAAAACTAGGGAAAACCCGAAATTGCCGTGCGATCTGCGTTCTTACACCAGCATGGCCAGGCTGGCATCCAGATGCTCCGTCGGCAACCGCTTGAATCCGGTACGCACAAAGCGCAGCCAGCGTCCCTGCACAAACGCCATCAGCACATTGGCAGCCACCTGGGCATCCCGGGTGGGGGAGTGGGAGCCGAGCGCATCAGCAGCCGGGCGCAGGCACTGGCGCAGCGTCGATTCAATCTTGTCGAGCAATTGGCTCATGCGGGCATGCAGGCGCTCATGCTCGCCTTGCAAGGCGTCGCCCACCATCATGCGCACCATGCCCGGGTTCTTCTCGGCGAATTGCAGCAGCACGGAGGCAATCCTGGCAGCGCGGGCGCGGCCTTCCTCGGCGCTCAAAGCGCCCAGCACGGCATCTTCCCCGGCGATTTGCTGCACCAGGGTGAGCAAGGTTTGTTCGATGAAGTCCAGCAATCCTTCCAGCATCTGCGCCTTGCTGGCGAAGTGGCGGTAGAGGGCGGCCTCGCTGACCTGCAGCCGCTTGGACAGCGCGGCCGTGGTGATGCGCTCATTGCCAGGCTCTTCCAGCATGGCGGCCAGTGTCTGCAGAATTTGCGTTCGCCGTTCACCGGGCTTGAGGCGTTTGCGTGGGGCGGGAGAGGCCGAAGAAGCTTCCAGAGGAGACGATACGGTCATACAAGGGGCAATTGTTACTGATTGCAGATCATCGTGCCATAGGCCTGGTCGGTCAAAATCTCCAGCAGCATGGCGTGCGGCACTCGGCCATCGACAATATGCACGGCATGAACGCCTGCCTTGGCTGCGTCGATGGCACCGGCAATCTTGGGCAGCATCCCCCCTGAAATCGTGCCATCGGCGACCAGTTCATCAATTTGCCGGGCGGTCAAGGTGGGTAGCAATTGCCCGGCCTTGTTGAGAACGCCGGGAATATTGGTCAGCAGCAGCAGCTTTTCCGCCTGCAGCGTAGTTGCCAGTTTGCTGGCCACCACGTCGGCGTTGATGTTGTAGCTTTCGTTTTCCTCGCCAAAACCGATCGGACTGACCACGGGGATGAATGCATCGTCCTGCAATGCCTTGACCACGCTGGGATCGATCGCCACGATGTCGCCCACCTGCCCGACATCGTGTTCGACGCTGGGATTCTGGTGGTCGAGCATCTTCAGTTTCTTGGCACGGATCATGGCCCCATCACGTCCGGTCAGGCCCACGGCCTTGCCACCGGCCTGGTTGATCAGGCCGACGATGTCCTGCTGCACCTCCCCGGCAAGCACCCACTCGACCACTTCCATGGTCTCGGCGTCGGTCACGCGCATCCCCTGGATGAAGTGGCCCTCCTTGCCCAGGCGTTTGAGCGCCGTCTCGATCTGCGGCCCGCCACCATGCACGACCACGGGGTTGATGCCCACCAGCTTGAGCAGCACTACATCTTCGGCAAAAGCACGTTGCAGCGCCGGATCGGTCATGGCGTTGCCACCATATTTGATGACCATGGTCTTGCCATGAAACTTGCGGATATAGGGCAGCGCCTGAGCCAGTATGTCGGCCTTGGCGTGGGGAGGGATGGAGGGGAGCGTCATGGTGGGGATTCGTCAGCAATGAAACAAACGGATGCCAATTGTGGCCCAACTTTAGGGAAGTCCAGTGGTTTTACCGGTGTTCCTGTCCGTTGGTTGCAGTGACCTCCATTCCCAAGCGCTCCCGCTGATAACTCCCATCCTGTACTTTGCGGCACCAGTCTTGATTATCCAAATACCACTGCACGGTCTTGCGCAGGCCGGTGTCGAAAGTCTCTTGCGGCACCCAGTCCAGCGCCTGCTGGATTTTGCGGGCGTCGATGGCGTAGCGCAGGTCGTGGCCGGGGCGGTCGGCGACGAAGGTGATCTGCGCGGCGTAGCTTTGGCCGTCGGGGCGGGGGCGCAGTTCGTCCAGCAGGGCGCAGATGCTGCGCACCACGTCGATGTTGCGCTTCTCGTTGTGGCCGCCGATGTTGTAGGTTTCGCCCACTTGGCCGTGCGTGACGACGGTGTAGAGCGCCCGGGCGTGGTCTTCGACGTAGAGCCAATCGCGGATTTGCTCGCCCTTTCCGTATACCGGCAGGGGCTTGCCTTCCAGGGCGTTCAGGATCGTCAGCGGGATGAGTTTTTCCGGGAAGTGGTAGGGGCCGTAGTTGTTCGAGCAGTTGGTCACCAGCGTGGGCAGGCCATAGGTGCGTTGCCAGGCGCGGACGAGGTGGTCGGAGCTGGCCTTGCTGGCGCTGTAGGGACTGCTGGGGGCGTAGGGGGTGGTTTCGGTGAACAGGTCGTCCGTCCCGTGCAGGTCGCCGTAGACCTCGTCGGTGCTGATGTGGTGCAGCCGGAAGGTGGATTTTTTCGTGCCGTCCAGCCTATTCCAGTAGGCGCGGGCGGCTTCCAGCAGGGTGTAGGTGCCGACGATGTTGGTTTCGATAAACGCAGCCGGGCCGTCGATGGAGCGGTCCACATGGCTTTCGGCGGCCAGGTGCATCACGGCGTCGGGTTGGTGCTGGGCGAAGATGCGATCCAGGGCCGTGCGGTTGCAGATATCGACCTGTTCGAAGGCATGGCGGTCGCTGGCGCCGCATTCGGCCAGGGAGGCCAGATTGCCTGCATAGGTGAGCTTGTCCACATTGACCACGCTGTCGGCGGTATGGCGGACGATGTGGCGCACCAGGGCCGAGCCGATAAACCCAGCGCCGCCAGTGATCAGGAGTTTCATGTTTATTGAAAAGTGTAGCTGCCAGCGCTTATGCAGTAAGCGTTCAGGTCATATTTTTTATAAATTCCGAGATGGGGCGGATTGTAAACGCTGCCAAGGATTGCGCCCCGCAGGGGGGATGGGACAAAAAAGCACGTGCGTGTTAATGGGCGGTACTGCCTTGGCTACACTTACGCACCGCCCCGGTCGGGGGTTTCATTCTGTGTCGTTATGTATTCTGCTGTCATTACCGGTACCGGCTTGTACCAACCGCCTTTCACGATTACCAATACCGAGTTGGTCGATGCCTTCAACCGCTATGTGGATTTGCACAATGCCCGCCATGCCGACGCCATTGCGCGGGGCGAGCAGGCGCCGCTGCAGTATTCGAGCGTGGAGTTCATCGAAAAGGCGTCCGGCATCCAGCAGCGCTACGTGATGGAAAAAAGCGGCATCCTCGACCCCGAGCGCATGTATCCCCATTACCCGCAGCGTGGCGACGATGAGCTGTCGCTGATGGCCGAGATCGCCGTGGCCGCCGCCCGGCAGGCGCTGGCGCAGGCCGGGCGCACGGGGGCCGAGGTGGACATGGTGCTGTGCGCGGCCTCGAACATGCAGCGGGCCTACCCGGCGATGGCGGTGGAAATCCAGCAGGCACTGGGGGCCGGCGGCTACGGGTTCGACATGAACGTGGCCTGTTCGTCGGCCACGTTCGCGCTGGAGCAGGCGGTCAATGCCGTGCGTTCTGGCAGCAGCCGCTGCGTGCTGGTGGTGAACCCGGAAATCACTTCCGCCCACCAGGAGTGGCGCGACCGCGACTGCCACTTCATCTTTGGCGATGTGTGTACCGCGATCCTGGTCGAGCGTTCCGGCGATGCCGTGGCCACCGAGCGCTGGGAGGTGCTGGGGACACAGCTGGCCACGCAGTTTTCCAACAACATCCGCAATAACTTCGGCTTCATGAACCGTTGCGAGGATACCGATCCGCTGGCCCGCGACAAGACTTTCCGCCAGGAAGGGCGCAAGGTGTTCAAGGAGGTGGTGCCGATTGCCGCTGCCCACATCGAAAGCCACCTGGCCCGGCTGGCCTTGCAGCCCGCGCAGGTGCGCCGCTACTGGCTGCACCAGGCCAACGAGGGGATGAACCAGCTGGTCATCAAGAAGCTCATCGGCCAGGTCAGCGCGGATCGCGCCCCGCTGATTCTGGACAGCTTTGCCAACACCGCCTCGGCCGGTTCGATCATCGCCTTTCACCAGCATCGCAGCGATTTGCAGGCCGGGGATATTGGGGTGATCTGCTCGTTTGGCGCGGGCTATTCGGTCGGCAGCGTGGCCGTGCGCAGGCAATAAGTCAGAGCACCGTTTCGGTGGTACACACCTCGCCGCGCAGGGTGTAGGTCATGGCTTCGGTGATGTTCACGTCGATGAGCTGGCCGATCAGGCGCGGGCTGCCGGGGAAGTTGACCACGCGGTTGCACTCGGTGCGGCCCATCAGCTCGCCGTTGTCGCGCTTGGAATAGCCTTCCACCAGCAGGCGCTGGGTGGTGCCCACGCGCTCCAGGCTGATGTCCTTGATGTTCTGGTTGATGACGGCCTGCAGTTCTTGCAGGCGGCGCAGCTTGACCTCGTGCGGCGTGTCGTCGTGCAGGTTGGCCGCCGGGGTGCCGGGGCGCGGGCTGAAGATGAAGCTGAAGCTGTTGTCGAAGCGCACGTCGGCAATCAGCTTCATCATCTTCTGGAAGTCGTCCTCGGTCTCGCCGGGGAAGCCGACGATGAAGTCGCTGCTCATCGCCATGTCGGGGCGGATGGTCCGCAGCTTGCGCACCGTGCTCTTGTATTCCATAGCGGTGTAGCCGCGCTTCATGGCCATCAGGATCTTGTCGCTGCCGTGCTGCACGGGCAGGTGCAGGTGGCTGACCAGCTTGGGGATCTTGGCGTAGGCCTCGATCAGGCGCGGCGTGAACTCGTTGGGGTGGCTGGTGGTGAAGCGCAGGCGTTCGATGCCGGGGATTTCGGCCACGTACTCCAGCAGCAGGGCGAAGTCGGCCACTTCGGCGGTGTCGCCCATGGGGCCGCGGTAGGCGTTCACGTTCTGGCCCAGCAGCGTCACTTCCTTGACGCCCTGGTCGGCCAGGCCGGCGATTTCCACCAGTACGTCGTCCAGCGGGCGGCTCACTTCCTCGCCGCGCGTGTACGGTACGACGCAGTAGCTGCAGTATTTGGAGCAGCCCTCCATGATGGAGACAAACGCGCTGGCCCCTTCCACCCGCGCCGGGGGCAGGTGGTCGAACTTTTCGATCTCGGGGAAGCTGATGTCCACCTGCGGCCTGTGCGCATTCTTGCGGGCGTTGAGCAGCTCGGGCAGGCGGTGCAGGGTTTGCGGGCCGAAGACCACGTCGACGAACGGGGCACGCTGGATGATGGCCTCCCCCTCCTGGCTGGCGACGCAGCCGCCCACGCCGATCAGCGTGCCTTTCTCTTTCAGGTGGCGCACGCGGCCCAGGTCGGAAAAGACTTTTTCCTGCGCCTTTTCACGCACCGAGCAGGTGTTGAACAGGATCAGGTCGGCCTCGTCCGGGTTGTCCGTGGGCTCGTAGCCCTCGGCGGCCTGCAGCACGTCGGCCATCTTGGCCGAGTCGTATTCGTTCATCTGGCAGCCAAAGGTTTTGATAAAGACTTTTTTCGACATGGCGGGAGAGGATTTTTTTAAAGAAAAACGGCGTCCAGCGCTTACTGGGTAAGCGCTAGCAGCTATGAAAATCAAATTCAAGCCGCCAGAACACGGCGCAGGCAGGGCCGGGACGGCCAGGGACAGCGGGCATGGTGTGTATCCAGGGGCTGAAAAGAGGGGTGAAGGGCATGATTTTAGGCGCTGCCCGCCGCCGCCAGTCAGGCTGGGGGTATGCCGCCGGGGGTATAGAGCGTGGCCATCGGGGCGCGGCATTGCCCCCACAGGCGCACCTGCGCCAGTTGCGCCATGCGTACCCCCATGGCCGTGGGGGACGAGAGCGTGGCCAGTGCGGCAATGCCCACGCGGGCGCATTTGCGCACCAGTTCGTGGCTGCCCCGGCTGGAGAGCAGGACGAAGCCGGGCGTCTGCAGCAGCCCGGCCTGCGCCAGGTGGCCGATGAGCTTGTCCAGCGCGTTGTGCCGGCCCACGTCCTCCATCACGCACAGCAGCTCTCCGGCCAGGCTGGCCCAGGCGGCCGCGTGGGTGGCGTGGGTGCGCTGGTGCAGCGCCTGGCTGGTGTGCAGCGCCTGCATGGCCTGCAGCACGGTGGGGGCATCCACCTGCGCCAGCCAGGGCGGGGGCGGCAGGGGGGGGCAATCGAGGTCGAGTCCGGCAAAACTTTCCACCCCGCACACGCCGCAGCCGGTGCGCCCGCTCAGGCTGCGGCGCTTGGCCTGGAGCCGGGCCATGCAGCGCGAGGCAATCGTCAGCTGCACCTGCATGGCGTCGATGCCGCTGGGCAGGCCGGCGCGGGCGGCATCCAGATGCTCGATCTGCAGGTCGTAGCAGTCGCCGGGCTGGTCGATGATGCCCTCGGTCAGGGCAAAGCCCAGCGCCAGCGCCGGCAGGTCGGTGGGCGTGGCCATCATCACGGCGTGGGCCACGCCGTTGAAGACCAGGGCGACCGGCACCTCGGCGGCCAGCACCTGCGGCAGGGACTGCGGCGGCTGCGGGCCGTACTGGACGATGGTGGCGTCAAGGGTGCTGGGCAGGGACATGGGGGCATCGGACATGGGGGCCGATGATAGGGGCTCAGGACGCGCTCAAGGTCTTTTCATGGTGCCCGCAAGGCCGCAAAAGGCAGCAAAAGGCCGCCAACGGGCTGCGCTGTCTCAGCAGCTAGCGCAGCAGCGCCACGCCCTTGACGTGGGCCAGCACGGGCTGCCCTGCTGCCAGATGCAGGGCGCGGGCGGAGCGGCTGCTCACCTGCGCCAGCAGGGCGCTGCCCCCGGCGTCCAGGGCGACCAGCACCTGGCCGGGGCTGTCCTCGCGCAGGCCGGTGATGGTGGCGGGCAGGCTGTTGAGCAGAGTGCTGTCGGCCAGTGGCGTCAGGCTCAGGCTCACATCCCGCGCGGCGATGCACAGGCGCACGGGGCTGCCCAGGGGCAGGCGGGCCAGTTGCGGCCCGGCAGGCAGCAGCAGTTGCCCGCCCGCAAAGGCGATGGTGCACAGGTGGTCGGCGGCATCGTGGGCCAATAGCCGGCCTTCCAGCACTGCCGTGGCGTTGCCGACCAGGGGCTGGTCGATGCCGCCCAGGATGTCGGTGGCGCTGCCGTGGCGCAGCACCTGCCCGCGCTCCAGCAGCACGACGTGCCGTGCCAGGCGCAGCACTTCTTCCTGCGCGTGGCTGACGTAGAGCACGGGAATTGCCAGCTCGCGCTGCAAGGCCTCCAGGTAGGGCAGCACCTCGGCCTTGCGCGAAGCGTCCAGGGCGGACAGGGGCTCGTCCATCAGCAGCAGCTGCGGACTGGTGGCCAGGGCGCGGGCGATGGCCACGCGCTGGCGCTCGCCCCCCGACAGGGTGGCGCTGTGGCGCTGGAGCAGGTGGCCGATGCCCAGCAGCGCCACCACCTGCTCCAGCGCCACCTTGCGCCGTGCGGGTGGCGTGCGCCGCAGGCCAAATTCCAGATTGCCCTGCACGTTCAGGTGGGCGAACAGGCTCGCTTCCTGAAACACATAGCCCAGGGCGCGGCGGTGCGTGGGCAGCCAGGTCCGCCGGGCGTCGTCCTGCCAGGTTTGCCGGCCGATGCGCACATGGCCCGCCGCCCGCTCCAGCCCGGCAATGGCCCGCAGTACGGTGGTCTTGCCGCAGCCCGAGGGGCCGTACAGCGCGGTGAAGCCTCGGGCGGGCAGTTGCAGCTGTACGTCCAGCGTGAAGCCGGGGCGCGGCAGGCGCAGGGCGATGTCCAGCGTGTCCTGGCGGGGATCGGTGCTCATGCCCGCTCCTGCCGAGGCTGCAGCCAGTGCAGGGCCAGCAGCACGATGAAGGCGAACGCCAGCATCCCCAGCGCCAGTGCGTGGGCCTGGCCGTACTCCATCGCCTCCACGTGGTCGTAGATCTGCACCGACACCACCCGCGTGCTGCCCGGAATGTTGCCGCCCAGCATCAGCACCACGCCGAACTCGCCCACCGTGTGCGCAAAACACAGCACGGCGGCAGTCATGAAGCCGGGGCGGGCCAGGGGCAGCACGACGTTCAAGAACGTGTCCCGGCGCCCCGCGCCCAGGGTGGCGGCCACTTCCAGCGGGCGGCGGCCCAGGGTTTCAAAGGCGCGTTGCAGCGGTTGCACGGCAAAGGGCAGGGAATAGACCAGCGAGCCGACGACCAGCCCGCTGAAGGTAAACGGCAGGCGTGGCCAGCCGAAGGAATCCATGAAGCGGCCCATGGGCCCCTGCGGCCCCATGAACACCAGCAGGTAAAAGCCGATCACCGTGGGCGGCAGCACCAGCGGCAGCGCCACCACCGCCCCCACGGGCGAGCGCCAGCGCGATTGCGTGTGCGCCAGCCACCACGCCAGCGGCGTACACAGCACGAGCAGCAGCACGGTGGTGACGCTGGCCAGCTTGAGCGTCAGGCTGATGGCCAGCCAGTCCTCGGGGCTGAAAGGCATATAGCTGTTACCGCCGGTGTATTAAGGATTTGATAATGAAAACACCTTGAAAATAAGATTTTTCAAGCGGAAAAAGCTTCAAAAAGCATAGCCGTAGGCCTGCATGATGGTGCGTGCCTCCGGCCCCTGCAGGTAGTCCAGCAGCGCCTGGGCGGCCGGATTGGCGCTGGCGCGTTGCAGCACGATGCCATCCTGGCGGATGGGGGCATACAGCGTGGCGGGCACCACCCAGGCTGAGCCGGATTGCAATTGCCCGTTCTTCATCACCTGCGAGGCGGCGACAAAACCCAGCTCGGCATTGCCCGAGGCGACGAACTGGTAGGTCTGCCCGATGTTCTCGCCCAGCACCGTGCGCTGCGCTGCGCTGTCGGCCAGTTGCAATTGCTGCAACACCTCCTGGGCGGCCGCGCCGTAGGGGGCCAGCTTGGGGTTGGCCACGGCAATGTGCTGCCAGGTGCCGGATTTCAGCACCTCGCCCGCGTTGTCCACGTAGCCGGCCTGGGCGCTCCACAGCACCAGCTGGCCTTTGGCATAGGTGATCTGGCTGCTGGCCACGGCCATGTTTTCGGCCGCCAGCTTGGTCGGCGTGCTGGCGTCGGCAGAAAGCAGCACGTCAAATGGCGCCCCGTTCTTGATCTGTGCGTAGAACTTGCCCGTGGCGCCGAAAGAGAGTTGCGCCTCATGCCCCGTGGCCTTGGCGAACAGGGGCGCGATCTCCTGCATCGGCGCGGTGAAGTTGGCCGCCACGGCGACCGCTACGGTATCGGCCTGCGCTGTGCCGAAAAAGAGACAAACCATGAGTCCAAACCAATGTCGCATCGCCAAGTGCTCCTAAGGGATTAAAAACTTCAGTCTAGTGTGTGAAACTACGAAATCGCTGGTAACAGGCTTGTTTTAGGTCATACACCCTAGTATTTGTCACAATAGCGCCCATATCACAAAGAACGATAGCCCTAGAGAGAAGATAAGAAAGCACCGAAGTGAACACCTCCGCACCCAATTCCCCCGAACTCCCGCTCGAAAACGGCCCCCGGCGTTACATGGGGCGCCCGGAAACCGAGGGCGTCGCTGCCAGCGGCAGTGCCCAGCGCACCGAAGGTTTTGGCGATGTTGCCGAGGTATGGCTGCACATTCCTCCCAATACCCAGGCGCTGATGCTGGTCGATGGCCTGGGGGTGGCTGGCGGCAAGGAACTCAACACCGTGCAACGCGCCGATATCGAGCGCTTGGGCTGGTGCGAGGAAGTGGCCTACCACGCCGGTTACGACCAGTACTGGAAAATGCCCACCTTCGGCGCCATCTTGAGCATGCCCAAGCATTACAGAATCCCCATGCCCCAGGCGAACCATGTCAAGGTGCAGTCCAAGCTGGTCAAGCAGGGCGAATCCCGGGGGTTCTGGATGCGTGTGCGGCTGCGCAGCAGCGAGGAGCTGGCGCAGGAATAGGCGCCTGATTTCCCCAACGGGCACCTGCGGGTGCCCTTTTTTATGCAGGAAGTTCCTGATTTTTTAAAGAAATGGAGTACCGCCATGCCGGTTTTGACCTCTTGGATGCGGGCCGCTGCCCTCACCGCCGGCCTGGGCCTGGCAGCCGCTGGCGCCAGCGCTGCCCCGGCCGTGCAGGTCAGCAGCGCCCAGGGCGTAGAGCGGGGCGCCGCCCTGGCGTGGCAGGCGCCGCCCAACGCGCAGCTGCCATTTGCCGTGACCGGCAAGGCCAAGGGCTTTGCCTTCAAGGCCAGTGCCCAGTTGCAGTGGGAGGTGGCAGGCGGGCGCTACGAAGCCGTGCAGGAAGTCCGTATGCCCCTGCTGGGCGGGCGGCGCCAATCGAGCGTGGGCCAGGTGAGCGAACATGGCCTGCAGCCCGAGGTCTTCATGGATCGCACCCGCAAGGAATACCGCGTCAGCTTCGATGCCGCAGCCGGGCAGATCGTGTTCAGCCGGGGCAGCGCCCCCGCGCCGTGGGCAGCGCTGACCCAGGATCGGGTGAGCGTGTTCTTCCAGGTCGGCGGAATGCTGGCGGCAGCGCCCCGGGCCTATCCCGGCGGGACGCGCATCACCGTGCAGGCGGCCAGCAACAAAAGCGTCAAGCCCTGGGTGTTTGTCGTAGATCGTCAGGAAACCCTGCAACTGCCGGCCGGGCCGGTCGCGGCGCTCAAGCTGCTGCACCTGGATGCCGATAACGCAGAGGCCGGGGCGCAGGCCAGCCACTCGGCCTTGTGGCTGGCCCCGCAGTGGGGCTACCTGCCCGTGCGCATCCGTATGCAGGAAAGCGCGGATGACAGCCTGGATTTGCAACTGCAAACTGTCCCGCAGGAACTTCGCGGTATGTCAAGCACCAATCCGTAACACGATGCAAGGGAGGCACATCATGCAAATGCTGTACGACTCGGACACTTTCGTGGTGCTGCACATGCAGCCCGATCTGGGGCAGCCGGAGAAAATCACCCTCTCGGACGGCACCACCGAAACCCCGGCCCTGCCGCGCCACGGTTTCGAGATCGTGGACAAGCGCTCGGGCAAGGAGGTGTATCTGGACGGGGCCTGGGCCGAGCTGTTCCAGCGCCAGATCCATGCCTGGCAGAACGAATCGCCCTCGGAGGAAGAGGTCGAAGCCACGCTGGAACGCTACGCCAGCCTGGCGCAAAACCCGGTGCTTATCCATTGACCCATGCATCCCCGGATGTGCAGCCACCTGCGGGGCGCGGCCCCCGCATTGCTGCGACAATTGGCCGGTTATGACCCACGCCTACATCCTGACCCTTTCCTGCCCCGACCGCTTGGGGCTGGTGCATACCGTCTCCGGCTTCCTGCTGGAACAAAGCGCCAACATCGAAGAAGCGGCCCAGTACAACGACCCGGCCACCGGCCTGTTTTTCATGCGCGTGCAGTTCGACTGCAGTGCCCATGACCTGGCCAGCCTGAAAACGGCGTTTGCCGCCCTGGCCGAACCGCTGCAGATGCGCTGGAACATCCACGCCAAGGCCGAGCGCATGAAGACCGTCCTCATGGTCAGCCGCCAGGGCCACTGCTTGAACGACCTGCTGTTTCGCTTCAAGTCCGGGCTGCTGCCGGTGGACATCCGCGCCATCATCAGCAACCACCGCGATTTTTATCAACTGGCGGCCAGCTACAACATTCCTTTCCACCACATCCCCGTCACGGCCGCCACCAAGGCCCAGGCGGAGGAGCGCCAGCTGGAAGTGATCGAGCAGGAGGGGGCCGAGCTGGTCGTGCTGGCCCGCTACATGCAGGTGCTGTCCAACAACCTGTGTGAAAAACTGCAGGGCCGCGCCATCAACATCCATCACAGCTTCCTGCCCAGCTTCAAGGGGGCCAAGCCCTACTACCAGGCGCACGAGCGCGGCGTGAAGCTGATCGGGGCCACGGCGCACTACGTCACCGCCGACCTGGACGAAGGCCCCATCATCGAGCAGGACGTGGCCCGTGCCGACCATACCGATACCGTCGAAGACCTGACCGCCCGGGGCCAGGACACCGAAAGCCAGGTGTTGGCCCGCGCCGTGCAGTGGCACAGCGAGCGCCGGGTGATTCTGAACGGCCATAAAACAGTGGTGTTCCGGTGATGACCACGCCCCGCTCCGGCCGCCTGAGTTTTGACAGCCGCGCAGCGCGGCGTATCCCCCCCATCCAATGCCTGCTGACGTTCGAAGCCTTGGCGCGGCTGCGCAGCGTGACGCTGACTGCCGATGAGCTCAGCGTCACGCCCAGCGCGGTCAGCCACCGCGTGCGCCAGTTGGAGGAAGTGCTGGGCACCCAGCTCTTTGGCCGTTCCGATTTTTCCCTGACCACCGAAGGCATCAACTACCTGCAGCAGGTGCGCGAGGGCCTGGGGGCGCTGCAGCGTTTTCCCAACCTGCCCCTGTCTTCGGGGCGCAAGCGCCTGAAAATCGCCGTCACCCCCACCTTTGCCCGCTGCCTGCTGATCCCCAAGCTGGCGCAATTCACGGCGACGTACCCGGAGATCGACATCGCCCTGCAGGTGGCCATCCCGCTGCTGGACGTGGTGGCCGAGGACGCCGACCTGATCGTGCGCTATGGCACCGGCCACTACGCCGACGTGGAGCACATGGAAATTGCCCGCGATGTCTACACCCCCCTGGCCTCGCCCTCGTTCCTGCGCCAGTACGGCCCGATCGACACCCCCGAGAACCTGGATGGCCTGCCCCTGCTGCGCAGTCCGCTGGAGCCGTGGCAGCCCTGGTTCAAGGCCGCAGGCCTGGACTGGATCGAACCGCAGGAGGGCTCGCAATTCAACGATGTGGGCCTGCTGTGCGATGCGGCAGCCGGTGGCCTGGGCGTGGCCCCGGTGCGCCTGAAGCTGGGCACGCCGTGGCTGGAGAATGGCTCTCTGGTGCGGCTGTTCGACCTGGACGTGCCCAGCGCCAACGCCCATTACCTGTGCTGGCGCACCGGCACCATGGACCGCTGGGAATGCAATGCCTTTGCCGAATGGCTGGTCAAGGCGGTAAATTAAAAACAGAAGCTGCCTGCGCTTGCCAGTATTGATTTTCAAGGTCAATAGTTATCGAAACCTTTATTTCACCAGCGGTATAAGCTCCTTTATTGTGCTTCAGCGCTTTCACGGCCTGCTGCAAGAAAGTTCACAATGGCTTCGGGTCAATCGTCTACAGTCACGCCATGACGACGACCTCCGAACAACCTTCCCAAGCGTCTGCGCGTGCTGCCCGCCAGGCCGAAGTGGTGCAGGCATTGAGCCAGCACCTGCCTGCCCACACCCTGCTGTGGCAATCCGAAGACACCACCCCCTACGAATGCGACGGCCTGACCGCCTACCGCCAGCGCCCGCTGGTCGTGGCGCTGCCCGAAACCTATGACCAGGTGCAGGCCGTGCTGCAGGTCTGCCACCGCCTGCAGGTGCCCGTGGTGGCACGCGGCGCGGGTACCGGCCTGTCCGGCGGGGCCATGCCGCACGCCATGGGCGTGACGCTGTCGCTGGCGAAGTTCAACAAGATCCTCGACCTCGATCCGCACAGCCGCACCGCCCGCGTGCAGTGCGGTGTGCGCAACCTGGCCATCAGCGATGCCGCTGCCCCCCATGGCCTGTACTACGCGCCCGACCCGAGCAGCCAGATCGCCTGCACCATTGGCGGCAACGTGGCCGAAAACTCCGGCGGCGTGCACTGCCTGAAGTACGGCCTGACCGTACACAACATCCTGAAAGTGAAAGGCTTTACCGTGGCGGGCGAGCCGGTCGAGTTCGGCAGCACGGCGCTGGACGTTCCCGGCTACGACCTGCTGGCCGTGATGATGGGCAGCGAGGGCATGCTGGCCGTGGTCACCGAAGTCACCGTCAAGCTCATTCCCAAGCCGCAACTGGCCCGCTGCATCATGGCCAGCTTCGACGACGTGCGCAAAGCGGGCGACGCCGTGGCTGCCGTCATTGCCCAGGGCATCATCCCGGCGGGCCTGGAGATGATGGACAAGCCCATGACTGCCGCCGTGGAAGACTTCGTGCATGCCGGCTACGACCTGAGCGCAGAAGCCATCCTGCTGTGCGAAAGCGACGGCACCCCCGAGGAAGTCGAGGAAGAAGTCGCCCGCATGAGCGAAGTGCTGCGCGGCGCGGGCGCCACCGCCATCTCGGTCAGCACTAGCGAGGAAGAGCGCATGCGCTTCTGGAGCGGGCGCAAGAACGCCTTTCCCGCCAGCGGCCGCATCAGCCCCGACTACATGTGCATGGACTCCACCATCCCGCGCAAGCGCCTGGCCGATATCCTGCTGGCCATCCAGGAGATGGAGAAGAAGTACCAATTGCGCTGCTGCAACGTCTTTCACGCAGGCGACGGCAACCTGCACCCGCTGATCCTGTTCGATGCCAACAACCCCGACGAGCTGCACCGCTGCGAGCTGTTCGGTGCGGACATTCTGGAAACCAGCGTCGCCATGGGGGGCACCATCACCGGCGAGCATGGCGTGGGCGTGGAAAAACTCAACAGCATGTGCGCCCAGTTCACCGTGGAAGAAAACGCGCAGATGTTCGCTCTGAAAGCCGCTTTCGACCCGGCCGGGCTGCTCAACCCCGGCAAGCTCATCCCCACGCTGAACCGCTGCGCCGAATACGGCAAGATGCTGGTGCGCGGGGGCAAGATGAGCCATCCGGGCCTGCCGCGTTTCTGAAATCAACCGATAAAAAAAGGAGCTTGCAGCGCTTATTCGACAAGCGCTGCAAGCTCTTTTTATGTTGAGGATGCTCTGCACGAATTGCGCAGCCAAGTGGGCGCTGCGGATCGGGATGGGCTGCAAGGCGCAAATTCTCGCCATAGCGGCACTATGGCGAGAATTTGCAACGCCGCAGACGGCCCGAGGCCGCAGATGCCCACGGCGCGATGATTCGTGCAGAGCATCCTTAAGGCTTAGAACTGCATGTCCGCCCGCAGCCACAGGGTGCGTCCCGGCTCGTTCACCCGGGTATTGCCGGGGAAGCCGAAACCGGCGTTGCCCGCCAGGTTCAGGTGCTCGGCATAGGCCTTGTCCAGCAGGTTGTCCACGCCAAAGGTGAGTTTCAAGTTCTTTTGCACGCGGTAGCTGGCATTGAGCGAGAGGATGCCAAAGCCGCCGCTGGCCCCCATGTCCTGCCCGACCACGTTGCCCTGGCCCTGCGCGTAGCGGTGCTGCGCCGCCACCAGCCGCCACAGGGCGCCAGCCGTCCACGGGCCCTGGGCGTAATCCAGGCCCAGGCGGGCTTCCAGCGGCGGCATTTGCGGCAGGGCCGTGCCATCGCTGTGGTTGCGGCCCCAGCTATAGGCCAGGGTGGCCTGGGCCGTCCAGGCCGGTGCGAAACGGTAGCTGCTGCCCAGCTCGAAACCGGCGGTGCGGGCATCAATGTTGCGTGCCTTGCTGGAGGTGCCGGTGTAGTCGAACAGGACGAAGTCCTGCACCATCCCGGCGTAGGCCGAGGTCCAGAACTGCCAGTTCTCGCCTTTCCAGTTGGCGCCTGCGTCCAG
>Ga0206117_101086_pt1 | contig 16562 bp, 21 predicted proteins | sample 3A5Ametagenome_FD_177997 | JGI IMG/M metagenome (GOLD analysis project Ga0206117, IMG submission 177997) | Enriched microbial communities from leaf-cutter ant dump, University of Wisconsin, Madison, United States - 3A5A | ecosystem: Environmental > Terrestrial > Nest > Insects nest > Nest dump... | reverse complement strand
CTTCGATCAGTGCTTGGGTGGTGTCGAGGCGAATGAACTGATTGGGGCGCTGGTGTTCTTCGCCGCCTGCTGCTTGATGCAGATCGTTGAGGCTGAACAGGCCGTTGTGTTGGCGGACGGTGGTTTCGCCGATGGCGAGGGTTGCGAGTGCGGACATAGTGCGCTCCTTGTCGAGACTTCAAGAGCCTTGCAGTCGGAGCGTTTCTACGCGCACCAGTCGCAAGGTGGCCGGGAGGTTAGAAACCAGTGACAAGCCTGGCGGACTTCTTCCCCTTTCGGGTCTTGTATCCGTCGCCCTCCCGGCCTCAAATCAAATCCACAGATGTGTGGATTTCAAATGCGCACATCTGCGCATTTAGGAAACCGGGTCGCAAAAAAGCCGCTTGCTGTCGGGTGCGGCTGTTCCGCTTGTCAAAGGAGTTTCTACGCTCCACCCCTTTCGGGGCCGCGCCAGTATGCCATAGGTTGCAGCGGTCACAAAAGCCAGTGTGTGGGCTGTGTGGTCAACAGCGTTTATCTTTTTGACGGCTGGCTGTCCAGCCAGCGCGGCAGGTTTTTAATGATTTCGCCTGTGGATAGGTCGCAGGCTTGCAGTACGCGGCAGCTAAAAAAGGTGCGTTCGCTATCGCGGCCGTGGCATAGCGCGTGCATGACGGCCTCTTTGTCGTTGCTGTAGTAGTGATCTACCGAAATATCTCGCTTGCTCACGATGCCGGATGCGCTTTGATAGGTAATGCGCAGATCGGCATCAATGCGGCGTGCTCCCGGTCGGCTGAGGTCGTAAATAGAGAGTTTGGGCCGAGGCACTTTTTGTGCCGGCGGTATGGTTGACTCAAACTCTGGCGTGCTACCCGGGAATAGCTTTTTGAAAAGCAACATCCCCAAGAACACGCCTATCGCCAATAGCCCCAAAGGAAAGCCGTCATCCCTTTTTTGCTTGGTGGTGGTTGGTGCCGCTTGGGTTTGCGCAGTGGTTTGTTGGGCGGCAGCGCTGGCTTGCTCGATTTGCTCGCGGTGCCGTTGTAGCCTTGTTTTTTCTTCCTCCATGCGCTTGAGCGCTGCTTGCCCCTCCGGCGTTTCGCTTGGCTTTGGTAGCGGCTGGCCGTCTAAGGTGTAGGCGGCCTTGGCATCAAGCGGGCAGCCGCCGAGATTTTGAGTGATGGTGATGCCGTTAGGCATCTCGCATTTAACCTGTGCCTGGGCACACGTACCCAGTAGCAAAGCTACAAGCGCAGGCAGTAGGCGATGGATGGTGTTGGGCATTAAGGCCTCTTGGCGTCGCAATGTTGGCTAAGCCCGCAGTTTATCGGCCATATTCCTGCGCATCGCAACTGCGCATTCACCATCATTGAAGCGGGCCGGGCGCTACTCCGGCTCATGCTGAATTCGGTCTCACGAAGATTCGCCCTGGGCTGTTCCGCTGCGCCGAAGCGCCAGCCGCATGTCCTGTTGCCCATCAGCGTGTCTGCTTTCCACGTCGCCGCTTCAATGATGGCCCCAATGTGTCAACAACTTATTACGAGTCGTGTAACCTGCTGGTTTTTATGGAGGCAGGTGTGGAAGAGAAAAAAAAGACAATTCAATTTGTACCAATGACCAGGACGCAAGCAGCAATTGGTGGCGGGGCGCTGATTAGCTTTTTTGCGCTTTGGTTTTTGTGGGCTGCTGTTGGCCAGTCTGTAATTTCCTGGATTGAAAGTCATCCAGGGATAGCTTCTTGGGTTCAAGCTATTGGATCAATTTTAGCAATCATTGTTGCTATATGTATTCCATATTCTCAACATCAGATTTCATTAAAAAATAAATTCCTAAATGAAATCAAGATTTCAAAAATAAAATGGATTTTTATAAAAAATGATGTCCAGTCTTACCTGGATCCAATAAAATCAATCTTGAAAATTCTTGAGGATTTATCGAGAGAGGATAAAAATAAATGGATGGAAAATCTGGAATATTGGGTTTGCGTCATATTAAATAATTCTATTGAAAAATTACCAAAGAATTCTGATTTTATGGAATTGGCTTTTATATCAGATGAAAATATTGAAAAATTATTAAACTTGATAAATGAAATGAAAATGTATCATCAGGCTATTCACTCAGGTGAAATTAATAAGCCTGATCTAAAAACTATCAAATACAAATTATATTACTGGCGTCCTCCATTGGAGGGATATTTTAATGGTTTGAAGAGATGTATTTCTGAGTATGAGGATTTAGTCAAAAAAATTGATACCAACTTTTCTCTGGGTTAATAAAAATCCCGCATTTGCGGGATTTTTAAACTACTCTGAGTATCGGCTTTTGCCTGATCCTGTACATCTTACAGATCTCATCCAGATGCAGGTGCATGGCGGCGGCCAACTCTTCCAATGAGTAGCCCAGATCGTCCTGCATGTTTTGCAGCAGAGCGTTCAAAAGCGTTGGTTGTTCGTTGGGAAAGTCCAGCGATTCAGGCTCTTTGGTATTCCAGCCAAGGGCAGAGCGCTTGCGCCACATATATTGCATCTGGCCGTCATCCACGGACTTCAAGGTCTTGGCTTTGTAGATCAGAGAGCCAATGGAGACTTTCCAATAGGGTTTGAGCGCGGCGGCTTTTTCCAGCGTGATGCCTTTGAGGTCTGGAGCAATGTCCACCGCTGGCATCAGAAAAGCGGCGGCAAAGCTGTTGGCCTCTTTCTCCATGTTTTCCGTTGGGAATTTGTGCATGACCAGGTGCCCCAATTCGTGTGCCAAGGTAAAGCGCTCGCGGTCGGCCGGGATGTTGTCGTTCAGGAAAACAATGGGGGGCAGTCCGCTGATTTGGTAGCTTACGCCGTCGATTCGCGCACCGCTCATATCGCATTTGATGATGAGAATACCGGCACGCTCCATGTAATCGGTCAGGTTCTTGATCGGGCCACGGGGCATGAGCCACGCTCGGCGAACGTTTTGCGCGATTTTCTCAAAGTCGTTCTGGTACTCCTCTGGCTCGTAAAAAGGCAGTGGCAGCTCAGGTTCCAGTTCGGAGGATTTGAGCAGAGTTCTGGCGTGGGCAATGCGGGTGTTGAGTTCCGCAATGATTTTGTCGATGGCCTTGATGCTGACGGCGCCTTTGCGAAACATGCCGTCGTGCATGCTCAGAGGCGGGCCGTATTCGCGTTCTGGCTGAAAAAAGAAGCTTGCAGGGCAGTTGAGAGCCTGTGCAAGCGGTTCGATGTGGTTGGCGGAAACCTCCTTGAGGCCTTGCTCCATTTTGGAGAGGGTGCCTTGGGAGATTCCGGCTGCTTTGGCTAGTTCGGTCTGGTTGAGGCCCAGCATGCGGCGACGCAGGCCGAGCAGCTCAGTGCGAAAGTGTTCATGACCCCTTTCCTGCTGATTGCTGTTTGCGTTCATCTGCTGCTCCACCCTTTTTCTTGATAACACGTTCCGCAGCCGGGCCTTGCGGTGCTTGTGGCTGCTGCGGGAATTCAATCACGGTTTGCTCAGGCTCAGCCCTGGCAAGGAGGTCGATTGTCCAGGCAATTTGGCCCTTATCTCTCGAAACTAGCATGATGCGTTCAATGTCGAGCAGGTCTTTGGACGGGACGTAAACCAGCTCTAGGCGAGTGACGCCTTCCAGCCCTTCGATAGGTACGGATTTGTCGTGAAACGCTTTGGCAGACTTCGTCTGCACGTTGCTGGTCTTGAGGTTGCGTTTGCCTTTCTTGAAGCGCAGGTAGAGCGTGCTTTCCACAAACAGCCCGATATAGGGTCGCTTGGTTTCGACGTAAATCTGGCCACCTGCCGAGTAGAACTTGTGTGTTGCTACCTCTAGGAAGTAGTTGCACATGGCATTGCCCATTACGGTTTTCCAGTGCAGGTGGCGAGCATGGTCGCTGGCACGCCAGCGTTCCCAGGCTTCTAATACACATTCGCGCAAACGGTTGGCGTGGGGATCGACGATTTGGTCGACTTCCTCTTTAGTGTGTTCTTTGACGATCATGCAGTTCCGCTTGTTGGCTCGTTTGTTTCCTGAATGGTTCGAGCAGTTGAGATGTGGGTGGGCGGATGGTAGCATGAACGACAAATTATTCTAAAAATTATTCCTGAATTTATTTCTTCGGGCCGAGGTGTGATTTGTCCCGTTGATCTGCTTGTATTTTGAAGGTGCGCTGACGGTCGTTCAGTTGATGCCCGTCAGCTTGGCCAGCACTGCCAGCCGCTGGTGGTCTATGTCCATTTGCTGCTGCCGGTTGCGAAGCCTGTCCAGCAAGGCGGTGCCAGTCGGTATGTGGTGCTATTTCGGTGAGCAGGTTGCGCAAGGCCAGCAGGTCGCGTTGCTGTTCGGCATTCAGGTTGCGCAGGTCTCGGGAGAGCAGGGCTTGCTCGCCCGCAAGGCGCACGAGTTGGTCGCGGTCGGAGGGTGTTGGTCATCGGGGTTTTTGGGCAATAAAAAACCGCCTCGGTGGGCGGTGGTTTGTGGTCAGGCTACGGGGGTTACAGCGCGTCTACGCTGTACTCGCCCAGGGGCGGTTCCTGGGCAAGCAGGCTGATCACTTCTTCAGGGGCACGCGGCTCTGGCTGTGGAGCGGTTTCGTGCTGTCTGGACTGAAATTCCATCACGGAGTCGAAGAAGGTCATGGCTTTGCCTTTCGGGTCGTTGGGGGGCTGCGTCTCTGTCCAATGGTTTGCGTCTCTAAATGGTTGACTACGTTTGTGAAAATCTTGTGAAAACCATGAATTTTTACGATCCAACACATTTGGCGCAAAGAGCAGGTCTGTCTGCTGGTGTCGGTGCCGGGTCTGGTTGCGCTGCTGGCCAGCGCGGGCAAATCACTATTTGCTGCCGTTATCGGTGCTGTTGCAGTCCACGGCACCGAGGCGCGGCGGTGGTCACCAGGCATTTGCCCCTGCCTAGGCACGCTGCAATCGTGCTGTTACGGGGCCTCGAAAACTAGAAGCGCACTTGGGGAAATGCGCTTTTGGTTTTCCCTCTGCTGTCGTGCAGAGGGCCACGCCGCTTGCGCGGTGGGCTTTGCTGTTCTTGGCAACCCGGTTTGCCTCACCCTTTGACCGTGTACGCACTTTGGCGGCTGGATACAGCGGGACACTGCGCGTAGCACCCGCCATGCCGGGTGACGCGATTGAGCCGGACGAACCCCAAACGTTGGCTGGGGAGCAACATCGGCGATGCAGGGCGAGAGCGGATAGGGAAGGGCGTGGGCGGGGCGGGCGGTAAGGGTGGAGTCCGCTCGCTGTAATACATTTGGGGTTCTCACTTCACAAAATTCTTACAGGAGGGACTCCGTGAACAACGTAACTGAGCCAATTCATCAGCCCATCCCTGACGCCCAGGTGCCAATGGAACGGCGTATGCCTCAGCCACCACCAAAACCCTCAAACTAAGGAGATTTCATGACACGCGAAGATCTGGAATTCGATGTTCGTTTCGGCTACTGGTACAACTTGCTGAACGAGAAGTTCTACAGCCGATGGGACTTGTTTTTCAATCTGGTGCAGCTTATTGGGGGCAGCGCTGCGGCTGCGGGCGTCATGGCTGAATCGTCTGCTCTGGTTGCGGGCAGTGGCGTAGCTTTGGCGGTGTGCGCAGCATGCTCATTGGCGTGGCAGCCCGGCCTCAAGGCAGAGCGCCATGCCAATACCAAAAGAGCTTTCGTTAGCCTCAAGGGAGACATGTCAGGCATGCAAGATGCTGAATGCCAGAAGGCCTGCGCCGAGCTTCAAAAAGGTGAAGCCGGGCTCCCCGCTCTCAACATGCCTGCTGTCAACATGACGCGCCGCGAGTTGGGAGAGGCTTACGACTTCGATGGAATGACGCGTTGGCAGCGCTTTGTACAGCGCTTGGCCATGTAACCCTTCCCTATCCACTCTCTTGTTAAAGACCGGGGGCCAAGCCCCGGTCAATGCCGTGGTGCCCATCGCTGCGTGATGTTCTGCGATGGGTTTATTAAACACTATGTTTAAGAAATGGTCAAACGTTTTGTTTAATTTTTATGGCTTCCGACTACTTACGCATGTACGTGGCGCGGGTGCGGACGTAAAAAAACCGCCCTGGTGGGCGGGTGTATAAATACGGGAATCCCGTATAATCAAACCCATGCTTACTGTGATCGAACACCCCACTTTTCAGCGCCAGGCGGCCAGCATCTGGAGCGAGGGGGAGTTGCATGCCTTTATCGACTGGATAGCCGCCAACCCTTTGGCAGGCGACGTGATCCCTGGGGCGCACGGTGCCCGCAAGGTACGCTGGGCTGTGCAGGGGCGTGGTAAGCGCGGCGGGGCACGGGTGATTTATTTCAACTTTGCCGAGGATGGAACGCTTGAGCTGTTTGCCGTATACGCCAAGGCCGAGAAAGAGGACATGCCCGCCACTGACATCAACCGCAACCGTAGGAGCTGACCATGATGAACCGCAATTTCGACATTGAAAAAGTGGCCCGGGCCATCGAGGCCGATATGGGGGAGAGCCTGCCCGACATTCGCCAGGCGCTGGCCGAGGTGAAGTCTGGGGTCAAGGGGCGGGTGACTACGCCAGAGCAAATTCTGCTGCGTCAGGCCCGCCAGCGCACGGGCTTGACGCAAGCGGCCTTTGCCCAACTGATTGCCACGCCCCTGGCCACCTTGCGTGATTGGGAGCAGGGGCGCTTTGCCCCGCCTGGGGCGGTGGCTTGCCTGCTGCGTTTGTTGGTCAGCCGCCCCGAGTTGCAGGCCGAGCTGGCGCAGCCTGGGGTGTAAAAAACCGCCCTGGTGTGCGGTTGGCTGGGTGTCGTGATGGTGAGTTAGTGGCAGTGCCGAATACCTGTGCGGCTACCTACATGGCGGCCTTGTTTGTCGGTTCCACCAGAGTGGGCATCTGCAAAGGATGCGGCAAGCAGGCCGCAGGCGCGGATGAAAGCCTTCATGTGATTTGTTTCCTTGGTTTTCGTTTTCAAAAAAAGTTGCCTCCATCGCTAGCGCTGGCAATCATCAGCTGATCGCCCATTCGATGATGTTTTCTGCCAGTTCTGGAACGTTGCTGGACTGATGCAAGTCGATGTCGTTAGCCCGGCACATGACGTTGTCGATGGACTCATCACGCTGGGTAAGTAGCTTTTCTGGCGCCTGATTCGGTCGCAGCAAAAAGATGGCTTGCTTGCCTGACTTGCGGTATTTGGCAGCGCATTGAATGTCCAGCACACTGTCCATTAAATGATTTTTCAAATGCGCCGGGGTGTAGTCCGCACTGCGAATAACACCCACACCATTGCTTGGTTGCAAGTGGATTGTGACGGGGCGCATACCCCATTGGGTAGGCAGCAAGGTGGTTGGGGTGTTCGCCACAATTTCGCCCAAGAGCTGGCTTGTAAAGCGTTTTGACAATTCCTCAACTACCAAGGATAGCGCAGCTGCATCATTGACCTGCATTCGTTCGTTGCTTTGGCGCTGAGGTAAAGCAACAGTCACCTGCTCTTGGAAGGTGTAGGCAAGGGTTTCTTTAGCGCTGGCGTTGTAGTAGGGCTGAGGAGCATCAAAAATGATTTGAGAGCTGGGCGATGGCAGACCCTGGCCTGCGCAGGCTGCGGCCATCTTTGCCATGCTGACAATGGAGGCAGCCGATGTTCCATAGAGGCATTGCAGCCGCCCTGGCTCGTCAATGCAGCGAACGTAGCGCCTACCATCGGCATCCTGCACGCATACCCCAATGTTGATGCGCTCGCCAGTGAATGGGTCTGGCTCACAACGAATGACAAACACCACCCCTGCCGGGGCGGCTGTACCGAAGCCCTGCGGTTTAGATGTTAGAAATTCTGGGGTGCTCATAAGAGTGAATGTAATCGCTCGCGATACCACTGGGCAACACATAGGCTACGCCACCATACGGCATCAAGGGCAATCAGGCCTTCTGAGCTATCTTGCAGTGCCGCACGCAATGGTTGCCATTGTTGATAAAGCGTTTCAATGGCGATGTCTGCTGCAGCAATCAGCGCGTTGCATTGCACTGGCTGGAGGGGCTTGACGCTCTGGCACAACTCCATCAGTTTGGCTTGCGCCCAGGCGGAAGGGCGTCTCAGGCTGTCAACCTGCCAGTCGTAGCCCCCCAGGATGTCGCTGTGGTCAATGGCCACAAAACTGCGCTGGCCGGTAAAGACAAGGTTGCCTAGGTTTCTATCGCCGTTGATGCACAACTGGTCTGCAGCGTTAAGTCGGGCAAAGCAATCGCACGCAAGCAAGCGAGCTGCCATAAGGTGAATGTGTTCCTGGCTCGCAAGGTTGTAGATTTCTTTGGGTGTTCCGCCGCTATGCGGCATAGGCTCAAAGCTGACAAAGGCCCATGCCAAGCGGGCGTGCTCAGGGATAGGTGCCAGCATAACAGCGGCTTCAGGCTGTGGCACTCCCATGGCAGACATGAAGATGTACCCGAACCATTCATTAAAGAGAGAGCGCGGCGCAATGTCTGGGAAGTGCTTGACGTAAGCTCGTTGCGGTCGCCCATTTGCGCCGCGCACCAAAGCCAAATGGGTTAGGGCGCGAATGCCACCCTGTTGTATTTGCACCAAGCGCAGGTAATTCTCTTGTGTCAGTACTGTGGGGATGCTCACGCTCAAGTCTTGCCTCCTGGTGAATGGCCGGTGGGGATGGTCGCTGGGTCAATGTGTTGCACTTGCTTTACGGACACCCGACTCGGGTTGCCAGCGTCCAGCGCTGCCTTTTTCAGTTCTGCTTGCAGGTAGTCCAGTGCATTGCCCTCTGCCGCTGGGTTGGAGGAGTAGGTGGCCAGTACCCCCAGCAGTACCTGACGCTTTTCGGGTGGCACGCTGGCCAGCGACTGGGCTACCACTGCCAAGGCATCTTCCAGGCGTGGCAGGGGAGGGATGGGAGTGTCCTGGGCACGCATGGGGCCGTGGCCGGTCATAAGCCAGCTCGCTCGAATGCCTAGCTGTTGTTCTATTTTTATAGCGCCTTGCTTGGATACGCCGCGCGATTCCCAGTTTTTTACGGTCTGAGGCGATTCGTTGAGCAACCTGGCCACAGCAGATTGCCCTGACTGATCGTGTATTTCTAGTGCGGCCTGGTACAGCCGTTCCGTCGTTTCGTGCATGGCGGCATTCTTTGATATTTAAACAAAACGTTGTTAAACAATTAGATTGACTTTTCTTTAAACGCAGTGTTTAATTCCGCGCATGAAAAGCAATGACGCTCGACTGATTGAAAAAAACGGAGGCTCCACGAGCTTGGCGCGATTGCTTGGGCTTCCTGCAAAAGGGGGGGGCGCAGCGGGTCCAGAACTGGAAGAAGCGCGGGATACCTGCGCAGGTAAAGCTTGATTGGCCTGAAATCTTCATGGCGCAAGCCGTCAGAACACCGACTAAGGCAGCGACTGAGCTGGCCGAGAAGGAGGCCGCGCATGACCACGGCTGAATTGATGCTTTCTGTCGATGGTGTTGACGCGCTGTGCGCCGACCTTGAGTTTTTAGCGCAGGCGGCCAAGCGCTCGCTTCATGTCCGCAATCTGCTTGTCGATTTCTTTGGCGGCTCTGGAGAGGCCGGCTGCGTCGATCTTGAAGTTTGTTCCGCAGCTCTGGCAGGTCAGATTCGGGTTGAGGCGAAGCTTTGCGACCGTCTCGCTGCGTTGGCGGCGGCAGTGCGGGCAGGGGATTTTGATGGTTTGTGAATCCAGGATGTTCATTTTGTCCGCCATTCTTGGCGTTGTTGGTTGTGTGGAAGCTTCCATCGTAGCCAAGGCAGGGGTGGGCACCCATCTGATTTGGCCCGAGTTGGCCACCGAAAAGGAGGCCACTTATGACTAAGCCAATGCCAGAGGGCGCTTGCCCTGAAAAGTGGGCCAAGGCGCAGGCCATCATCGCAAGCCAGGAAGCGGCGGCCGCACGGGCGTGTGAGCGCAATGCTGGTATGGAAGAGGTAGCCAGCATTACCGTGAAATTGCTCAAAAACGGGCGGGTTATGGCATCCAGCCTGTGTATGGGCAGGCCAGACTCCGGCTGGTGGGTTTTTGAGCAGGATTTGCTGGGCCAGAACGTGCAGGAGCTGGCCCAGGAGCTGCGCGAACGTTTGCTGTACGGGGTCAGGTTGTGATGTTGTACAGCTCGTTGAAGCGGATTTGCACCTCGCGCCGCCCATCGACTGGGCCGCGCTCTTTGGGGTTTTGCACGCTCAGGTCGCCGTTGCCGAAGTACACCAGGTCGTCGTCCTTCAAGTTTTCGACCAGTTCTTGGAACATCAGCCGAAATTCTTTGCCGCTGATGGTTTTTCTCTCGTTCATGTCCGCCCTCCTTGGCGTTGTTGGTTGTGTCGAAGCTGCCATCGTAGCCAGGGCAGGGGCGGGCGCCCATGGCATTGGGCGGAGGGCATTTCATGGTTGAGTCTTTTACAGAGCGTGTATTGGATGCCCAGGCAATCACGACTGCGTTTGCAGGTAACGCCAGCGCAACGGCGCGTGAGCTGGGGGTGCCTCGCAAGGTTGTGATCAAGGCGGTGCTGTTTGTGTCGGCAGAGCGTGACTGGCTGCTTAGTCTTTGGGGGGCTGGCGTGATTTGTCGATCGCAGTGCGAGCGGCTTGCTGTGCTGCTGGATTTGTCTCCTGTTGATTCGCATCGTTTTCTACAAGCTGAAGACGTTCGCAAAGCTGCGCAAACACTACCTGGGCCCGGGCATCTGCAATGTGGTGGATGCGTTCGTGCCTGCGGCTGTGCTGAATCCAGTTCAGGAGGGCACCCTGCAGGGCACGACGGGGGCTGATGTCCTACGCTGGAGCGCTGATACCGTGCGCAAATACCAGTTGTGCGCTGCGCAGGTGGAGGGGTTGAGGGCGGCTTGGCTAGGGTAGAGAAGAGTCCCGCCTATACTGAGGAGTGACCGCTATGCAGCGATCTCGGTAGGTCGGCTCTTGGCGGTCGGGCTCACGGTGTGCGCTGCATCGCAGTCATTTGCGCGAACGCAGCCACGCCGTTGCGGTGTCCGGTTTGCCGACGCAGCTGGCCAACCGGATCGAAGAGCCGCCACATCGCTGGTCGACGCTGACCTGAGACCTCACACCGCCGTCAAGCAGCGCCCGTGAAGGTGTGTTCGGCGGCAGCATACAAGACAGGGGAGCACGGGGATATGCGCAGTGCCTCAAATTAAGATTAAGTGCTCGTGTAACATCCAATAGCGTTGTCAAACCGCGTGGCACCCCGCCACGACGAGCAATTGATATGACGCCAATATCGAGGGAGAGTAGATGCCTGCGAAGAAGCCTGCGGCGAAGCGCGTCGCTGCCGAGTCACAACCATCGAAGAAGGCCGCAAAGTCGGCATCGCGATCAAGAACGCCTGCTGCACCGGCCGTGCTCTCTATGCCCGCCGATTCTGGCATTGACAGAAAGCCAATTCAGATTTCGCTTTTCAATCACAAGGGCGGAGTTAGCAAAACCACCACCGCGTTCAACCTTGGATGGATGCTGGCTAACAAGGGCAAGAGAGTCTTATTGGTTGACTGTGATCCTCAGTGCAACCTCACCGGCATGGTGATGGGATTCAAAGGTACCGACGACTTTGATGCGATATACAAAGCAGGAGGTGTTCGAAACATCAGAGACGGGCTGGCCCCGGCATTCGAATCGCGCCCCTCACTTGTCCAGCCGGTACAGTGCGAACAGATCAATGGGCAGCCGAATATGTACCTGATCCCGGGTCATATCGGCTTGGCAGAGTATGAAGTCACGCTGGGTATCGCTCAGGAGCTATCTGGGTCGCTTGTCACTCTTCAAAATCTACCCGGATCAATCAGGTACCTGCTCGACAAGACAGCGAACAGTCTCGACATTGACTATGTTTTGGTCGATATGAGCCCGAGCTTAGGCGCCATTAACCAGAACCTGCTCATGACTAGTGACTATTTCTTGGTACCAATGGCTCCGGATTATTTTTCGGTTATGGCAACTGATTCACTAGCAAACGTGCTTCCCAAGTGGAGGAGTTGGGCAAATAGTGCCCAATCCATGCAGGTATTAAAAAGCGCGACCTATCCATTTCCTGACGTTAAAACTAAATTCCTGGGAACGGTGATCCAAAAATATCGCCTGCGTGAGGGGAATTCCGCATCGTCGGCATTTCAAACATGGATTAACGAAATTGAGGAAGGCGTACGCAAACGTTTGATTCCAGCGCTTAAGGATGCGAACATGTTGCTGCCCGAACGCATATACAAAGAGTTTGATGTTAATAATGGAAAACCGATACTTCAGATGTCCGAATTCAATGGACTTATCGCACTATCACAGAAGTATAAGGTTCCTGTGTTTGCGTTGACTGATGACCAACTCGAACAACGCGGCATCGTGGCAGAGCGAACCAAAAAATCCATGCGGCGCTTCCACCAACTCTTTTCCGATGGTGCGGACAAAATCATCAATCTAGTCACCGCAGCGAATGCAGCAGGCGCTTAATTCGTTCAAAGAGTGCATCGAAAGGGTGCGCCATCTGGGGGGGCTGTTTACCGCACTCTCACGGCTTGTTACGCCTGTCGTTGACACCTCAGACCTACTTCGTGCGCAAATCGTTCTGGCCGTCAGTGCGCTGGATTATTTCATTCATGAAATCACGCTACACGGAATGATTGAGACATTTGAGGGTAATCGCCCCGCCACAGATACATTTTTGAAGTACAAGGTTTCTGGCGGTGTTTTCCTAGCGCCAGCCGGACAAGCAGTCACAGCGTTTAGAAATGATGTAAAAGAACGAAACTCCTTTCTTTCCTTCCAGCAACCCGAAAAAATCGCTGAGGCAATTCGGATGTTTCATGGGCAGCCTTTATGGCGAGGGGTTGCGGTACGTCTTGGCGGGAGTGAAGCGCCAATCAAGGATCAGTTGCGACTAATTGTGGAGCGCCGCAATAAGATCGCACATGAGGCTGATATTGACCCGAGTTTTCCTGGTGCACGCTGGCCCATATCTCTGCAGGATACTTTGGACAGCATTACTTTCATCGAACGAATAGGCCAGGCGATATTCGATGAAGTAAATTGAGGCAATTCCCCAGCCCCTCCGCTCGGGCATTGCACAGCGTCGGTAGGCACTTTCGGGATCGGCCTAGGAAGTTGCCATCAACCCGATGGAGATCGTCGTGCATTCCAGCCGTCAACCGGTCTTGAAGCGACAGCGGTCAGTCACGCACTGAATCACCGAGTGGCAGGTGATGGCCTCAGCAGTCATTCAGACCGCAGACCTTGAATGTTTCAGTCCAGCCTAAAGCTGTCATTGCAGTTCACTTCTGCAACTCAACCTGCCCAACGAATGAGTAAAGCACGTTGGCTATGCGCTGCTGACCCGCGAGGGGTGGTGATTTTATTGGTATTGTTTGTAAGTGTTTGATTTATAAATATATTAAACTCCCTTACAAGGCGTAGGTCAGCGGTTCGACCCCGTTAGCACCCACCACTCAAAATCAAAAAAACAAGGGCTTGGAGCAATCCAGGCCCTTTTTTCGCTTTTTTGCCCTTTGCAATGAGGGCCTGAAAACCTAGCCTCTGGCCGAAAGTGGCCGCTGACCAGTTCAAAAAAACGTCCTGCCGCCGATGGGGAGTGCTGCGCCAGGGTCTACCCTGGGTTGCCCGGTTAGAATCTGCCGTTTGTTCGGGTAGCAACCCCTCCAGTCAGTTTAGAAAGATTGTTTATGCTTGAATCCATCCGCAAGCACTCCAAGTTCGTGATGATTTTGCTATTTTTGCTGATCATCCCCTCGTTCGTTCTTGTGGGTATTGATAGCAACTACTTCTCTGGCGCCAGTCCGGTTGTCGCCCGGGTGGATGGCAAGGACATCACCCAGAACGATTGGGACAATGCGCATCGCATGGAAAGCGATCGCCTGCGTGCCGAGCAACCCGAGCTGGACGCCAAGCTGCTTGACACTCCCGAGGCCCGTTACGCCACTCTGGAGCGCCTGGTGCGTGACCGCGTTTTCCAGATCGCTGCGCAAAAACTGCACCTGGTCACCAGCGATGCGGCCCTGGCCCGTGCCTTGCAAGAGATCCCGGCGATTGCCAACCTGCGCAAGGCCGATGGCAGCCTCGACGCCGAAGGCTACCGCAACCTGCTGGCCGCCCAGGGAATGACCCCGGAAGGCTTTGAAGCCTCCATGCGCCGTGATCTTTCGCTGAGCCAGGTCATGGGCGGGGTCATGAATACCGCACTGGCCACCCAGCCCGTGGCCGATCTGGCATTGGATGCCATGCTGCAACGCCGTCAGGTGCAAGTGGCCCACTTCGATACTGCCGACTACAGCAGCCAGGTTCAACCCACCGAAGCGGATTTGCAAGCCTATTACGACCAGCACAAAGCCCTGTTCGAGCAGGCAGAGCATGCCAGTATCGAATACCTGGTGCTTGATTTGCCCGCTGTGCGCCAGCGCATTGTCCTGAACGAAGACGACCTGCATACCTACTACAAGGAAAATGGCGCCCGCCTCGCTGGAGTGCAGCAGGAGCGCCGGGCCAGCCACATTCTGATCAACGCACCGCAAACCATGGCGGCGCCCGAGCGTGAAGCCGCCAAGGCCAAGGCCCAGGAACTGCTGGCCCAGGTTCAGGCCGACCCTGGCAGCTTTGCCAGCGTAGCCCGGTCTCAGTCTCAGGACACTGGCTCTGCCCCTCAAGGTGGCGACCTGGGCTTTTTCAGCCGTGGGGCCATGGTGCCGGAATTTGAAAAGGCTGCTTTCTCCTTGAACAAGGGGCAAATCAGCGATGTGGTGGAAACCGAGTTTGGCTACCACATCATCGAAGTGACCGACATCAAAGAGCCGCAGATCCCCAGCTTCGAAGCCCTGCGCCCGAAAATCGAAGAAGCTCTCAAAGACCAGCAGGCGCAGCGCCAGTTTGCGGAAGAAGCCGAAAACTTCACCAACAGCGTTTATGAGCAGTCTGAGAGCCTGACTCCTACGGCTGAAAAACTCGGCTTGCAGATACACACCGCCGACAACGTGCGCCGCACTCCCCAAAGCGGTGCCAGCGGCCCCTTGGCCAACGAGCGTTTCCTCGAAGCATTGTTCAGCAACGACAGCCTGGACAACAAACGCAATACCGAAGCCATTGAGTTCGGCACCAACCAGCTTGTTGCCGGCCGCATCGTGGCCTATACCCAGGCCAAACAGCTCACGCTCGACGAGGTGCGTGACCAGGTGCGTAGCGCGTTCATCGCCCAGGAAGCCGCCAAACTTGCCCAGCAGGACGGCGCGGCAAAACTTGCCGCCTGGAAGGCTGATGCCGGTCAGGCTGCCAGTCGCCTGCAAGCCTCTGTCGTCATTGCCCGCAACGACGCCCATGGATTGCCGTTGGCGGTGCTCAATGCCGCGCTGCAGGCGCCGGTGCAGCAATTGCCGGTGTTCGCAGGTGTTGATTTGGGTGCGCAGGGGTATGCCGTTGTCAAAGTCAACGAAGTGCTGCCGCCCCAGGCCAAGCCCCAGGAGCTGGCAGAACTGGCACTGGCCCAGTACGAACAGCTCCATGCCCAAGCTGAAGGTGCGGCCTACTACGAGATACTGAAAAAGAAATTCAACGTCCAGTTCAAAGTAGACAAGCCGTGATCGATTGGTTTGTCTAGACCGTCGAAAAACACGCTATAATTCGACGCTTCTACGGTGGCTGTAGCTCAGTTGGTAGAGTCCAGGATTGTGATTCCTGTTGTCGTGGGTTCGAGCCCCATCAGCCACCCCATATAAAAAAACGCGCCAGTGCTTTCAAAGCCTGGCGCGTTTTGCGTTTTTTATCCCAGCGGTTGGACTGAACTTCCATCCACCTCCCCGGCCCGCTCGTGCGCAGTTCCGCTTATGGCTGGATGTGACAGGCATCTATCCTCGGGCCCATCTGGGCAGGCGCTCACCCAGAGCGCTTCTACACCGCTTGGCGTTCCTTCCTGCAGTGTTGTGTGTCTGCAGCAACTCTATCCCCTCGACCCTGTCAAGTTGACAAGAACAGCAGGTTTTGGATGTAGCTGCTATGCCACGCCACCAGCCTGCCTGATCCCGGTGGCGCTTTGTCATTCCTAGGGGAAACCCTGTTTTTTTATTAATGACGTATGTCAAGGACGATCAGTGTTGTAGAGTCGCCTGCGAATTGTTAAGAAGTATTAATCATTGTTTGCTTCTATCAATTTCTGTATCTCGAATGCTGGATACTCCTAATAATTAAATGCAATTTTTGTATCTTTTTTTACTTTGATCTCGTGTTCGGTTTCTGCGCACTTGTCCTGGGGGCGTGCGGGAGGCTGAAGTCCGATTTTTTGCATTTCCAAGGAACTGCGCCATGGCCAAGAAAAAAACATCTTTCCGTTCCACCAGCCGTCGTCTGGCGCTGGAGCCTCGTCTTTTGTTTGATGGTGCGGGTGCCGTTGCCGCCGCCGATGCAGCCCAGCAGCAAGACGCACCCCACGCCGACACGGCGGACGTGAATCGTCACGAGGCATCGCAAAATACGCCCCCCCCCTCCCTGGGTGAAGATGGCAGAAGTCAATTCTCGGCTTTTAGCGCTTTCGGGATTCAGGCCGTCGATGCTGGCCCCACGGTCGAAAGCATCGTGCGCCAAAGCCCCACGCCCGAGACCACCAACGCTT
>Ga0206117_101085_pt1 | contig 16602 bp, 6 predicted proteins | sample 3A5Ametagenome_FD_177997 | JGI IMG/M metagenome (GOLD analysis project Ga0206117, IMG submission 177997) | Enriched microbial communities from leaf-cutter ant dump, University of Wisconsin, Madison, United States - 3A5A | ecosystem: Environmental > Terrestrial > Nest > Insects nest > Nest dump... | reverse complement strand
GCTGTCCGCCCTCGCCGCCCGCAGCCCCGATGCGCCGGCGCTGAAGGACGGCGACCGCGTCCTGACCTATGGCGCGCTGGACGCGCTGGTCGAGCGGCTGGCCCGCCACCTGCGCCGCGACGGCGTCGGACCGGAACAGCGGGTGGCCCTGGCCCTGCCGCGCTCCGCCGAACTGGTCGTCGCGCTCCATGCCGTCATGCGGGCAGGCGGCGCCTATGTGCCGGTCGATCCGGCCTGGCCGGAGGCCCGCCGGGCTGGGGTTCTAGAGGCCGCCCGGCCCTGCCGGCTGCTGACCGCCGCCGATGTCGCCGCCTTGCTGGAAGAACGGGCGCCGGACGTCGCCCTGCCGCCGCCGGCACCGCGGGACGCCGCCTACCTGCTGTTCACCTCGGGCTCGACCGGCACGCCGAAAGGCGTTGTGGTCGAACATGCCCAGCTTGCCGCCTATGTGGCGGGGGTGACGGACGCGCTCGGCCTGACCGCCTGCCGCCGCTTCGCCCTGACCTCCACCGTCGCCGCCGACCTCGGCAACACCGCCCTGTTCGGGGCGCCGGCAGCCGGCGGCTGCCTCGTGGTGGCGGAAGAGGCGACGATGACCGACGGCGCCGCCTTCGCCCGCTTCATCTGGGACGAGGCCATCGACTGCCTGAAGATCGTGCCGTCGCATCTGGCCGCCCTGATCGACCGCCCCTCCCCGGTCCTTCCCGGCACCCTGATCCTCGGCGGCGAACCCGCCGCCCGCCCGCTGCTGGAAGCGATCCGTGCCGCGGCGCCGGCCTGCCGCGTCTTCAACCATTACGGCCCGACCGAGACGACCGTCGGCGTGATGGTCCATGCCCTGGCCCCGGACGCGCCGCTGCCGGACCGCCTGCCGCTCGACCGTGTGCTGGAGGGCAGCAGCATCCGCCTGCTCCACCCGGCCGGCCGGCCGGTCGAAATGGGCGAAGAGGGTGAACTGGTCATCGGTGGCGCGCAGGTCGCCCGCGGCTATCTCGACCGGCCGGACGACGCGGCCTTCTTCACCGACCCCGACGGCGCCCGCTTCTACCGCACCGGCGACCGCGCCCGGATGCTGCCCGGCGGCGAGCTGGAGCTGATCGGCCGCATCGACGACCAGATCAAGATCCGCGGCTTCCGCATCGAGCCGGCGGAGGTCGAGGCCGCACTCCTCGCCCTGCCCGGCATCGCCCAGGCGGCGGTCAAGCTGTGCGGCACCGACCGGCTGGTCGGCTTCGCGGTCGCCACGGCCGGCACCACCCCCGACCCGGCCGCCCTGCGAGACGCCTTGCGCACCCGCCTGCCCGACGCGATGGTCCCGGCGGAGATCGTCGTCCTCGGCAGCCTGCCGAGGCTCGGCAACGGCAAGATCGACCGCGCTGCCCTGCCCGATCCCGCAGCAGCCTCGGCCACCGGTTCGGCCGCCGTTTCGGGGCAGCCGGCCAACGACGCCGCCCCGCTGGAGACGCTGATCGCCGGCCTGATCGCGACCCTGCTGGAGCGTGAGCGGGTCGCCGCGACCGACAACCTGTTCGACCTCGGCGGCCATTCGCTGCTGGTGATCAAGCTGGTGTCCCGCCTGCGCCGACGGCTGGGGGTGGAGGTGCCGCCGGGCCTCGTCTTCGACCACCCGACGCCCGCCGCCCTCGCCCAGGCCCTGCGCGCCACGGAAACCGAGCCGGGTCAACTCGACCGCGCCGCTGCGTGATCGCCCTCTCCCGCCCCACGACAAGAACGGTACGCCTCCATGGCCGATACGCTCGCCCCCAGCCTGCATGACATCGCGCGGGGCTTCGCCCGGCTGCCGACGGACAGGCGGCGCGCTTTCCTCGACGCGCTGCGGGCGCGCGGCATCGCCTTTTCGCGGCTACCGGTCCCCAGACGCCAGGGCGAGGCGGCGGCCCCTGTCTCGGCCTCTCCGGCGCAGCGGCGGCTGTGGACCCTGCACAGGCTCGACCCGGCATCGGCCGCCTACCATATGCCGGGCGCGTTCCGGCTGACCGGCACGGTCGACCCAGACGCATTGGAAGCGGCGCTGAACGCGGTCTCGGCCCGTCACGAGATCCTGCGCACCGCCTACCGCGAGGACGGCGACGGCCGTCTTTGGGCGATCCTGCTGCCCGACCGTCGCGTCCGCCTGAACCGGCACGACCTGACCGGCACCCCGGAAACCGCTCCCGACCTCGCCGAACGCCTCGCCGCCGCCCCGTTCGACCTGGAGCGCGACGCTCCCTGGCGCGCCGACCTGCTGCGCATCGCGCCCGACGAGCATTGGCTGCTCGTCACCCTGCACCACATCGCCGCCGACGGCGCCAGCATCGGCCTGCTGATGGTCGACCTCGCCACCGCCTACAACGCCGCCCGGCGGGGCCGGATCCCGGCGCTGCCCGAACTGCCGGCGCAGCATGCCGACCTCGCCCTCTGGCAGGCGGCATGGCTGGAGGCCGGAGAAGACGCCCGTCAGGCCGCTTTCTGGCGCGACACCCTGTCCGGCGCCCCCACCCGCCTGACCCTGCCGGGCTTTGACACGGAGAGCCGCCGCGACGGCGACGGCGACAGCGGCGGCGAGCGGAGCGCCATTCTTCCCCCGGCCCTCTCCGGCACTCTGAAGGAGCTGGCCGCGCGCGAAGGCTGCACCCCCTTCACCGTCCTGCTGGCCGCCTACGCCCTGCTGCTCGGCCGGCTGAGCGGCCAGGAGGAGCTGATCGTCGGCATCCCGGTCGCCGGTCGCCGCCAGACGGAGGCGGAGCAGGCCATCGGCTGCTTCGTCAACACCCTCCCGCTGCGCCTGCGCCTCCCCCCCGCCCAGCCCTTCCGCACCTGGCTGCACGAGGTCACCCGCGCCGTCACCGCCGCCCAGGACCACCAGGACCTTCCCTTCGACGCCATCCAGGAGACGGTGCGGCCGGAGCGCGGCGCCAATCCGCTGGTCCAGGTGATGTTCGATCACCGCCCGGTCCCGTTCGTCGCGGGCGGTCTCGACGGGCTGCGGGTGGAGCCGCTGGACCTGCCGGTGCGCAGCGCCAAGTTCGACCTCGCGCTTGCCGGCACCGAACGGCCGGACGGTTCGATCCTCGTCCGCCTCGCCCACCGGGGGGAAGCCGCTCCGGCGGACCGCCTGCTGCGGCGCTGGCAGCGCCTGCTGACGCAGATCGCAGCCACCCCCGACCAACCGCTCCGCGCCCTCGACATCCGTTGCGAAGACGACATCCGGGCCATCGCCGGCTGGTCCGTAGACACCGACTGGACCGGTCCTATGCCCGATCCAGTGCCCGTCCTGCTCGCCCGCCTCGCCACGGAGCGGCCTGACGCTCCGGCCATCCTGTTCGGCGACCGCATCGTGACCCGTGGCGAGTTGGACCGCCAGGCCAATCGCCTCGCCAACCGGCTGGTGGCACTCGGCGCCGGGCCGGAGCAGCGCGTCGGCGTCTGCCTGCCCCGCTCGCCCGATTTGGTCGCCGCCTTCCTGGCCGTGCTGAAGTCGGGCGCCGCCTTCGTCCCGCTCGACCCCGCCCATCCCGCCGAGCGCCGGCAGGCGATCCGCGAGGCCGCCGGCCTGTCGCTGCTGATCGCCGACAGCCCGCTCGACGGCGTGACCACACTGCATCCCGACGATGGAGCCGGCGCCCCGGACCATGCGCCCGACCATGCGCCCGCGGTGACGATCCACCCGCGAAGCCTCGCCTACGTCATCCACACCTCCGGCTCCACCGGCGCGCCGAAGGGGGTGGCGGTCGAGCATGGACCGCTCGCCATGCATTGCGTCGCCACCGGGGCCGTCTACGGCATGGGCGCGGACAGCCGCGAGCTGCATTTCCTGTCCTTCACCTTCGACGGCGCGCACGAGCGCTGGATGACAGCGCTGGCCGCGGGCGGCGCCATCCTGCTGCGCGACGACAGTCTGTGGACGGCGGAGCAGACCTACGACGCCATCCGCCGCCATCGCCTGACCCATGCCGGCTTCCCGCCTAAATATCTCCAGCAGCTTGCCGCCTGGGCCGAGCAGCAGGGCGGCGAGCCGCCGCCGATGCAGCTCTATTCCTTCGGCGGGGAGGCGATGCCGCGCGCCGGGCTGGAGCGGCTGTTCCGCGCGCTGCGCCCCCGCCATGCCATCAACGGCTACGGCCCGACCGAGACCGTTGTGACCCCGCTTGTCTGGAAGGGCGACGGCGCCGGCCTGCCCGACAGCGCCTACGTCCCCATCGGCCGTCCGGTCGGCGACCGCAGCGCCCATATCCTCGACGACGATCTCAACCCGCTGCCCATCGGCGTTACGGGGGAGCTGTGGATCGGCGGCAGCGGCCTTGCCCGCGGCTATCTCGGCCGCCCGGGCGCCACCGCCGAGCGCTTCATCCCCGACCCCTTCGGCCGTCCCGGCGACCGCCTCTACCGCACCGGCGACCTTGCCCGCTGGCGCGAGGACGGAACCGTCGAGTTCCTCGGCCGCCGCGACCATCAGGTGAAGCTGCGCGGTTTCCGCATCGAGCTTGGCGAGATCGAGGCCCATCTGGCCGCTGAGCCCGGCGTGCGCGAAGCCGTGGTGGTGGCGCAGGAGACCGACGGCGTCACCCGCCTGATCGGCTATCTGGTGCCCAGCTCCGGTGCGCGGCCCGACCCCGCCACCGTCGGCGCGGCGCTGGCGGCAAGGCTGCCCGCCCATATGGTGCCCGCCCGGCTGATGGTGCTGGACGCCATCCCCGTCACCCCCACCGGCAAGCTCGACCGCGCAGCATTGCCCGTCCCCCGCTGGGAGGCCGCAGCGCAGGTCGCTCCCTCCAATCCAGTGGAGGAATTGCTGGCCCGGCTGTGGCGGGAGGCGCTGAACGCCGGGCGCATCGGCGTCACCGACAATTTCTTCGAGATCGGCGGCGATTCCATCATTGCGCTCCAGATCGTCGCCCGCGCCCGCGCCGCCGGCCTGCGCATCACGCCGAAGCAGCTGCTGGAACGCCAGACCATCGCCGCCCTGGCTTTGGTGGCGGAAGAGGCCGCCCCCGGGACCGCCACGGCGGAAGCCCCCGCCGGCCCGTCGCCGCTGGCGCCGATCCAGGCCTGGTTCTTCGACCAGCCGGTCCCCAACCGCAACCGTTGGAACCAGTCGGTGCTGCTGGCCGCGACCGTTCCGGTGGATGCCGCCCGGCTGGCGAGTGCCTTGGCCATGGTCGCCGGCCGTCATGACGCCCTGCGCCTGCGCTTTACGGCCGATGCCGGGGGCAACTGGACACAGGTCCACACCGACGGTCCGGCGACCATCCCGCTGGCGGAGGCGGACGCCGCTGACGATGCCGCGGTCACCCGCCTGTGCGACGAGGCGCAGGGCCGGCTCGACCTCGCCGCGGGGCCGCTGATGCGTGCGCTGCTGATCCGCAGGCCCGACGGCGGGCAGCGCCTGTTCCTGGTCGCCCATCATCTGGTGGTGGACGGCGTGTCCTGGCGCATCCTGCTGGAGGACCTCGCGGCGGCCCTGCAAGGCCCCTGCATGCTCGACCGGCTGCCCGCCACCGGCACGCCTTTCGCCCTGTGGGCGCGGCGTCTGGTGCAGGAGGTTCCCCGTTTCCTCGGCCAGCTCGACCACTGGCGCCACGCGCTCGACACGCCGCCGTTGCCGGTGGATGGCCCGCTGTCGTTCAACACCCGCCGCCATGCCGTCACCCGCAGCATCCGGCTCGACCGTACGCAGACCCGCGCGCTGCTGACCGAGGCGCCGGCCGCCTACCGCACCCGCATCGACACGCTGCTGCTGACCGCCTTCGCCCGCGCCGTGCAGCGCCGCTGGCCGGCCGACGCCCTGACCGTCCATGTCGAGGGGCATGGCCGCGAAGCCCCGTTCCCCGACCTCGATGTCGGCCGCACCGTCGGCTGGTTCACCAGCGTCCATCCCGTCCGCCTTGCCCCGCCACCCGGCTGGGACGGCGCCATCCGCCACGTCAAGGAGACGCTGCGCGCGATCCCCGACGGCGGCATCGGCTTCAACCTGCTGCGGCATCTGGGTCCACCGGAAGCCCGCGCCACGCTGTCCGGCCGCCCCACCGCCCTGTCCTTCAACTATCTGGGACAGTTCGACAATGCCGCCGCCGAGACACCCTGGCGGCCAGCCGTGGAGGAGTGCGGCGCCGGCACCGATCCCGACGCGCCGCTGGGTGCCCTGATCTCCATCGATGGGCAGGTGATGGCAGGGGAGTTGACACTACACGCCCGCGCCAGCGCCGCCTTGTTCGAGGAGAGCGTCATCGCCGGCCTGATGGAGGATTTCCGCGTCGCCCTGGCGGAGCTGACCGCCCATTGCGCCACGGTCCCGTCCGGTCAGGCAACACCATCCGACTTCCCGCTGGTCACTCTGGATCAAGCGCAGATCGACGCGCTGCCCATCGCCGCCCCGGCAATCGCCGACATCCTGCCGGCGACGCCGATGCAGGCGGCGATGCTGCGCCACAGCCTCTCCAACCCGTCCTCCGACGCCTACATGGTTCAGGTCTGGGCGACCATCGACCGGCTCGATCCCGACCGGCTGGCCGCGGTCTGGCGCGAGACGATCGCCCGCCATGACATCCTGCGCGCCGCCTTCGTCGATGTGCCACAGACCCATGGCGGGACGCAGCCGCTGCTGGTCATTGCCAGACACGTCGACCTGCCCGTCACGCTGCTGGACGGACACGACGCCGACGATCCCGACGCCGCCTGGGACCGTTTGTGCGACGACGAATACCGCCGCCGATTCGACGTCGCCCGGGCGCCGCTGATGCGGGTGACCCTGGTCCGCACCGGCCCGGCCACCCACCGCTTCCTGTGGACGTGGCACCATGCGCTGCTCGACGGCTGGAGCATGTCGCGCCTGCTGGGTGACGTGCTGCGCCTCTATGACGGCGAGACCGTGCCGCCGCCACCGGTGCGGCTGCGCGATCTGGCCGCCTGGAACCGGGCCGCCGAAGGAGCACGGGAGCAGGCCGCGGCACATTGGCGGGCACAGCGGGCCACCCTGCCCGCCCCCACCCGCCTGACCGCCGCCCTGCCTGCGCCTGTCCCGCCTGAACCGGACGACGCCGAGGAACGCACCATCGACGCACCGACCGTGCAGCGTCTCCAGCACCATGCCGGCGCGCGGAAAGTGACGCTGAACACGCTGGTCCAGGCGGCATGGTTGCGGCTGCTGTCAGCGGTCACCGGCCAGAGCACCGTTGCCGTCGGCGCGGTGATGTCCGGCCGCTCGGTCGAGATGCCGGGGATCGACCATGTCACCGGGCTGCTGGCCGGCGTCCTGCCGCTGGTCTGTGCGGTGAACGACGACAGGCAAGACGGTGACTGGCTGCGCAACCTCTTCGACGCCAACATCGCCGCCCGCCAGCACGAGCACGCCCCGCCGCCGGACCTGCAAAGCTGGACCGGCGGCGCTCCCTTCGACAGCGTGGTGATCTTCGAGAATTACCCGGTGGACGAGGCGCTGTGGCAGAGCGAGCGCGCCACCCTGTCCTTCCGCGACGTCGGCAATCGCGGCCGGATGAGCTGGCCGCTGACCCTTGTGGTGGTGCCGCGCGAAACGCTGGTGCTGCGCCTGGAATATGCCGGCGGTCTTCTCCGCCGCGACGACGTCACGGCCCTGGCCGACCGCCTGGTGGCGGAACTGGAGCACTTCGCGGGCGGCTGAACGACGCCCGCTCCATCATGATCGTCCCTACCCTGCGAAGCGGCCCTTGTACGCCTCCCGCAGCAGGTTCTTCTGCACCTTGCCCATGGCGTTGCGCGGCAGCTCGTCCACGAACGCCACTGCCTTCGGCACCTTGAAGTTCGCCAGTTGCTGCTTGCAGGCGGCGACCACCGCCGCCTCGTCCATTGCCTCGCCGTCCCGGCCCGGCCGGCGCAGCACCACCGCCATCACCGCCTCGCCGAAATCCGGGTGGGGAACGCCGATCACCGCCGATTCCACCACTCCGGCGATGGCATCGATCACCGTCTCAACCTCCTTGGGATAAACGTTGAAGCCGCCGGAGATCACCAGATCCTTGGCGCGGCCGATGATGTGGACATAGCCGCGCCCATCGATCCGGCCGACATCGCCGGTGATGAACCAACCGCCGGGCCGGATCTCCTGCGCCGTCTTCTCGGGCATGCGCCAATAGCCGGAGAACACGTTCGGTCCCTTCACCTCCAACACGCCGACCTCGCCATCCGGAACCGGCTCCCCGGTCTTCTCGTCGGCGACCCTCACCGACACCTCGGGCAGAGGGAAGCCGACGGTGCCGGGGATGCGGTCGCCATCCAGCGGGTTGGAGGTCAGCATGCCCGTCTCGGTCATGCCGTAGCGCTCCAGGATGGCGTGGCCGGCGCGCTCCTTGAACTCCCGATGGGTGTCGGCCAGCAGCGGGGCCGAACCCGAGATGAACAGCCGCATGTGCGCCGTCGCCTCCCGTGTCAGCCGCGGATCGGCCAACAGGCGGGTGTAGAAGGTCGGCACTCCCATCATCACCGTCGCCCTCGGCAGCAGGCGGAACACGGCGTCGGCGTCGAACTTCGCCAGGAACAGCATGCCGGTGCCGTTCATCAGCACGCAGTTGGTCGCGACGAACAGGCCATGGGTATGGAAGATCGGCAGAGCGTGCAACAGCACGTCGTCCGGCCGGAATCCCCAGATGCGGTGCAGGGTGGCGGCGTTGGAAGACAGGTTGCGGTGGCTCATCATCGCCCCCTTCGACCGCCCGGTGGTGCCGGAGGTGTAGAGGATCGCCGCCAGATCGTCCGACACGCAAGGAACCGTGTCGAACGCCGGATCGAGCCCCGCCGACCGCTCCGGCAGACTGCCATCGCCATCGCTGCCAAGCGTCAGCAGCGTGCCCACCCCGGCGGCGCGGGCGGTATCGGCCAGCACCGCCGCGTTGCCCGGGGTGCAGACGAAGACTGCCGGTTCCGCATCGCCCAGGAAATAGCCGACCTCCGCTTTGGTGTAAGCGGTGTTCAACGGCAGATAGGCGGCACCGGCCCGTAGGCAGGCGAGATAGAGGAAGACCGCCTCCGCCGATTTCTCCACCTGCACCGCCACGCGGTCTCCCTTGGCCACACCCAGCTCTTTCAGCAGGCGGGCGTAGCGGCCGCTGATCCCCATCAGGTCGCGATAGCTGTAGCGGCGGCCGGATTCCAGTTCGATGAACACGCTGCCGGCATCGGCGGGAAAACGCTCGGCGACGATGTCGAAGAAGTTGTCGGTCATTCTGCTCGGCCCCCTTCGGAACGGATCGCCGATCATACACCGCACAGCGACAGGATGGGGATTGTGGGACGTCCCACATGGGAGCCGCGGCGGCACAAGGGAGAAATTTACCAAACCATCTCAACCTCAGGCACGCTCGATTGCCAACGGCTCTCCATAAATCGAAAAATGTTGGCAAAACTGATTATTTTCAGTGGAAACGCGTGGGGTGCTTGCGTAAGCAGATTTTATAAGACGGGAAAATCATAGAACGAAAACAACTTTCCGCGCCTGCCCTGGCGGTGGCGCTGGACGATACAGGAGACGGAGCGAATGACGGCCAACGATCCCACCAAAAGTCCCCCCTGCTTCGACTGCGCCACCAACGCCACCCAGCGGCTGGACGAAATGTTCATCGCCATGGGTCAGATGAAGCGCATCGCACTGGGCCAGACCCCGGCGGAGCGGGCGGTTTTCCGCAAACTGCACGGTGCCGCCCAAGGCCGGCTGGTGATGGACCCGAACCGGCCGGACTCCTTGCGCGTCGGCGTTTTCGCCAAGGATGAACTGCCGGCCTGGGTGCGCTTTTCCAGCGATACCGGCCCGACCTCCCCGGATTTGGGGTCCACGCTCGGCATCGGGCTGAAGGTCTGGGGCGTCGACGGGGTCAACGCGCTGGGCGAGCAGGGCGATGTCGCCGACTTCATCATGCAGAACTACCCGGTCTTCTTCGTGGACAATGCGGAGGAGATGTGTGAGTTCACCTATGCCGGTGTGGTGCTGAAGGATTATCCCGGCTATCTCGCCAAACACCCGAAGACGAACGACATCCTGAACGCCATGTCGGCCCAGGTGGACGGCAGCGTTCTGACCACCCGGTACTGGGCAATCCTGCCCTTCGATTTCGGCCCCGACCATTACGCCAAATACTCCCTGGTGCCGGAAGCCCCGCCACCGGGCCATCCGGCGGTCGATGTGCCCACGGATGACAAGAACTATCTCGCCACCGATCTCGCCAACCGGCTGCTCGGCGATGAATACCGCTTCACCTTCATGGTGCAGGTGGTGCCGAAAAGCGCCGGCTACCCGCTGGACAAGGCGACGGAGGAATGGCCGACCGACCAGTATCCCTATCAGCCGGTGGCGACGCTGGTCCTGCCGAAGCAGGATGTCTGCGCCCGCGGCCAGGGAGACTACGGGCAGGAACTGGCCTTCAACATCTGGCGTACGCCGGTGGACCAGGCGCCGCAGGGCAGCATCGCCGCGGTGCGCAAGGTCGTCTACAACCATGGTGCCGACGTCCGCCATCAGGCCAACGGCCAGCCGCTGGAACAGCCGACGGTGCCGCGGACCGAAACCCCGTTGCCACCCAGGGATGCCCGGGACGATTGCATCGTCAAGGCGGTGATCCATCCGCCCATCGGCGTCGCCCGCATCGGCAACGCGCCGGAGGGCTATGTCGTCGGGCCCGAGGTGCCCAATCCCAAGCCGCTGATGGCTGGCGATGACCCGGCGCAAAACCCCTACCGTGACGCCGAAGGCCGGCTTCTGCCGCAGGCGGCGCGCTTCCGCATCTATGGCGTCAACGCCATGGGCCGGATCGTCCGCGAACTGACCGCGCCGGACAGCCGCGCCGACATCACCTGGAAGGTCCATCTCGCCAACAAGAAATCGGCCTGGTACGGCTTCCAGTTGGCGCTCGACATTCCCGAAGCGGCTTCGGCCGACCCGACCACGCTGCGCAACCCGACCGTCACCGACCGCGAGGCGTTGGTTCTGGACGCCGGCGAACACACGATCCATGCCGGCCATGGCAAGCAGAGCCGCAAGCTGGTCGCCGGCAAATTCATGCACCAGGGCGAGCCGGTCTATCTCGGCCGCATGTGGTGCGAGGAGGGCGACCACCGCCTGCTGGTCACCGGCGGGCGCGGCTTTTCCTCGTCCTACAACGGCACCAAGGCGATCACCTTCGGCAACAACGAGGGCTGGCACGACGACACCTCGGACGGGCCGGTCGATGCTGTGGTGAAGCTGAACGGCCAGGAACTGCCGGTCACCCCCGCCTGGATCGTCGTCGCCCCGCCCAATTACGGGCCGCAGCGCAAGTCGGTCCGCACCATGTGGGACCTGATGCGCGACGTGGCGATCCAGGCCGGAACCCTGCCGAAGCCGGCGCGCCCGTCCTTCACCCACGACATCTACCCGGTGTTCGAGCGGATGACCGGGCTGCAATGGGTCAATGCCGGCTTCGCCGCCGGGTTCGGCTGGAATTCCGCCAACGACTTCAGCAAGCCGGACTGGATCGCGCGGCTGAGCGACCGCAGCCTCGCCAATCAGGAAACCCGGCGGGTGCTGAAGAACTCCTTCCGGCATGACGCGGTCGACAGCTGGTCGCCGATGCCCTGGCCCTGGGTCTATGGCGACGCGATGAACATCCCGCCGGCCCAGACGCCGCGGCAGTACACCTCGCTGACCCAGACGCAGCTGGAGTTCCTCGACCAATGGGTCGCCGGCGACTTCGACGACGATTGGGGCAAGGTCCCGGTCTACACCGAGTTCGATCAGGTTCCGCTGGAAGAGCAGGGCGACGTGCTGACCCGCGCCGCCATGGACTTCTGCCTCGCCGACGCCTTCCATCCCGGCTGCGAGATGACGTGGCCGGTGCGTGCCTCCACCCTGTACATGGAGCCGTTCCGCTTCGCCCATGCGCCGAAGGGCTGGGTGGAACCAGGCATGGGCGCCATCCTGTCCAGTGATACGGTGACCATCCCCAACGGCCCGCTTTATGGCCAGCTTCCCGGCGGCATCACCCGGTGGATGGCGGTTCCGTGGCAGACCGACACCGGCAGCTGCCGGTCGGGCTACGACGCCAGCTACGATCCCAACGTCCCCACCTTCTGGCCGGCCCGCGTGCCGAACGAGGTGCTGACCCGCGAGAACTACCGGATCGTGATGGATGCGACGCAGCCGCCCCAGGTGCGTCTGGCCGCCTTCGCCAACCGCGCCGCCTGGGTCGCACCGCTGGGCACCACCAGCTACACCGACCAGATCAACAACATGATCCATCACTTCGACCATCTCGGCGTGGTGGAGGTCAATTCCGGCCCGACAGATCCGGAGGGCGCGAAGCTGTTCCCGCCGCTGATCGAGGTCGAAGACCGGCACACCCCCATTCCCGACGAGGACGACACGGTCGACACCAAGGCCGTCCGCACTGCCCACCGCACCCTGTCGACCCGGGCGCCGGCGGCCTCGGGCAGTGCTACCGGGCTGCGGGCAACCCAACCGGTGGACATCAGCCGGATCGACAAGGTTCGCCGCTTCCCACGCGGCCTGCGTTGATCGGGACAGGTGCGATAGAGGCGGAGGCGGTCGTGGTGGGTGCCGGTCCCGCCGGGGCCGCCTTCGCTCTCAACCTTGCACCGATGCACCGGGTGCTGGTGCTGGACCGGCGGGACAGCCCCGCCGTCCGCATCGGCGAATCGCTGGCCCCGGCGGCACGCCGGCTGCTGGTCGACATGGGTCTGTGGGACGCCTTCCTCGCCGAAGGCCATTCCCCCTGCCATGGCGGACGGTCGGTCTGGGGCGGCTCTTCGCCCGTGGAGGCCGACAATCTGCGCGACCTCGACGGGCCGGGCTGGCACCTCGACCGAGGCCGCTTCGACGACTGGCTGCGCCAGGTGGCGGTCTCGCGCGGTGCCGCCCTGCTGGTCCCGGCCCAACCGCTGTCGGTGACCAGGGACGGGGAGATCTGGCGGCTGGAGGTGCAGGCGGCCGGTCGTCGCATTCCCGTCCGCGCCCGCCTGCTGGTCGATGCCGGCGGGCGCGGCTCGCCGCTCGCCAAGCGCTTCGGCGCCCGGCGGACGGTGTCGGACCGGCTGGTCTGTGGCTGGGTCCATGGCTTCGATGTCCCTGGCCGCCAGTCCGGCCTGACCTGGATCGAGGCGGAACCGGATGGCTGGTGGTACAGCGCCCCGCTGCCCGCCGGCCGCCGGGTCATCGCCTTCCACACCGACGCCGACCTCGATGCCGCGGCCGACGCCCGCGACGCCACATCCCTGCTGCGCCGTCTATCCAACCGCACCGGTCTTGCCGACTCGTTGCGCGCCTGCGGCTTCGAGCCGGACGGGCAGGAGGAGGGGAGGGGCGGCTTCTGCGCCGCGCACAGCAGCGCCCTGTCCCCAGCCTCGGGCGACGGCTGGCTGGCCGTCGGCGATGCCGCCATGGGCTTCGACCCGCTGTCGTCGCAGGGCATCTTCAACGCGCTCTACACCGGCTTGGCCGCCGCGGAAGCAGCCGACCGCCAGCTGTCCGGCGATCCGACGGCACTGCCCGGCTACGCCGCCTGCCTCGCCCCGATCCGCGACGCCTACCGCGCCCATCTCCGCGCCTGGTATGGCCTGGAGCGCCGTTGGCAAGACCGTCCCTTCTGGAGCCGGCGTCTTTGAGAGCCCTGGAAGAGGGAAGGTGCTGTGGGACGTCCCACATCGGCCTCTACCACTCGCCCCCGGTCTCCCGCACCAGATCCACCAGCGCCCGCAGCCCCGGCGGCAAATGGCGCCGGCCTGAATAATAGAGGCACAATCCGGAAAACGGTTGCGTCCACTCATCCAGCACGCGCAACAGGCGGCCAGCGGCGATGTCGTCGGCGACATGCCATTCCGCCAGCTAGCCGAGCCCGAGCCCGGCACGCACCGCGTCGAGCATCAGATCGGCATTGTCCAGGATCAGCGGCCCGGCGCCGTCGATGGCGACCGTCTCGCCATGCCGCTCGAACTCCCAGCGATAGAGGGCGCCGCTCGGCAGCCGGCTGCGGATGCAGCGGTGGCCGGCGAGGTCGGCCGGTGTCTCGGGCAGGGAGCGGCCGGCGAAATACTCCGGCGTGCCGACGACCGCAAAGCGGAGGTCGGGGCCGAGCGGGATGGCGATCATGTCCTGTGGCACCTGCTCCGCCAGCCGGACGCCGGCATCGAAGCCCTCCAGCACGATGTCGACCAGCTTCCCTTCCGTGACGATGTCGACCGTCATCTCGGGATAGCGGCGCAGATACTCCAGGATGATCGGCTTCATGATCATCCGCGCAGCACCGGCCGAGCTGTTGATGCGCAGCGTTCCGGCGGGGGCCAGCCGATGGTCGGACAGCCGGTCGATGGCGGCGCGGATGTCGCGCAGGGCAGGGGCGGTGTCGGCGACGAACTGCTCGCCCGCCTGGGTCAGCGCCACGCTGCGCGTCGTGCGATGGAACAGCCGCACCCCCAGCCGCTCCTCCAGTGCCGCGATGGCATGGCTGAGTGCCGAGCGCGACATCCCCAGTTCGGCCGCTGCGGCGCGGAAACCGCGATGCCGGGCAACCGCCTGCACCGCTTCCAGCTCCGCCAATCCGGTCACACTCATTGTCCCGATCCGTTCACCGATGCATGCGGGATTGTCCATCTTATCACCCGACGGCCCCTGTGCCACCTGAATGGCCGACACCCAATTCACCGGTCCGGGAGAGCCCGATGCACGAGATCGACACCATCTATATCGACGGCCGCTTTGTCACCCCGCATGGAACCGAGCTGTTCGACCTGCACAACCCGGCGACCGGCGCCGTGACGGGCCGCGTCCGTCTTGCCGACGAGGAGGATGCGAAGGCCGCCATCGCCGCCGCCAAACGGGCCTTTCCGGCCTTCTCCCGGACGGCCAAGGCGGAGCGGATCGCCCTGCTCCACCGGCTGGGCGACGCCGTTGCCGCCCGGCGCGACGATCTGCTCGACGCCGTGATCGAGGAATATGGCGCCCCGGCCTCGCGCGCCGGCTTCATGGTCGACCACCCGGTGAATGCCTTCCGCGAGACCGCAGCCCTGCTTGCCGATTACCCCTTCGTCCGCCGGATGGGCTCGGCCGAGGTCAGCATGGAGCCGCTCGGCGTCGCCGGGCTGATCACGCCGTGGAACAGCAACGCCGGCTTCATCTGCGGCAAGCTCGCCACCGCCATCGCCGCCGGCTGCACCGCCGTGATCAAGCCCAGCGAGATGAGCGCCCGCCAGACGCGGATCGTCACCGAGGCGCTGCATGCCGCCGGTCTGCCGCTCGGCCTGTTCAACATCGTGACCGGCCGCGGCGAGCGGGTGGGGGCGGCGATCTCCAGCCATGCGGACGTCGCCAAGATTTCCTTCACCGGCTCCACCGCCACCGGCAAGGCGATCCTGCGCACGGCGGCGGACAGCTTCAAACGTGTCACGCTGGAGCTGGGCGGCAAGTCGCCGACGATCATCCTCGACGATGCCGACCTGTCGCGGGCGATCCCGCTGGCGGTCGGCGCCGCCTTCATGAACAGCGGTCAGGCCTGCATCGCCGGCACCCGCCTCTTGGCTCCGCGCAGCCGCCTCGCCGAGATCGAGGCGCTGACCAAGGCGGCGGTCGAGGCGGTGCGCGCCGGCAACCCTCGCGATCCGGCGACCACCGTCGGCCCGATGGTCAGCCGGACCCAGTGGGAGCGGGTGCAGCGCTACATCCGCATCGGGGTGGAGGAGGGCGCCGTCCTGCTGGCCGGCGGGGAAGGGCGCCCGGAGGGGCAACCGGAATTTTCCGGCGGCTGGTTCGTGCGGCCGACCCTGTTCACTGGCGTCCGCAACGACATGACCATCGCATGCGAGGAGATCTTCGGCCCCGTCCTCTCCATCATCGCTTACGAGGACGAGGAGGAGGCGGTCGCCATCGCCAACGACACAATTTACGGCCTCCAGGCCTATGTGTTGGCCGGCGACACCGCCCGGGCCCGCCGGGTGGCGGACCGCATCGTCGCCGGCCGGGTGCTGATCAACAGCCTGGCCCACGATCCGAAGGCGCCGTTCGGCGGCTTCAAGCACTCCGGCATCGGCCGCGAATATGGCAGCTTCGGCCTCGACGCCTTCCTGGAGCCCAAATCGCTGCTGGGGGAGGGCGTTTAGGCGCCCTCTTCCAGGATGGCGTCGATCTCGGCCCGCAGCCGCACCAGCCGGTCGCGGTTGTCGGGGTCGAGATGGCGGCGCTGTTCGCGCACCACCGCCACGTCGCGCAGGATGCGCTTCACGCTGGCCTGCAAGGCCCGCACCGCCTCCTTCGCATCCGGCTCCTGCGCCGGTGCGTCGTCCGCAACGCCGCCCTGGACATGGTCGCGCTTGGCCTGCCGCACCGCCTTGACGCTGGCCCCCTCCTTGGCCCGCTTCCACAGCCCGGCCTGCAACCCGGCGGGAGCGGCGGCGATCTCGATCATCACGGAGCGGGAGACATGGGCGAACCCGGTCGCATACTCCTCCCGGATCTCATCCGGCAGCCCCATGATCGCCAGCAGCTTGGTCACGTCGGTGCGGTCGCGCCCGACGACGGCGGCCAGCTCGTCATGGGTGTAGCCGTGCTTGTCGATCAGCCGGGCGAGCGCCGCCGCATATTCCACCGCGTTC